>Ga0105048_10020096_pt1 | contig 10206 bp, 7 predicted proteins | sample MAT05_FD_78382 | JGI IMG/M metagenome (GOLD analysis project Ga0105048, IMG submission 78382) | Freshwater microbial communities from Lake Fryxell liftoff mats and glacier meltwater in Antarctica - MAT-05 | ecosystem: Environmental > Aquatic > Freshwater > Ice > Liftoff microbial mat | place...
GCGGGCAAACGACGGCTGCGCCCCGTGAGTCGGGTGAGTCACATCGACAAAATCCATATCTTGCCCATCATCAAAACTCAGGCAGCAAAATTTCTCAGGCAATTCGTGCGTACGCGCTTCCCGTAAAGCGATTGCCAACTGCAATAGCGGCACAATCGGAATCCGCCGCGCCCGCGCCCGCGCCAGGACTTCCGGCAAAACTAAATAGTCTTGCGGGTTGCCGGAGTGGAAGCAAAGTACTAGGGCGGAGTGCATTTAGAAGGGGCCTAGGGCGTGGACTTTCTCAGTCAATTCAGCCTTACGCTCAGGCGACAACGGCTTATGCCAATGCGCGATTAGGTGTTGATGTTCAAGTTGCACAAACCCAGCGGCTATTGCCACCTCAAGCGCCCGACGATCCCCGCAATGCCCGAAAAACGCGTCGCATTCAGCAGCTAGCTTTGCAAACTTGTATTTCAGAATCTGAAACCAAACGCCACCGTGCGACTGCAAAAGCGTCCTTTCCTCTGCACTCATCTTCCGCAACGTTTCACCCTCAGTGCAGGATCCGCCAGACAAATAGACGTCGTCAAATTTTCGCATGTGGGAATAACCCGCTATGAAACTCGCGCCTTCAGGGTTGCGATAAAACGCTACAAAATGACGCGGAAAATCGGGCGGAGTGTGGCCGAACTTTCGTTTAAAAAGTCTTTGGACAAAGAAATCCGAATCGTCGATTTCTGTAATGGTTATAAACGAATAAATATCATCGGGCACTTTAAATTTCATTGTCTACATCCCCAAAATAATTGAAACACGAGCACGGAAAAAGCGGGCTCAAGCGTGATGATTGCGTGAATAGTAAGCGAACACTTGTCCCTAAATGTAACGACATCGGGTAAGTTAAGCGCTACTTTTTTCTCCGGTATAGCGATGATAGCGCTTCGATATCTAGTTTTAATCCTGATGTTCGCTTGTTCGATTGCGAAAGCACAGGACGCCTATGAACCCGACGACTCCCCATCTCTTAATGCGCCGCATCTTGACTACGGTGCAGCTCCTCAGCAGCACAATTTCCATCAAATCGCTGACGAAGACTGGGCGATCTATTGGCTAGATGCAAACTTGAGAACTTACGTTCAATTACAGCCCGTAGCTTCAGCTCTATCAAATAAGTGGCACGCCGAGCTGTACTACACCGAAGACGGCGATCTAACCCTGAACAGGACACTTGTCGCGCAGGGCGACTTTGGTGTGAGCGGGCTCAATTTGATCGGCGATTCCCGTCCTACTGCGGGCAGGCTATTTTGGGTCAGGATCAGCGCAATAGACGCCAACTTTATAGGGGCCTCAACCAATTACACGATGTCGCTTGACGGCGAAGCGCTACCTCCAGGCGGGGCCGACGTCTACGAATCTGATGACGTTCCATCCTTAGACTCTCCGCATTTGGACTATGGCGCGGCACCGCAACTTCACAATTTTCATCAAAACTCGGACAACGATTGGGCAATTTATTGGTTGGCAGCGAACCTCCGGACTTACGTGCAACTCCAACCCCAAGCCGGAGCAACAACAAATAACTGGCATGCCGAACTTTATTACACTGAAAATGGGGATCTGACTCTTTCCCGAACTTTCGTTGCGCAAGGCGATTTTGGCTTATCGGGGTTGACGCTTACCGGTGACTCGCTCCCAACCGCAGGCCGGTTGTTTTGGGTTCGCATCTACGCCAATGACCCAAATTTTATCGGCTTATCCACTGGCTATTCCTTAAGCCTGAGCGGTGAAGTCCTGCCCGGAAACGGGCCGGACGCGTTTGAACCGGATAACCAACCTTCCCTCGATTCGCCCCATCTAGATTACGGTGCGGCACCCCAAATTCATAACTTCCATCAAAATGCAGACAATGACTGGGCCATTTATTGGCTACCAGAAAATAGTCGAACATTCGTTCAGTTTCAGGCACAAACACCGACAGCTACGAACAAATGGCACGCAGAGCTCTATTACACCGAAGATGGTGATCAATCGCTCACTCGAACTCTAGCAGCGCAAGGGGATTTCGGCGTTTCGGGATTAAGCCTAATCGGCGACTCGCGCGCCGCTGCAGGACGGCTTTTTTGGGTTCGAATTCGCGCTATTGATACCAGTTTTGTCGGCCCAACGTCAAACTACACCATAAGTTTAGGCGGACAAACACTGCCGCCGCCCTGCACGCCAGCGTTAATTGCGCCCGCAACTCTGAATACCACCACGATGCCCTTGTCGTGGACGAACGCAACAGGCTGCCCGACACCAGAAAACTACGAACTACGCTACGCCACCAGCACAACCGGCCCGTGGACGACCACAATCGTCAATGCCCCGGCGCTAGCCACAAATCTAGTTGCGCCCGGCAATGGCACCTATTTCAGCAATATCCGCGCCTGTGCAAGTGCGACAAATTGCAGCGCATATTCAGCCAATGTGCAGACTGTAGTTGGAACGAGCGCAGCGAACGAAGCGTACTACTTTCACCACACGAATCCCCAGGGTTCCATCATCGCGACGACCAATATCGCCGGCGTAGTGGTGCATCGCGCACGGTTTGCGCCTTTTGGCACCCGCACGAATCGCCCGATCACAGCGGGTGGAATTACCACGACACCCGTTATTGGCTTGGGTTTTGCCGGTAAATGGGAAGACGAGCAGCTACGACTCAACTACTTCGGCGGGCGCTTTTACGACCCTATGTTGAGCCGTTTTGTATCGCTCGACCCTGCAAGTATGACGGTCGGCGATATTCAGTCGTTCAATCGTTATGCCTACGCCAATAACAACCCCCTCGGTTTTGTCGACCCGAATGGCAACAATATCTTGGCGGTAACGGACTGGATCGATTTCGGTACGGACGTCGGTGGCTTATTGGTTAGCCAGATCGTTTATACCGCCGCGGTTATCAACGGGGATGAAGCGGTCGCAAACGAAGCGATCAAAGTCATGGAGGAAAAGCGCCTAGACGCGGCTATCTCCACCTTTGGCATTATAGATCCAGTACCTTTGGCGGGCAGGGCAATCAAGCGTTTTGCCCACGGTGCAGAAGCGGCGGCAGGCGCAGGCAAAGCGGCAAATAAAGCGGAAGCATTTGTGGATGCCGCTGGCGCATGCCGAGGTAGTAAATGCAGCTTGCCGGGGCGGTGCTTTGTTGCAGGCACTTTAGTTTTGACTAAAGCCGGCTTAGTACCAATCGAAACCGTTTTGGTTGGTGATCTGGTTGCTTCCCGCGAACCCGAAACGGGTATCCAAGCCTGGAAGCCTGTCACACAACTTTTCAAGAATCTAGACCGCAGAATTCTTGCTGTTGAATTTCGAAATATCTGGAACGTCTCCGAAACACTGCAAGTCACGCCGAACCATCCGTTTGCGGTTATGGGCAAAGGCTGGGTTAACGCGGCTAACTTATCCTCTGGCGATCAAATCCAGACCTATACAGGTGACGCGGTTTACGTCGTCGGCATCCAAAACGCTGTGTCACAAGATACCTATAACTTTGAAGTTGCGGATTTCCATACTTATTTTGTGGGGGGGAATCAGGTTTGGGTGCATAACTCATGCCTCGACCCTAATTCTGTTGCTGAGGCGATATTAAATGCTGAGCGTTCCGGAAGTGGGCTAAAGGAAGATGCTGGGCACCGAGCGGCTAGTTTCTTAACAAAGGCGCAGTTAGCGGCAGGGAAAGTCTTCTCCGACATTGGAGGTGATGGAACAACCCGAACAATTCTTCAAACACTAGGAGAGTTTCAGGGAAAAAAAGGACTTGAAAAAGGTATTTACGAATTTATCTTAGACGCTTCTGGAAAAATAACTCACCAACGGTTTGTGTCTGGAGGTGCGATAACTGGTGTCATAAATCAAACTGTGAAGAAATCACCTTGAACCACAATCTAACGCCAAATTATATTTGTGGATTCAAGTTTGTTAATTGGAGCGACCTAGCTTGGGCATGTGAAAGATCAATTATACCTTGGAACTTTGCAGTTGACTTTGCGCGCGAAAATGTAACCAGCGATTCACCTGAAATTGAGAAAATGATATGCATTGCTCCAAGACATCTCGAGTTCGATTTAATTAAAATGATCATGACGTTGACTGACAAAAATCAAGGCGACGAGTTGAGTGTGCGTCGAAAATGGTTATTCATAATTTTAAAGTGGGTATATATTAATAGAGACGATTACAAAGACCCTTTAGAAGAGGTCGAAATAATCTATGCTGATTTTGAATATCCAGAAGTTATCACGCCCTTCGTACGATATATGCCTCCGGACAAAAGCTATAATCCTAGGAATTTTGAATACTCCGAAAATATCAATAGACTTTATTCCAACTGGAAACGCTATTTAGATATTGAGGAAGCCAAGCTCAGCTCGAAATCAATTAACGAAGGTACGAAAAGCAAATGAATAAATATTGTATGATAATAAATAAATTCCTGAAAATAGGCGCAATATTTTTGTGCTCTGTTTCCTTTGCCCAACGCAGCGGCACCAAGCCACCTGAAGTAACGTCTAATCCATATACCGCCGCCAGTTCAGCCTTAAATCCGAGTGTTAGGCCTCAAGAAGTGTTTTTGGACAGTGCACATCCAGAACGTTCCAGCGGGATGGAGGCATTAGGCGGGACAACGGAGGTTGATATTGCCCGTTTCTCGGGCGCGTCTGGCGTCGAGGGTTTGCCCGCCGACATCTACCTATGACGACATAACCGCAAAAGGCAGTCGCTATGCAAATCGCGCAACCAACGTAAGTAAAGCCGATTTTGAGGCAAATTTGATCGCGCAAGGTGCCACCCGCTCTGTTAGCGCCGATGGAAGAGCAATAATTCTGCAGCAAGCGGATGGATCAAGATATGTGCTTCGTGACTACGCAAAATCAACGGGCGGGCCTACAGCTGAGTTTTTCAAGGCTGGTAGCAATAAAATCGACTTGAAAATACGTTTGGACGTCAAAACACCATGAATGAACATGAATACTTTATTAAAACTAAAGACAAATTCGACATCGCGAAAACTGAATTAATTAAAATATTCAATTGTCAAACGGAGTTTCCGGAAAACCCATTCCAGGAAGAGTACTCAAATTTCAAATTTGAAGAATTTGATTGGATATTAAGTGGAGAATTTTGGCCGGTATTAAAGGAAGTTGCCGATCTGTCATTTGATAGTGAGATATGTATTTCGGTAATTGACCCAGACCCAGAAAAATACTTTTTTCCCAATTTCGGATTTTATAATTGGCTGCAATTATCAACGGCGATGACGGCGTTGGAATATTGGGAAACAATCAACAAATCTCCTCCGCATAGCCCAGCCGATTGCATCCTAGTAAACTCAGAAAAATTGTTTATATATCCCAAATCAAAAAGTTGGGCGATATTCGGCTGTAGAAGCGAGGGGCTGTGTGTTTTTGGTTCAAAATATAACATGCCAAATGTTGGGTGGAGGGATTTAGAATGGGCAGTTGATCTTTCAAAAGCTCAAATATCGCAAGACTTCTCGATCAATATTCGGCAAAATTTTAGGTGATATAGTTGCTTAATAAAACTATGGCTCATGTTTCGCTGGATTTTGAATTCCTCAAAACTATAGTCACTTCCAATGAAATTCTAAAAGATTAGCATATTTCGGTTAACATTAAAAATTGAGCAATTAAATGATTAAAAATAAATATCTGCTGCTTTTGTCGTGCTTATGGATATCCGTGCATGCCCAACGAAGCGACACCAAGCCTCCAGCCGTTCAGCCAAATCCGAATCCAAATGTTTTGGCTAATTCTCCTCTAAATTCTAGCCAAAGGGTTGCACCAGTATCCGAATTACTACATGCGCAACATGCGCCAGATATGAAATTATCAGAAGCTACATTAGCCTCATCAACAGAGATTGATTTGTCTCGGTTTTCGGGCGCAGCGGGCGATAATATTGGCAATACGCAGGGTGAAAGTATTGACGATAACTCGCATCGCATGACGCTTAGTGTTACCGATTACACCTTAAAGGGTGCGGGCGGTATGAATTTTCCAATTAGTCGGACACGGCGCGAGGTTTTTTGGCCAAGCCGGGTACTTTTGCACAATTATGAACGGCAACTGTTTGATACGATGTCTGATTGGCGTCTAGACATACCAAACATTAAGATTATGCGCACCAGCCAGAGCGCCTTTCGTGTATTCAATAAGGACGGCACGGTAAATTCCGCAGCAACTGCCGTTTATAAAGGCGCATGTGATTTTGCTGGCCCAAATAACTATTGGGGAATACCGCCTGGCGGCGTTGGGATGGAGTGGCGGGCACCGGTTATTTCAGGGATGACGGGCGTTCAATCCATTCCAATGTTTTTTCCCGCACGCCCGAGTGGGGCAACGCCGCCTCCTGCCGCGAACCCATTGCTGAATGATTCTGACTATGTGACACAAAATAACTGGAAGTTTCGTTGTGCCACTAGTCAATATAATGTTGGAAAATTCTCTAAATTTATAGGTTACGCACCCGATGGCTCAGTATATGAATTTGATGAACCAAGCCTAGGGAGTCAAGATGTAAAGTATGGTGCAAATACTGGATTCGGTAATTGGTTCAACAAGTATCCAACTTATCTAAGAATATTTGTATCAAAAATTACTGACCGCAATGGCAATTGGGTCAAGTTTGATTACAAACAAACGACGGATTCAGCCGGCAATATTATTGCCCCAGAAATGCGCGATTGGGCCTATATTGAAAAAATTACGACCAGTGATGGCAAGGAAGTAAATTTCAATTGGCAACTAAACCCAAAATGCACTTCAGCTAATGCTTGTAGCTATGTAAATCTAATTACGCTTCCCGGTGGCACAATTGGACCCGACCCTACCGACCTGGAAAAATACTTTTTTCCTTCGTATTTTTTGAGCTCATTTACTGCATTCAGTAAAACCTGGGCGTTTGAGTACAAAGGCAGTAACTTTGAATTGACCAAAGCAACACTGCCCAATACACAGACTTGGGAGTATGCCTTGGCCTTCAGTGTGGTTCCGGCGACACCCACACTGCCTGCAGCATATTACACCGAATATAAGGTCAAACAACCGAAAGGTGCGAGCATAAGATACGAGTTAGAACGTCGAATAGTTGCGGTTGGAGTTGCAAATAGCGCTAGTACTCATACGACCTTCGATAGCGTGTCACTCAAACAAAACTTCGACGAACTTGGAAATGAGTATCGTCAATATTCGTGTTTTGACGATAGTTTAAGGCAAGATCAACGCGGCATTTTAACAGTTGATTTTGCATCCTGTACCAACCCAAGCGTCTATACAGCGACCGATGCCTGTTTTACTAGTCCGCTAAATCGCACGACATTTCGCGTCAATTTTGATGGGGAGCTTGAAACTGCAAGTGACGGAACCATGCACCCAAGTTGGCGGAATGGCCTTAAGAATACTGAGATTGTGTATAAAGGCAATTTTCTACCGCTTGCGCCTGGCGCGCGTTCGCCACAATGCCCGTCATTCAACAGCCCTTTCGCGGGTGCTGTGGAATTGGAACGCCAAACATTTGAGTGGAGCAAATTCAGTCTAGACCCGCTTTCGCGAAATCAAATCACGGGTGTCACGCAGTATGGCGATTTTTACTACCAGGATTTTGACCGTTATAAGCGTATTCTCAAATCCCTGACGACATCCCGTGTGAACTGGGGCGCGTTTGTTGTCACTCAAACTGCCGTTGACCAATTTGGAAATACTGAGCTTTCAAATGAAACTCGTCGGCTCCCTAATGTGGCTGCTGAAGTTCGGGTGACCGATCTAACCCACAAAAACCTTGCGCCGCTTATTCCCACGGGGCCAGGACAATGGGTAATTGGTTTACCAGAAACATCCAGAGTTATCGTCGATGGCGTCGATATCAGCACCTCAGCGTTTACGTATGACGGTGTAGGCCGAGTCTTGTCGAAAACAACCAATGACGTACCAGCGTCATATACCTACTGGCCCACAGGCGATATTAAAACCTTTACTGACCCGCGCAATAAAATAACGAACTATTCGAATTACAGCAGTGGATTGCCACAAGGCACACTTTATGCCAATGGTGATAGCGAAAGTATAGTTGTCAATACTGAAGGGCAAATGCAGAGCATGACAAACGCCCGCAGCAAGACCCACAGTTTTACTTATGACGAGCTAGGGCGCCTAAAATCCGTGACTTACCCTGAGGGTTTGGCCAGTAATATCGTATGGAGCGACGGTGGCCGCACCAAAACCACCACGCGCGGAAATAAAGTGGACGCTCTAGACATGGATGGGTTTGGCCGGGTGCTTGCTGAACATAGTTACGACTCCACTACGCCAACTACCGGCATCACCAAGCGCTATAAGTACGACGGTTTTAATAATCTTCGCTATGAATCTGATGTTTCGGCCTATGGCAGCAACGCCAGTAACGGTACAAGCTACACATATGATTCGCTTGGCCGTTTGATCGAGACCAAAAAAGCTGCAGATAACTCCAGCACCACCATCGCCTACCTAGCGAACGAAACCAAAGTTGTGACCGATGCAAACGGACACAGCCGCACACTAAAGTATCGCGGCTATGGCGGTGCTTCAGAGGAAATTGTAGAGTCTATTTCCGTACCCTACACTGCCACGAACAGTAGCGGTGTGGTTGTTGCGGATGTTGTTGACACTACATACGTAAAAGACGCCCTTGGATTCACCAGCAGTGCGTCGCAGGGTGGCATTACACGACGATTTGGCAAAGACGCCCGGCGATTTATCACATCCGAATTTTTGCCAGAGCTAGGCGCAGCAGCAGTTGCTGGCTTGTATAACATTAGCTATTGTCGCGATAACCTTGGCAATATTGTCGGCAAATCTTTAAATGCGGCGTGCACTACGTCCGCATCCGCTAATTTATTTAAGAACACTTATGACGATCGTGGTCGATTAACCTTGATGGACTACACTGATTCGTCAACCCCTGACACGAGCTATACATATGATGCGAACAATAATCTAAGCACGATAACGCGTGCAGGCGTTGTCAACACTAAGACCTATACTGACATTGACAAAATCAAAACCGACACTTATGCAGTAGACGGATACGCTTTCAAGTTTCAATATGGCTATGATTCGTCCGTAACAAATCTAAGTTATATTACTTATCCGTCAGGCAAAAAGTTTGACTACCCGTCTACTGCAATTGGCTACATTAAGTCAATTTCAAATGTGGCATCTGCATTTTCCTATTGGCCGACAGGCACTTTAAAAACAATTACGGCATCCAATGGCGTTGAAACCAATATTTCGCAAAATCCGCGGGAGCAAGTAAGCAACATGAATGCCAAAAAAGGTAACACAACTTTAGTTAATCAGTCGTTTACCTACGATTTTAACGGGAATAATCGAAGCATTTCTGATACCATTGACTCGTCAAATGATTCAAGCTTTGAATATGATGAACTGAATCGTCTTGTCAGCACGCAATACTCGTCTTCACAACCAGGTCAATATTTTCGCCGCGGTTATGACGACATTGGAAACGTTAAATTTGATCGCCAACCGTCCACCGCTTTAGATTATACTTATGACCCCTCGACAAATCGCATGTTGTCAGCAAGTGGAACTCAGTCTCTCTCGTTCACTTATGATACGTATGGAAATATGGTTAACGATGGTCAGCGAAATTTTGTTTTCGATGCTTCTGGCGATCTTAAATACTCTACCGCGCCCGTTTCAAAGCAATTTGCATACGATGGCTCGCAGCGAATAATTAAGGAAACATTTAACGGCGTGCAGAAATATTACCTTTATGTTGGAAATAATTTGATGATGGAATTTACCCCGTCGACAAAGTCCTACATTGAACATATCTATGCTGGTGCGTTATTGGTCGCGAGTCGAAAGGTTATCAACGCTGACCAAATGGACAGCGATGGCGACGGTATCAACGATATGGCGGAGTTTAGTGTTCCAAAATAGAAAATAGCAAAAACCAAAGAGGATAGACCAAAAATCGGCGGAATTAAAAAATCCTCAACAAGCAATTAGCCATCAACCAAAATAGCCTGAGAAATTCAGCGGGCTATTTTTTTAAACAACGCTTCCAGACGCCGAAGCGTCAAACTAATGTTATTTTTTGTCCTCAGGCGTTAAAAGAAATATCGCAAAGCCAACACCGAAAAGCCAGCTTTTCCCGATTTCC
>Ga0105048_10020097_pt1 | contig 10205 bp, 9 predicted proteins | sample MAT05_FD_78382 | JGI IMG/M metagenome (GOLD analysis project Ga0105048, IMG submission 78382) | Freshwater microbial communities from Lake Fryxell liftoff mats and glacier meltwater in Antarctica - MAT-05 | ecosystem: Environmental > Aquatic > Freshwater > Ice > Liftoff microbial mat | place...
CAATTGGCTCGCATCGGAGCACCGAGCAGCCCTTCTCTGCAGCTTGTCGGAGGAGGAGGTCAGCCGCGAAGGACGCAGACCGTGCGCCGATCGAGCTGGGGGCGAAAACAATGCGTCGCATCATCACAGCGCGGCCCAGATCGCGGACATTTCCACGAATTTCCGATGCACGATTTTTGCTCAGCAAGGGCGTCAGGAGACACGCAGATGAGCACAGCGATCCCTTCCATCCAGAAATACATGACCACCAGCCCTCATACCGTGGGCGCAGAACAGACCCTGGCGTTTGCTCATGGCTTGCTGCAGGAGCACAGAATCCGCCATCTGCCAGTGCTACGCGGCGGGCGCCTGGCGGGGATCCTCACGCAGCGTGACATCGCCCTGGTCGAGAGCCTGAAGGACGTCGACCCGACGCTCATTCTGGTCGAAGATGCGATGAGTCAGGAGATCTTCACTGTCTCGCCCGAGGCACCGCTCGATGAGGTGGTGAGCGAGATGGCCGCTCACAAGTATGGCAGCGCGCTTGTCGTGCAAAACAGCAAGGTAGTGGGCATCTTCACTGCCGTGGACGCGTGCAGCACGCTCGCAGAGCTGCTCCGTGGCCGCCTGGCCAAGTGAAGATGCTGGCTGCAGACCGAAGACCAGGCGGAGGTTGCCGTGGCCGAGTCCCTTGCTGAGGGCATGGTTCGTCAGGGATTTACGCTGATAGAGACACACATCTCTCAAGTGTTCGTGGGCGATCAATACGTCTACAAGGTCAAGCGCCCCGTCGACCTGGGCTTTCTGGACTTCAGTACGCTCGCCTTGCGCGAGCGAGCCTGTGCAGCCGAGGTGGTCCTCAATCGTCGTCTGGCGCCCCACGTCTACCACGGCGTGGTGGGCGTCGTGCGTGAGCCGGATGGCCGACTCACCTTGCTGCCTCTCGCCGAGCTCGCCGACCGGCCGGTTCTGGAGTGGGCGGTACACATGACTCGCTTGCCCGATCGAGCGCGGCTCGATGTTCGCCTCGAGCAGGGCGCGCTCGGCCGCGAGGAACTCATGGCGCTCGCTGGCCTGCTGGTTGACTTTCACGCACGGGCGAAGACCGATCAGCACAGCGCGGAATTCGGGGCGCCCAGCATCATCGCCCGTAACGTGGAGGAGAACTTCGCGCAGACGAAAGACCTGGTCGGCGAGCACTTGAGCATTGCCGAACTCGAGCAGTTGATGACGTACCAGCGCACCTTTCTACGGGAGTGCGCCGGGCTGTTCGAGGAGCGCGCGCGCGCGGGTTTTGTGCGCGATGGCCACGGTTATCTACGTCTCGAGCATGTCTACCGCCAAGGGGATACGCACGTGATCATCGACTGCATCGAGTTCAACGAGCGCTTTCGCTATGCCGATGTGTGTGCAGACATCGCCTTCTTGACCATGGATCTCAAGAATCACGGGCGGCCTGAGCTGGCCGAGTGCCTGGCCGCCGAATACGCGCGCTTGAGCGACGACTATGTGCTGTACAGGTTGCTCGACTTCTACGAGAGCTACCGTGCTTTCGTGCGGGCTAAGGTGAGCAGCCTGCTGGCGAACGATGGCGACGTGAGCGACAGCACGCGGGAGCAGGCTGGCAGGGCCGCCCGCGGATACTTTCTGCTCGCGCTGTCGGCTGCGGAGCCCGCGCTGCGTCCCATTCAGCTAATCGTGTGCATGGGCATGATTGCATCTGGGAAGAGCACGCTGGCCGAAGGCCTCGCCAGAGAGAAAGGCATTCCAGTCCTGAGCGCGGACTGGACACGCAAGAGGCTGATGGCTGCGCAGCCTCACGACCCGTTGCGCGAGCAGCCGTTCCGTGGGGCCTACGGCGCTGAGGTCAGCGAACGGGTCTACGCCACGCTGCGTCAGCGGGCCGAGCTGGTCTTGCGTTCACAGCGCAGCGTGGTGATCGACGCGACATTTCGTTCCCATGAGGAGCGTCTGGCGGTGCTTGAGCTGGCGCGCTCGTGCTCTGCTCAGCCGCTCTTCATCGAGTGTAGGTGCCCGCGTGAGGTCGCGATGGAGCGGCTGCGTGGCCGCGCCGAGTCGCCGCACGTGAGCGACGGTCGTGCGGAGATCTACGACGCTTTTTCCGCCAGCTTCGACGTGACGGGCACGCTGCCAGCAGCAGCACACCTGGTGGTTGACACGACCATGCCGGTGGCAGATGTGCTGGTAACGTTGCTACGTGAAGTCAGCTGAAGGCGGACAGGCATTCGGGCGCACCCAGGCACCGATCTGGGCGGTGGCTGATCCGATAGCGCCAGCATTTTTCACGCCAGTGGCGCACGAAGCTACGCGGTCTCGAACAGCATCCCTGCGGCAGCGGTTAGCGCCATGGCCAGTGCGCCGAGCAGTGCCACGCGCAGCACGGCCTTGAGCACCGGTGCACCACCGATGCGCGCCGAAATAGCGCCGAGCGCACACAGGAAGACGATCGAGCTGGCCGCTACCGCCGGCAGGACCAGCGGTGTGGGGGCGAGCAGTGCAGCAAGCAACGGCAAAATTCCACCGCCGGCAAAGCTCAAGGCTGATGCACCGGATGCCTGCATTGGGCGCGCGGTCAAGGTATGGGAGACACCCAGCTCGTCGCGCGCGTGCGCAGCCAGCGCATCGTGCGCCGTCAGCTGCACGGCGACCTGCTCGGCGAGCTCCGTGCTGAGCCCGCGCGCCACGTAGATGCCCGCGAGTTCCTGTCGTTCCAGCTCGGGGTGTTCGGACAGCTCTGCCCGCTCGCGCGCCATGTCCGCGCGCTCAGTGTCCGACTGGGAGCTCACCGAAACGTACTCGCCCGCCGCCATCGACATGGCGCCGGCCACCAGTGCCGCACCCCCGGTGACGAGCAGCTCTGCCTCCGAGCCTCTGGCTGCGGCCACGCCCACCAACAAGCTCGATATGGAGACGATGCCGTCATTGGCGCCCAGCACTGCGGCACGTAGCCAGCCGATGTGTTCAGTACGGTGACGTTCTGGATGGGGCGCTCGATGCATGTTTCATCCTGTCTCGACTTCGTGGCCGGGACGAGCGTGTTTTCTCCGCTCGCGAGCCCTGGTGCTCTCCGTCGCAGACCGCCAACTGCGCAGCGTGCGCACGCGGCCCAAGTCGTCGCTCAGTCGCAAGTGCTTTCAGGCGACTCGTGGCTCACCGGCGCCAGACTCTTCAGATATGCCACGAGGTTGCGCGCGTCGGCGTCACTCATGCCGAGCTGGCCATAGACCGGCATTGTGGTGCAGAGCTGTTCGCCTTCGTCATCCTTGCCGGTCAGGATCGCCGTGACGATCTGGTCAGTGGTCCAGTCGCCAAGGCCCGTGTCTGTATCTGGTGTCAGGTTGACACCGTAGGCCTTGGTCCCCGACTGCGGCTTATCCTGGCCGGATAGGGTTCCATCTGCGGCTCCATGGCAGCTCTTGCAGACATTCTTGGCGACCAGTGCCTCACCCGCAGCGATGGCAGCTGGATCGGGCACGTCGCTGCCACCATCACTGCCGCTGTCGCTACTGCATGCGCCGAGCAGAGCGGACAGGGAGATAATGACAATCAGATTCAGCTTGCTAGCTTCCAAACACGCCATGGGTCACCTCGTGGCTAGGATGGCGCGAAGTTAAGAACGGTTCCGCATGTCGTGCCGGTTGAGCCGCAACACCACAGATCCGCATGAGCTGCGCTTCGGCCTCGGACTTCTTGTCGGTGCTACCGACGTCCACATGGTGTCCCTGGTCCGAGAGCCCGCCCTGCAGCAGTTGAGCCGGCCTGGGCTCGTCTTCCACCAACAGCACTGTCATGCGCTCGGTGCGGCGCTGCCGCGTAGCCAAGGATACAGCACTGGCAGCGCCAGCAAGGTCAGAAGTGTCGAGGTGAACAGCCCGCCAACCACCACCGTGGCCAAGGGCCGCTGCACCTCGGCGCCCACACCGCGGGACAGCATCATCGGCACGAAGCCCAGCGCAGCCACCAGTGCCGTCATCAGCACGGGCCGGGCTCGCTCGTACGCTGCTCGACGCGCCACCTCGTACTTGTCCGAGATGTGGACCGATAGCTCGAGCGCGCGCGCCATCCACACGACCCCGTTCATGACCGCGATCCCGGTCAGCGCGATGAAGCCGATGGCGGCCGGCAGCGAGATCGGCATGCCCCGCAGTGCCAGCGCAAACACGCCACCCACTGCCGCAACGGGAACTACCATGAACACGAATAGCGCAGGTGCGACGCTCCCGAAAGTGACTGTCAGCACAAGCAGCATCAGCAGCAGCACAAAGGGCACGATCAGCGCGAGCCGGGCGCTGGCCTCGGTCAGGCTCTGGTACTGTCCGCCCCACTCAAGACGGTAACCCGTGGGCAGCTTAACTGTGCGCGCGCTCCGCTGCGCAGCCTCCACCACGCTTCCCAGATCGCCGCCGCGCACGTTGAAGCCGATCACCACCCGTCGCTGGCCGTCGCGCCGGTTCACCAGCCCTGGTGCGTCGCTCTGGTCGAGCTGTGCGACCTGTGCCAATGGCACGCTGCCGCCGCCCGCGAGCGGCAACGGCAGCTGCGCCATGTGCGTGACCTCAGGCGCGCCCGCTAGCAGCAGTCGCAGCGGAATGCGCAACGGACCGTCCCACGTCTGGCCAAACACCAGCCCCACGCGGACTGCAGCGACTGTATCGAGCAGGTCTTGCGCTCTCAGCCCCACCTGGGCAAGTGCCAGCGCACGCGGTCGGACGGTCAACAGCGGAACCGCTGGCGGCGCAAGGATACGAACGTCGGCCGCACCTCGGACGCCTGCAAAGGCATGCGCCAGCGCATCGGCGCGACTGCGCAATACGCTCAGGTTCTCTCCGTACAGACTCACCGCCACGTCGGTCACGGCACCGCCGAGCAGCTCGTTGAAGCGCATTTGAATGGGCTGTGTGAAGGCAGGCTGGGAACCTGGCGCCTGCGCGCTCAACACGCGCTGCATCTCGCTCACCAGCTTTGTACGGTCGAGGCCGGCTCGCCATTCACCATGGGCCCGCAGCCTCACGAATACGTCGGCCTGCTCGAAGCCCATGATATCGGTGGCCACCGCCGGACTGCCGATGCGCGTCACCACCTGCATCACCTCGGGGATCTGCGCGCGCAGCACACGCTCCAGCAGCAGACCCTCTTTGATCGCCTGCTCGAGGCTGATGTCAGGAGAGCGCGTGGTCTGGATCACCATGTCGCCCTCGTCGAGCTGGGGCGTGAACTCGACGCCGCGCTGCCGTGCGACGAGCACACCCAGTCCCAGCAGCAGCAGACCTGCACACGCCACGGGTAGCGGCCTGCCCAGCACGCGCTGAAGCAGTGCCGGGTAACCGCGCTCCAGCAGCCTGACCAGCAGGGGCGGACGCAGCGGAACGTCGCGCGGACCGAGCCACAGCGAGAGCAGTGCGGGCACCCAGGTGAGCGATAGCACGAGGGCAAACAGCAGCGCGAACACCACGGTGCTCGCCATCGGTCGGAACAGCTTGCCGTCGGTCCCCGTCATGGAGAGCACGGGCACGTATACTAGCAAGATCACCAGCACCGAGAAGAACACTGGACGCGCCGCGTGGCCCACCACCGTACGCACGTGCTCAAGCCAGGGCGCACCACGCTCGCGGGGCGCACCGTGAAACACGCCCTCCACCAGCACGATGGCACCGTCGACCAGTAGCCCGAAGTCGAGTGCGCCCAAGCTCATCAGGTTTCCGGGCATGCCCAGCACAGACATCACGGCGGTGGCAAACACCATTGCCAGTGGGATTACGCTCGCCGCAATCAGCCCTGCGCGCCACGATCCGAGGAAAGAGAGAAGCACGACCACCACCAGGGCGCCGCCCTCCAGCAGGTTGGCGAAGACCGTGTGGAGCGCCCCACGCACCAGCTCGCTGCGGTCGTAGACCACGTCGATGTGTACATCAGACGGCAGCGCGGCGCGTACCTGGGGCATACGGGCGTGCAGTCTGTCTAGGACTTCGAGTGCGTTCTCGTCGCGCAGCATCTGCGCCATCAGGTACACGGTCTCGCCCTTGCCGTTGGCCGTGGCTGCGCCGAGCCGCAGCAGCGTGCCCTCACGAATCTCGGCCAGCTCCCCGGCGCGTACGCTGGGCGGTGCGACCACGGCGTTGCCGAGCTCCGAGCTCGAGCGTGGGCGCGCCTGCGCACGCAACAGCACCTGGCCGCCGCGGTCGGCGACTGCGCCACCTGCACTGCCTCCGGCCGCCTCTTGCAGGGCCAGCCTCACGTCTCGCAGCGCCAGGCCGCGAGCGATCAGGGCCTGGGGGTCGACCACCACGTCGAGCGTTCGTTGCGCGCCACCCCACGAGTTCACCTCGACGATGCCTGGCACCGACTTGAGGAGTGGCACGACGCGCAAGGTGGCCAGTTCCAGCAGCTCCGTAGGCGTGCGCGATGATGATGACAGAGTAAGATGATAGACCTCGCCCAGTCCGCCGCTCAGGGGTGCGAGCTGCGGAGCATCGACGCCGGTTGGTAAGGTCGCTCCCGACAGCCGCTCGCCGACCATCTGCCGTGCGCGCCAGGCGTCGAGCGAATCGTCGAAGACCGCCGTGATCGAGGAGATGCCGTAGCGTGAGATGCTGCGCTGCTCGTGCAATCCAGGTAAGCCCGACAAGGCGACTTCCAGCGGCCGGGTGACCGTCTGCTCCACCTCCTCGGGCGAGAGGCCCGAGGCAGTCGTCAATACCATCACCTGGTTGTTGGTAAGATCAGGCAGTGCATCCAGAGGCAGCCGCAGCGCTGGCCACAACGCGAGTAGGGCCAACGCCAGTGTGCTCAGCAAGACCGCGCGCCGGTGCTCAACGGCGAACAGCGAAACGCGCGCGATCATCCTGGGTCCGATACGCGCGCTGCATCTGCAGCCACTGAGGTGCCTGCCGCGACCCCTCGGATCACGGCATCGCTGGCGTTCTGCTGGATCAGCGTCACCGGCACCGCGCGCCCCCCCTCGGCTGTCTGGACTTGTACTGTGAGCACCCCATCTATCGTGCGCAGCGCGCGGGCCGGTACCAGCACCCAGTCGGCTCCCGCCACGATTCGCACGCGTCCGAGGCTACCTGCAACCAACCCGGGCTGCCCGTTGGCAACATGAAACCAGGCAGTCCGCGAGCCATCGCGTTCGTCTGCATGCGGTGAGAGCGCCTCTAGCGAAAGCGGAACCACTGCTCCAGCCGCCAGCCATTCGAATGAGCTGCCCTGGGGCGGCAGCGCGGAAAATCGGGCCTCCACGGTTGGGTCGGTATCACTGGCCACCAGTTCCAGCAGCGGCCCGGCGGCCGGCGCACGAATCTCGCCCGGCTTGGCAGAGACGCTCACAACAACACCTGTAAGTGGGGCGCGAAGAGACACGGCCCCGTTGCCATCCAGCAGGCTGGCCGCACGTTGATCAGGTTCTCCGGCGGCGCGCAGCGTGGCACGGGCGCTCTCACGCTCCGCTCGTACGCTGGCGATGGCACTGTCGATCTCGTTGAGCTCTGCGGCCCGCGCCAGCCCCTTCTCCAGCAGCGGAACCAGGCGCGCTCGCCGCTCATTCCAGCTGACCAACCGCAGCTCGCTCGAGCGCAGCGCGCCTGCCGCCTGGATCAGCTCCGGCATCACCAGGTCCACCAGCGCGTCGCCGGCCTGTACTGTCTGGCCTGGGTGCACGCGCACGTGCAGCACACGTCCGGTCAGCGGTGGAGTGACCAGCGCGCTGTCGTTCGGAGAGGACAGCACGCGCGCGGGATAGTCGAGCCACTCGCTGTTGATCGCGGGCAGCGCGGCGGTCCAGCGGGTGGCCGAGCTGGGCGCCTGCTCTTGCGCAGGCTCACTGACGACCCTTTCGGACGACGTACAGGCAACCAGCGTGACGAGCATTAGCAGGGCACCGGGTGTTCCACGCTTGCGCATTCAACCACCTTAAGATGCTTGGCTCTGCGCCGCATGAGAACTCGATGAGAACTCTCTCATGCAGGACCAGCCCGTCGAACACACGACCGCGCCGAGCGCGGCCAGACGAACGAGGTCTCGTACCGGCTCGCCGTAGAGGGTGACGTCGCACTTGCAGGCCTCGTGCCGTCCAGCGCCCAGCCAACAACTGCCGGCCATGCCGCGCAGCGCCTGCGCGAAGGCGAGCCGCGCGGCGCAGAGTTTGCGCGCGCCAGGTTGCAGTCGGTGTTCACCGACCAGGACAGTCTGGTCATTGGTTACAACAAGACAGGTGGCGAGCCTCGCGGCAAGGCGCGTCCTGGCGGGCAGGCTCAGGAACGCTATCGACGCAAGCCGCGCGCGGCTTGCGTCGATTGTGGACGTTGTGTGGTGGTCTGCCCGACTTCAGGACCGATCCTTCGACCTGCGCAAACTGTGACATCATGAATGAGCAGTACGACTCGTGGCAGAAGGCAAGCCATCATGGCGTCGCCACGTGTGTCGCTTGCCATCTGCCCTCACTGGCGGCGCGCGGGCAAGACATGGCCGTCCTCGTTCGCGAGCCAGTGGAGGACGTCGCTGGCCGAGATGACACCGACCACCTCGCCAGCGCCTGACACCACCGTTACGCGCTGCACAGCTTCCACGACGAGCAGCGCAGCCAGCTCAGTCACGGAGGCGTGCTCGGTGATGGTATACGCCAAGGGAAGCATGACATCGGCCACCGAACATTTAGATGGATCGCGTGGGTGGCCCTGCCCGGCATGGATCGGTGCCGCGTGTGGGGTGGGCTGGCTCTGGCTCTGCACAAAAAGCTGCACGTCCTCGTTGCTGACCATGCCAAGCACGTGGCCCTCGGCGTCGACCACTGGCACTGCGCGCAGCCCCGTCTCGAGAAACAGCAGGGCAAGCGCATCCAATGACAAATGCATGCGCACACAGACCACGTTGCGGGTCATCAGGTCGGAGACGGACAGGCGTGGCAGGCGCAGTGGGCGCTCCAGTGTCCGCGCCTGACTCGACGTGCTGCGTGCTGCGTAGCAAGCGACGGCGTCGGCGCGCTCGGGAGTTCCTGGCACCATCTCCTTCAAGTGTATACAGCCAGCGCACCCCTCCAGATGCGCGCTCTTGTGCGTGTGAGGACAGATCACCCAGGTTCGCGCGCTGGGCTCGCCGTCGCCGTCGAATGTGATCGTGCGGCCAATGGGATGAGTCGAAGTCGGTCGTTCGGATTCCGCCATGCACGGCAGTCAGCAACTCCGATGCCAGTGCCCTTGAGGGCATTTCGCGTCCAGCTACGGCGGGCCCGCGCGCGTCGCAAACTTTGCGTCGGCTGGTCTCAGCTCGCTCGGGACCGGTGCGCTGCACGCGGGACTGCGGCAACCACTCGCCGATCCCGCTGTGCTTTGCGCCGGCTGTCACGCATCGCGGTGGAAGGGCTGCGGTCCCAGTTGCACGTTCACCTCGTACCCAACGAGCACAAGCGCCTCCAGATCGACCACGATGATGTCGTGATCCACCCTCGAGATCCGAGCCCTGACGTGGCGATGAAGGTCTGCTTCTCCACCTTCGAGGACTTCTGCGTGGTCACCCAGAGCGTGCGCGAGGGGATCGACGCGTCGGTCAACGTGTCGAGGTCGCCTACCGGTGCGGAGCCAGCGATCTGACTTGCGGAGCTACCAGTTGCCGATACCACCCATGTCGAGCACGTCGTATCCGGCGCTCTTCATGACCATGGCCGCCGAGGCGCTCCGTGCGCCGCTGCGGCAGTAGACGACGATCGGGCGCTCCTTTGCCCCAAGCTCGCCAAGGCGGGCAGGCAGCTCCTGGAGTGGGACGTTCACCGCGCCCTCGAGATGGCGGTCGCGGAACTCTTCGGACGTGCGTACGTCGAGCAAGAGCGCTCCGTTCGCAACGAGCTGACGACCGTTGTGCTTCGTGTTGCTGAAAGGCCACATGCGCGTTCTCCTGTTCGGGTGAGAGCCACGCAGGGGCGGGGAGGATTCGCTGATTCCCAGGGCGGGCCGTTCCGCGCTATGAATGAGGCCATGGCCGCTGCCGATCAGACTGCCCACGGCGACATCATCGAAACGGTCGCTCGGGCGCGCCAGGGGGACCGCGAGGCCCTGGAGGCCGTGCTCCTGTCGCTCGCCCCCTCCATCAATCGGTTCGGCCTCCGCATGTGCAAGAACGTCCATGACGCGGAGGACGTTCTTCAGGAAACGCTCATCAATGTGGCGCAACATCTCGGTGATTTCGAAGGCCGCTCTTCGCTGACAAGCTGGGTC
>Ga0105048_10020099_pt1 | contig 10204 bp, 9 predicted proteins | sample MAT05_FD_78382 | JGI IMG/M metagenome (GOLD analysis project Ga0105048, IMG submission 78382) | Freshwater microbial communities from Lake Fryxell liftoff mats and glacier meltwater in Antarctica - MAT-05 | ecosystem: Environmental > Aquatic > Freshwater > Ice > Liftoff microbial mat | place...
CGGCAGTGGACGCCCCATCAGAAATCGAGCCAGCGTGGGCTCGGTCGCGATTACTGCCCAGTGGTCGAAAGTCGGCGCCAGGGTCTTCGCCGTAGTGTCGTCCACCCGCTCTGGGCTGTCGCTAGCGATGAACGGCTGAAAGACTGCGTCAAGCTCGTACTCTTTGCTGAGGACTCGCTTTTCCAGTTCCGCACGCAGCCCGATGTTGTCCACCGACCAGAAGAAACCATCGACGCGCCTACCGTAGTGCTTGGCGGCTTCGAGAAAGAACCAATTGGCCCGAAAGACGACGGCTTCGTCTATCTCTTCCGGGCTTGAGCGAGGACAGGCCGCCGAAGGACCGTTGCCCACGACGATGCAGCGGCCTTCGAGCCGCTTGCCGAAATGCGCGCGAATGCGCGACACCTCGGCCTCCACTTGCGTGAAGTTCTTGGGAAAAGCCACCGCCTCAGCCTCCCGACTTGGGCAACAGGTTCTTGCCTCGCGCGAGGATTCGCTTGGCAATGGCCTTGACCAACGTTTTTTCGTTGAGCGTCACCTTATTCAGCTTGGCCTTTTCGGCTTGAACCAGATGCAAGTCGACGCCGGTCAGGAACTCGCGCTCGGCCAACCCACGCTCGAACGGCGTGTACGGAACGAAGCTAGGCGTGACGTGCTGACGAACGCACTCGAAAAGAAGCGTGTCTCCGTAGTTGCCGAGAGTCTTGATGTCGAAATGAAAAAGCCGAAGACGTTTCATGGCAGGCAGTCCCGACTCGTAGCTGATTGTCTCCCCGATGCCCATATCGCAGCGTCTAGAAAGCAAAAGGCGCCGCCGCAACCTGATCAATTCGCGCATCCGCCGGTCTCTTGTCCTGCTCCTGCCTCCTCCTCACCTCCGCGTCTCAGCGGCGCTTTAGGTTCACTATTGGTGGAGAGAGCCGGTAGACCCGGACGCCGCGCCCGTGCTTGCGCACAAGAAATCGTTAGCGATACAAATGGCCTGCATGTCGACCACCTCGGACACGGATTCGTCGAGCGCCCGGCTGGGACGCCTGCTCGTCGCGGGGCTCGTTGCGTTCTTTCTGTTTCTGGTCCTGCGAGATGCCTGGGTCGGCGACGATGCTTTCATCACACTGCGCACCGTCCGCCAGTGGGCCCACGGCAATGGTCTAGTCTTCAACTCGGGCGAACGCGTGCAAGCCTACACCCATCCATTGTGGATGATGCTGCTCGCCGCTGGACACGCGCTGACCCGGGAGCTGCAGCTCACGACCATTTTCATCGGCGTCGGCGTCTCCTTTGCCGCCATCATCTGGTTGGCGCGGAGCGTAGCCATCGGGACCAGCGCGGCGGCGTTTGTACTCGTGCTGTGTTGTTGCTCCCGCGCAGTCATCGACTACTCGACGTCGGGCCTCGAAAATCCTCTCACCCACCTGCTATTGCTCGTCTTCTTCGGTATGTGGTTTCGCAGCGCGCGCGCAACAACGCTCGACGCAAGCCGCCTGCAGTTGTTCTGGCTCGGACTCACTGCGGCCTTGGCCCTCACCAATCGCATGGACGTCGCTCTCTTGTTGGGACCCCCGTTCGCCTACTCTGTTTGGACGAGGGTGCGACTGGGAGTCAGCTGGAAAAAACTCATCGTCACCATACTGCTGGCTGGACTACCGTTGCTATCTTGGGAGATTTTCTCACTCGCCTACTACGGGGTGTTGGTCCCCAATACCGCGCTGGCGAAGCTCAACACCGCCGTGCCGCCGCGCGAACTTTGGGGCCAAGGACTCGCGTATTTGTACGCATCCTTGACGCTCGACCCCATCACCCTGCTTGTGATTTTGATTGGTCTCGCAGTGCCCGCCGCGCTCGAGCGTCGACACTGGTTCGTGGCTTTGGGCATCGTTCTCTACCTCGCCTACGTCGTGCGCATCGGCGGAGATTTTATGATGGGCAGGTTTCTCACGGGCCCTTTCTTCGTCGCTTTGGCCCTGCTCAGTCAGCTCCGCTGGTCTGAGGTTGCAACGTGCTACGGCTCGGTAGCCGCGCTGTTGATCACTCTGAGTTCGCCGGGAAGTCCATTGCCCATCGGCTCTCCTCCTCCCCGAGACAAGCTGGATGCGCGGGGAATTGCCGACGAACGCGCGATGTACTTCTCCCACACGGGCCTGCGTTCGACGACCCGGACCGGGCGCGCGTTGACTCACAAATGGCGCATCGAGGGTGAAACAGCGGATCCGCATGTGGCGCACCTGCGTGGCGCCATCGGCTTTTTTGGTGCTTACGCCTCCGACGCTACGCTGATCGTCGATTGGAACGCGCTCAGCGATCCCCTGCTCGCCCGACTGCCCTCTCGTTACCGGCCGTCCTGGCGCATAGGCCATTTTCGGCGGCATATTCCTGCTGGTTATGCCGAATCCGTGGAAACAAACAGCAATCGACTCACCGATCCCAAGCTCCGCGAGCTTTACGACCACGTGCGGAGCGTAACGCGTGGAAAGATCTGGTCTTGGCGGCGTTGGAACTCGATCTGGAAGCTCAACACGGGCGAGCTCGACCACCTAGTCGAGCAGGTTCGCTACCGCTACGCCGACGCCCGCGCATTCGACGAGGCGATGGTGGGCCTCGCCGGGCGAACGGCCCTAGCAGGATTCGAACTTCCATACACCGGAGCCGTGCTCAAACTTCCGAAGCCGACGCGAGACCGCTTCGTGTTCGTCGATGTCGGAGCGAACGAGAACTACGAACTGTTGCTCGTCAAACAACAAGATATTCTGGGGCGAAAGACGATCATGCATGCCGTTCCGCGGACGTCCGACCATCATCGGTTGATCGTAGAACTGAAAGATCACGAGCTGGGATACGACAGCATTCGCGTCATTCCGACGTCGGGGGAACTCGACTACCGCATGTGGCATCTGGTTCACGCGAGTTCTCGCGCAGCAGCCGAACTTGCGCTGCGCTATTGTGAGCAGAACGATCTGCGTTCCGCAAAAGAAGCCGACGCGGCCCGAGCCGAAGAGAGCGCCAACACGGACAAAGCGGTCGGCCGCAAGAAGCGAGGTGGCGCAGAACGAGCCGAGCCGTCAAAGGCAGTCGAGCAATAAGCTTTCGAGCTTGGCGTTCTGCAGGCGTGTGTCGTACTCAACGGCCATTTTTTGGGATGCCGCGCGTCCAAGCCGCTCTCGCAATTCAGGATCGGTGAAGGTGTCCACTAGCCGACGGGCGAGTGCAGCAACGTCGCGCTCGGGTGCCAGAAAGCCCGTCTGCTCGTCGTCGATGATCTCGCCGATGCCGCCGTGCGCGCTGCCGATGGCCACGAGTCCCGTTGCAGCGGCTTCTTTGATGACGAGCACACCCGATTCCAGATCACCGTCGCGCGCTGTCACCGACGGACAAAGCAACGCGTCAGCGGCCCGCATCTCCGCTCGTACAGCGTCGTGGCTCAGCGCTCCGATGAAGTCGACTGCGTCGGCAATCCCGAGGTCACGGGCTCGCCGCCTGAGTTCGCCCCGCAATGGTCCATCGCCGACGATGCGATAGCGAGCAGGTGCGATCGCGGGCAGCGCCCGAGCGAAGGCTGCGAGGCCATATTCCAAGCCCTTCTTTTCTACCAGTCTTCCAACGCTGAGCACCGTCCGCGCCGATCGCGCACGGTGCTCGAAAGCAAAGCGCGTAAGATCGACGCCCAACCGGTGGACGACGACTCTCTCGGCAGGTGCGCCGTGCTCCTCGACTAGTCGTACTGCCAGGTCCGCGGACGCACAGAGTAACAAGCTGGCGCGCTGCCACAGCCGCGCTTCGAGCATCTGGTACTGGAAATAGCGCAGGGCGAAGCGGTTTTTTCGCTCCAGACCCGCCACGTCGTGACCATGAAAACTCACGACCAATGGCACATCCAGCCGATCGGCGATGTCGAGCGCATGCGCACCATTCGTACCGAAGTGGGCGTGAATCAGCTTCACGCCCGCGCTCCGCCAGTATTGCGTGAAGCGCGGCGCGTTGCGGGTCCACTTGAAGACTAGCTCGCCTGGGCGGTCGAGCGTGCAGACCCGGTCGTAGGGGAAGCGCGTCTCGACCTCGGGCAGACGGCGCCGAGCGCAAACGAAACCGACCGTTCGACGCGCCTGAGTCAGCTGATCGTAAACGAATGTTTCACTCGGCGGGAGCCAGGTTCCGACCAAGACCCCGATCGGCACCGGGGCCGCATTCATGGCAGAAGTGCCAATTCCAGCGCTGGATCGAGCACACGTGCGGCCAGAGCACTAAAGAGCTGTTCCCGGCGATGTCGCTCGACGTATGCACGGTCAATCGACGGCACGATCTGCTCGGTCCGGACGGACGCGTACCAATGCACGACCAAGGTCTCTGGCAATATGACCTGCTCGAGGTCCGGCAGTCGCTCGCGCATGCGAAACCAGTGCTCGGAGATCTCGGGACCCAGTGGATAGAAGACGGCCGGCGGGAGCACGCGCACCCAAGTCGGGTCCGCCGAGCCGAGCACGCGCTGCAGGAGGTGCGTTCCCAAGGCGAAGCGTCGCCTCCGCGACGCAGGATCCAAAGCCAACATGGCCAAGGTCAATTCAGACACGAACGGGTGGCCCGCTGTACAGCCGAAAACCGCGTTGTTTGCCGCAGCAGGGTAGAAGCGCTCCACCCGGCGAAAGCTACTCCACCCCGATGGTAGCCGCCGAAATACGTCACGCACGGATCGTCGCGCGACTGCGCACCCCAATGTCCAAGGGTTCTTGCTGGTGCGCACGGAGTACGGCAGCGCGATGCGTTCTTCGCCAACGAATGCGTCGACTTCCGAGCGGAGAGCGGACAAGCTTCGCACGGTGATCGTGTCCGTGTCGAGGTAGACTCCTCCCTCGCGAAGTAGTAGCGCTGCGCGTAACACGTTGGCACGACCTGCTGGTTGGCTCAGCTCACGGTAAACGTCGAACAGAGAAAGCTTGCCGATTCGCACGGGGTCGAGCATCGCTCGTTCGTCGATCAAGCGCAGTTCAAGACCTACGATGTCCTGAAGTTCGTCGTAAATCGATGAGCCGAGCAGAGCCGCCTCATGATGGAGGATGGCCCGCCGGAACCCGCCAAAGCGAAGCGCCGAACGTACGGCCAACGAGCAAGCCCAAGGGAGGGCGTTGCCCAGCCAGATGAAATGAGCCGTTTCGGGAATCATCGATCGTACCTGTCGTTGGGGCTTAGACCATCTCGGCTTTGCCGCTGTCCAGGAGATCCTGCATCGTCTCGACGCCGGGCAGGTCGAGCAAGTAGGCGCGACAGCCCAACTCGAGCGCCTCGTAAATCGAAGTCGAGTACACGCCCACAACGACCTCAGCTCGCGCCATCTCGAGCTCCAAATCGCAATCGCCGAGCACCTCGACGACATTCCCACGGACCAGCTGCTGGAGGTGCGGGTACCCGCCGGCGCGCCCGTATTCCCCAGGATGTAACTTGTACAAGATGCGGTAGCCGGCGAAGCGGGCGCTTACGCGAGTGAATTCGCGCGCCATCGCGTCGCCGAGCAAGCCCTGCGAAAGTACGAGCGCGACCTTTTCCTTTGGCCTGTCTTGATAGCCCCGACGGCGTTCGATCAGCCAAGCAGGCTCACGCACTCGCACCCGCGCAACAGGATGAATCCGCGCGAAGGTATCGGCCCAAGGCTCGCTCCAAGCCAAGAACTCATCGGGAAATCCGGGCACTGGAGAGGAGCGCTTTGCGTAGCTGTAACCCAAGTGATAGCGGCTGAAGGCACCGTGCTGCACTTCCGTCACGGGAATACCGATTTGCTGGGCCGCTGCCGTGACCGCAACGTGGGATCCATAAGCAACGAGGATGAACACCCGCTCCGGTAGCAGCTTCTGCAAGAGGCGAACGTAACTTGCCTTGCGACCACAGAGAGCTCGAAATCGCTGACGGGCGAAACGTTCGGCGCCCCACTCGACACCAAAGGTCGAGCGCGCACGTTGGTCGAGACTGCGCATTTTTGCGGCGTAGGCGTACGGCAACTGCCAGCGGCGAAGGCGCGCTTCGACACGTGCACACTCGTAGATGAACGACGTTGAGCGCCGTCTCGCTTCGCGCTGCTTGTCCCCCCCCCCCGGACTGGGATCGGAAAGGCCGAGCCAGCTGGTGCCAGTACGATCCCATTCGTCCTCGAGATCGCGCGAGTGGAGGTCGACACGGGCCGCTCCGCGCCCGACCGTGCGCGGGTGCTCCACGATCATGTAGCGACATTCTCCTTCGAAAAAGAACGGGTTGCGTGCGATCCAATTGTTGGCTTGATCCGCGATGCGCGCGACTAGCCCTTGGCTCGGCGGAACCGACAAATGTGGAGCTTGGCCTCGCCCTAAGCGCTCAGTGAGGCGGTGACCGAGCGTCGACCGCAGCGCCGGCCACAACGGAAACCCGATCGGCTGGTCGTCGACGAGACCCAGCCGTGCTTCCTCTTCCCAGATGAATTCACAGACTTCGCGCATGACGTATCGGGTCAACGTACCCCGAGCAAACGCTCGGCGATTGCCTCTGCCGCAGCGTCGGCCGAACGGCCCGACAACGTCAACCCGCACTCCTCCATGAAGCGCTCGCGCTGCTCGGCAAACTCCAACCGTCGAGCTGGGTCGCACAAGAGTTCGCCGATCGCCTCGGCAAGCTGAGGCGCACTACGGGCCGTCGCTCGACCCAAGCGCGCGGAGATATCGAAAAAGTCCGGCAATCCCGTTCCGTTAAGCTGAACCAGCGGCGTGCCCAGGAGCACGGCCTCTAACGCCGTCGTCGACCAGAACGTGACGGCGACGTCGCAGGCCTTGAGCAGTCGAGTAGTCGGAAGAGCCGGACAAAGCAGGACGTTCGCGGGCAGCCGCGCGATGAAGGCTCGACTGAGATGCTCTCGAAATGGGTGCGCCTTGAGGAGAAACGTGACCTCTGGCAAAAGCCGGGCCGCCTCCACGACCAAGTCGAGATTCTTCTGACGTGCCCAGTCCGGGAAGACATCCTTCGCGTACTGCGACGTAAACACCACCCAGGGAGCGACAGCGGTCGGCGGCAACAGAGCGCGCAACTCGAGTCGGCAAGTGTCGCGATCGAGCGACGAAAAGTCGTCATAGTCCGTGTAGCCAACGAGTCGGCGCGCAGATTCGGGGATCTGGCAGCGGTCGAGGTAAGCCAAGTCGATGCGACTACCTACTAGAGCAAGGTCAACGTCCATGCGCGTTGCCGTAGGCGGCAGGTCGGGGACGATGCCTTGCAAGAAAAAAATGCGCGCCGTGCGGGCGCGACGCTCCAAGAGCAGCTGATTCATCGCAGCCCGCGAGGTGATGAATGCGCAGGCCTGTGGGTCGAGCGTGTCGAGGGCCCGAGCGATGGCCCGCGTATCGAGAAAAAAGCGCTGCAAGCTGCGTTGGAGACGCGCGCGCGTGGTGCGGGCCAGCGCCACGGGCTCGACCCAGTCGGGAAAGCCCAAGGTGGAGCAGAGCCGACCGAGCGCTGCCGAACCGAGACGTGTCTGAAAAAACGCCACCGCCGAACGGAGGGCCGCCACGTCGGAGAGCCGTCCGAAGTCCTCGACGAAGCGAAAACGAAGGCCTGCGTTTTCAACGAGGCGGCGAGACTGCAGATCGTCGTGCCGCAACAGAAATTCACTGACGATGCCGCGAGCCCGCAGGGCTTCGGCAACTGGCATGAAAGCTCGACTCGAGTTCGGTTGAAACGACGCGACGACCAACGCCGGTCGACGCGGGTTCAGAATCGGATCCGTCGAGCGGCCGCGACGTACGACATCCAGCGCTCGGCGCAGCGTCCAGAGAGTTCGGACCGGCAGCGCGAGCGAGCGGCGCCAAGGCGCACGGGCCGCGAACGCAATTCTTCGATGCGCAGCGTACTGCCGCAACAGCTCGACCTGCGCAGCCGTCAACGCGTGAACCTCGAGTGTGCGGGCCTCGAAACGATCGAGGCCTCCATCTATCCGCCATGCGAACTCCAATTGGTCGCTGGCCCAGGCGACCAGGAACGAATGCTGACTGAGCCAGGTCGCGCGCAGCGGGCCATCCCAGAGGCCCATATTTTCGACCAGCCAGGTTTGAATCTGCTCGCTGACGGGCGGCGCGCGACGACCGTCGAACTCGGGCAGGACGGAGCAGTGCCCTTCCCCCACGGCAGTCATCTGGGCGCGAATGAAGACGACGTGATCGCGAGTGCCCGGCGGCCGCCGGCCGAACTCGGAGTCATGTTCAGCCACCAGCAGGCGATCGACCTCGAGGCAATTCGAGCCTCGTTCTATCCCCTCGCCTTCACACACCCAGCCGGCTTACCAAGTAAAACGCGCCGGGGCGAGCTGCAGCCGTGCTAGCTGCGTCGGCTCAGACCAGGCTCTCGTAGACTTCGGAGAAGCGTCGGGCGCTGGCAGCACGCGAGAATCCTCTTTCCAAAAGCGCGAGGCCGCCCATGCTGAGGCGCTGTCGCAAAGAGTCGTCCTCGACGATGCGACGAACCGCTCGATCAATCTGATCCGGTGCAGCCTCATCCACCAAAAGCCCCGTTTTTTCGTCGTGCACGGCGTCCACGATGCCACCCGAGCGGGTAGCCACGACGGGAATACCTGCCGCCATGGCCTCCAGAAAGCTCAAACCCTGCGCTTCGACCCAACCATCTGGGGCCGTGCGCGATGGTCCGACGAACACGTCTGCGCTCGCCAAATGAGCCCGGACCGCCCCTGGGTCGACCCAGCCCAGGAACACTGCGGCATCGCCCACACCCAGGTCCTGAGCCAACTGCTCTAGACCTGGACGATCTTGGCCCTCGCCGATCAGCAACAGTCGCGCGTCCGGGTGGGTGCGGCGCAGCAAACCCAATGCGCGCAGGGCATCTCCGGGTCCCTTTTCTTCGACCAAACGTCCGAGAAAAACCAGCAGTGGACCGTTTCCGCGACGGTGCTCGTTGCGGAGCCTCCGAGCCAGGTCCAGTTCTGCCACGCGCAAAGAGGCGTTGTCGACACCCATCGGAATGCGCTCGATACGTTCTAGGCTCGGAGCGAGTTCCCGTGTCCGGCTCTCGGTGAACGAGCTGTTGACCGTCACCGCCGCAGCGCGCACGAGCGCGCTGCGCTTCAGTTGCTCGAGGAACGGACTCCGCAGCGCAAACAGGTCTCCTCCGTGCAACGTAACGACATGCGGCAAGCGGCTCACCGTACATGCCAACATTCCAACGAAACCCTGAGGCAACACCCAATGCGAATGCACCAGCGCGTACTCGCCCATCAGCAAGCGACGCTGCACAGTCGCCCACTCGCAAACGACGAGCGCAGGCAGTTTGAGCTTTTCCCACGGACGCTTGCGCAAGTTGATCAATGCGCCGCCCTGGTAGCAGACCGTTTGGGCCGAGGCGGGCCATGCATAGCGAAAGCGCTCGACATCGATACCGTCCAAGACCTCGCGACGCGCCGCGTTGGGTGCGTGAGGAGCAACCACGTCGATCTGCCATCCCAGCTGCGCCAGATCTCGGCAGAGGTGAAGCACGAACGGCGTTGTCGAATCACCGCGCCAACGCGGAAAATTGGACGTGATGCAAAGAACTCGCCGCGTCTTCACCGGTCGGAGCCGCTTTCTTTCAGCGAGCCGTCGAGGCTCGTGCAGTTGGAGGCCACAGCCTCGCCACCGACGAAATGGCGGACACGCTGGGTGAGGTCGAGAACACAACGTCCTGAGCGTAGTCGACGGTTCACTTCGGCATCCAGCTCCGTTCGCTTGGCTGCCGCGCCTCGCTTGCGCACGGCTCGCGCGGTGTACTGCAGCTTGCCGCCGCGAGCGATGTAGTGGGCGTAGTGCGGGAGGCATCGCCACCGATTTCAACCCCTTCGACGTGGGGGAGCCGATAGGTGAGGACGCCGCTGGCCAGGAGCAGGACGAGCAAGACTTCGAGAGCCCCAGGGACGGACAGGCGGCTTACGGCTGCCCGCCCCGGGGCGGTTCGAGGGGCTCGCTCGTGGGTCGCCGAAAGTTCCTCTGGCATGCGAGCGGCACGACTAGCAGAAAACTACGCCTTTCGGCAGGCAAGCGGCGCCCGACGCGCTTGCATGTCCGCTCCTAGTCGGCTACATGCCGCCTCCCTTCCCAAGGAATTTATTGATGGCCAACTACGCAGTCTGGAACGTCCGTCGACGTCACGAGTCCCTCGCCAAGCCCAAGAAGAGTAAGTACCTGAGCCTGCGCAAGCGCGCTCGCGTCGGCCTGCA
>Ga0105048_10020100_pt1 | contig 10204 bp, 8 predicted proteins | sample MAT05_FD_78382 | JGI IMG/M metagenome (GOLD analysis project Ga0105048, IMG submission 78382) | Freshwater microbial communities from Lake Fryxell liftoff mats and glacier meltwater in Antarctica - MAT-05 | ecosystem: Environmental > Aquatic > Freshwater > Ice > Liftoff microbial mat | place...
GCGCGGCAATGTAGCTTTGTCTTTGTCGCTCACGTCGATCAACAGTTTGCTAACCTTGTTTTCCATCCCGATTGTGGTAAATCTTGGTTTGTGGGTTTTCCTGGGCAAATCTACCGAACTGCACCTTCCTTTTTGGGATACGGTCAGCCATATTTTTTTCATCACCATCATTCCTGCTTTTCTGGGTGTTTGGGTACGCAAACAATTTCCATACACGGCCGATCTGATCAGCAGGCCGGCCAAATACATTATGCTGGGGTTACTTGCAGTGGTATTTTGCATCAAACTTTTCGCAGGTGAAAGCCAGGGCGGTTCGGGAATTACTGTTGATGATTTCATCAGGATCACACCTGTGGCGCTTTTGCAAAATGCTTCCTGCCTTTTTTTCGGCTATTTTTTCATGCGATGGATGGGATTGCCGCATCCTTCGCGCATCACGGCGGCGATGGAAAGTGGTGTTCAAAACACCACCCTTGCGTTTCTCATTGCGGGTGTTATGCTGAGCAATCAGGAAATGGTTAAACCTGCTTTGGTTTATTCGTTGTACTCCTTTTGGACTGCCAGCGCATTTGCTTTTACAGCCAACAGGATTGCAGAAAACAAACGATGAGTATTTTTCTGCTATCGTTTTTTTGCGAACAATAAAATGGCAATATTTACGTACTTTTACGATCTTTTTGTGACCAGCGTCACTTATTGACGTTTGAAGCGTCTTACAGGATGTGGACAGGATCGGTCCATCAGTATCCAAACACTTTGATAAGGAACAGCATCCACCATGCGCGAAACGGCATGGTGCAGTTTTGAAGTTTTGAACACACAAACGAATCAAAAGCACCCAGAGCAATGAACGCATTTCGTCGTATCGTACCCGCCCATCTGCGCTTCCTTGTTGCAATACATGTTATTTTGTTGGGTATTTTTTCAATTTTCAGAGGAATTACCCTGCTGTACAACCGTCCTTCCTATTTTTTTTCGATGGACCGCTCCCTTTCACTTATGGAAGCATTTCGGATAGGACTGTGGTTCGACATCACTGTTGCCACCTACGCATTGCTTATTCCTTACCTTTTATTGACGCTGGCTTATTTCCGGCCCAGTGAATACCGAAGAATGTTTGCCTTTGTACGAATCTATTGTGGTGCAGTTTTGCTGATTTCTCTGGTCATTTGTGCTGCTGACGTCCCCTATTTTAGCTTTTTCAATTCGAGGTTAACCACTGCCGCGGTGCATTGGAAAAACAACCTGCAGGTTGCCAAATTCGTTTTTACCCAGATAGAATACTACCCGTTCTTCTTCATTTTTGCAGCTGGTCTTTGGAGTGTGGGTAAATTAATACGACAGTTGTGGCACCAAACATGGGTACGAACCTATGCCAAACACAATGGCCAAGGCAAAGCACTGGCTACCGCTATGGCTTCCATACTGGTTCTTTGCGGACTTTGGGGCGGTGCGACACCGAAAGCGCCGGACATGAAAGGCGCCTGGTTCAGCAATGACGGATTCATCAACCAACTCACACTCAATCCGGTACATACCTGGTTTGATTCTTATTTTGATTTTAAAATCAATGTAAACTCTATTGATTTCGCTCTTTCCAAAGCGCAGCGTGAGCTGGGTGTGGGCGACAAACTGTATTCGTCGCCGTTGGCGCACGAACACAAATATGCCCAACAAGCACGTCCAATGAACGTAGTGCTGGTTTTGTTGGAAAGCATGAGCGCCGACCGCATGGGAATTTACGGCAACCCATCGAACCTCACACCCTACCTCGACAGTCTGGCCCGAGCCAGTGTGTTTTTTGACCATTGTTACTCCAATGGTATCCATACCAATGCCGGATTGTACAGTACTTTGTACGGCATGCCCATCATGATGATGCAGCACCCGATGTACAATGGCGTTTCCGAATACACGCAGTTTACCGGACTTCCTGTGACCCTTCGCGAAAAAGGGTACCAGACCCAGTTCTTTCTTACCTGCCCCAAGTCATTTGACAATACCGACGTTTTCCTTCAAAAAAACGGATTCGACAGGATCAGCGACGTAAACGATTATCCGCAGGATCGTGTGGTCAACTCCTGGGGTGTGGGCGATGAATCCCTTTACGAACATGCCCTTAAAACCATGGACAGCATGGCGTCTGTTCCCAACGGCAAACCTTTTTTTGCCACCGTTTTAACCATCACCACCCACCCGCCTTTTACGCTGCCGGCTTTTTCCAAATTTGTGCCAACAAAGACCGATCCGGTTGAAATAACTTATGAATATGCAGACTGGGCGGTAAAACAGTTCATGCAAAGCTGTGCGCAAAAAGACTGGTACGACAATACGCTTTTTGTTTTTGTTGGCGACCATGGGGTCAACATGCCGACCAAACTCGATGTGCCGCTTTCTTACAACCATGTGCCATTGATATTCCACGCTCCGGCACTTTTCAACAAACCGGAAGTGAGGCACCAACTGGCCAACCAAACAGACATCTACCCTACCATCATGGGTTTGCTGCGCAAAAACTATGTTCAAAACACCATGGGTTATGACCTGTTTACGGAAAAAAGACCTTTCGTATTGTTTTCCCAGGATCACAAACTGGGGGTGCTCAACGAACAATTCCTTTTTGTTGCCCGTAAATCCGGCCGCGAAACATTGTTTGATTACCGCAGCGGCTCTACTACAGACCTCAGTTTGGTGTACCCAAGCCTTGCCGACAGCATGAAAAACTATGCCTGTACACAGTTGCAGGTAGCGCAATGGATGATAGAAAATGGTCATACCGGTACACCCATACGCATGCACAAACAGCCTTTGTCGAAATGACATGAACAGGCACAGGGCAGTTTTGCGGTCATTAAAAGCAATCAAACCGAACATATGTCGCAGAATAGCCGTCCGATGACACCTATTTGTTACCATAAGCATAAACATCCGTTCGTTTGCTTCGTTACTTTTGCAGCGAATCTTTACTGCTTGCTTGATTTACAACGTTCTGCTCACCTGTGCAGCGCGTAAACCATCCTCACTACTTTTTTGCTTTCATGAAAAAACTGTATTCAAACATCCTGGGACTCGCACTGATGCTGGTCACCCTGCAAGGTATGGCCCAAAATGCCAACCTTGAACTCCGCGCAACCGTAACGTATCCGGGTCAAACCCTGGCCAACATTTGTGGCTATGCCCAAAACGGCAGGGAATACGCACTGGTCGGAGGTTCCAAAGGCTTGGTCATCGTTGATGTAACCGATCCCATAGCACCAGTCAACATCGTTCAGATTCCTGGTCCCGACAACCTTTGGAAGGAGATCAAAACCTACCAAAATTACGCCTACGTTACCACGGAAGGTGGCGGCGGCCTGCAAATTGTAGACCTCAGCGGCCTACCCAGTAACAACCTCCAATACTACAGTTACACTGGCGACGGCATTATTACCGGAGAGCTTAATTCCATTCACGCGTTGCACATCGACATAACCAAAGGTTTCGCCTACCTCTACGGCAGCAACCTCTACAACGGTGGCGCTGTGGTGCTGGATCTCAATGTTGACCCTTTCAATCCTACATTTGTCGGCAAATTTGACCAACTGGGCTACATCCACGACGGCTTTGCCGACAACGATACACTTTACGCAGGCCACATTTTCACCGGACTGCTTTCCATTGTAGATATGAGCGACAAGTCGGCGCCACAACTGCTCGGTACCGTCCAGACCCCTGGTAAATTCACCCACAATGCCTGGCTCACCGACGATCACAAACACATCCTTACGACCGATGAAACGACACCGTCGTTCCTAACATCGTACGACATCAGCGATCCGACCGACATCATTGAGCTCGACCGTTTCTCAACCAACGACGGTTTCAACTCTATTGGACACAATACACACATCCTCAACGATTATGCCGTTACCTCTTGGTACACCGATGGCTTAAACATCGTAGATGCACACAGGCCCGACAACCTGGTATTGGTGGCCTCGTACGATACCTGGGCTGGCACAGGCGCCAGTTTTGACGGCTGCTGGGGCGTTTATCCCTACTTGCCTTCCGGAAACATTCTCGCCACCAACATTTCCCCAGGCCAACTCTTCGTACTATCGCCTACTTACCTGCGTGCCTGTTACCTCGAAGGCAATGTGAAAAACGGTTGCACGGGTTTTGCCCTGAGCGACGTGGACATCAGCGTGAACAGCAACGATCCGTACATCAACACCCAAACCAACCAGTTTGGCGTGTTCAAAACAGGCCAGCAATTGCCAGGCAGTTATACGGTAACGGTATCCAAACAAGGCTACGAAACTCAAACCTTCGATGTGACCCTGGTACCCGGCGAAGTTGTCGAACTGGACATCACCCTCCAGGCTCCCGCAGCTTACACGGTGAGTGGTACGGTGGTTGACGGAACCAACAATGCCCCCGTAGCCAATGCCCCGCTTGTTCTTTCCAACGGGCAACAATCCTACGCCATTCAAACCAATGCCAACGGCCAGTTTAACCTCACCTGTGTACTTGGTGGCGTTTACGCAGTAACAGCCGGCGCTTGGGGTTACCTCCCTGGAGAAGCCTTGGTGAATGCCAACGGCGCCGTTACGGTAAGTCTAGAAAATGGTTATTACGATGATTTTGCCCTCAATCTGGGTTGGTCAGTCAACTCCAGCGCCTCTGCAGGTTTATGGGTTAGGGGAATTCCTTTGGGCACTACATACCAAAACAACGAAGCCAATCCGGGATCTGATGTTGATTTTGACGGCAACACGGAATGTTATGTTACCGGAAACGGCGGTGGGTCAGCAGGTAACGACGATGTCGATAATGGCATCGTAACCTTAACCACGCCTGTCATCAACCTTTCCACCAACGAAGATGGTATTTTAAGCTTCTGGTACTGGTTTTTCAACGAAGGTGGTCAGGGAACGCCAGACGACAAATTCGAAGTTCTCGTGAGCAGTGGTGGACTTAACGACGTTTTGGTGTTTTCCAACAACGACTCTCAAAGCGAATGGCGTTTTTCAGGCGAAATCAACTTGAAAAACTTCGTTCCAATGTCCGATGAAATGTACGTTTCCTTCATTACTTCCGACGATGCGAACTCCGGACACCTTGTGGAAGCTGCAGTAGACGTTTTCCAGGTAATTCCATTCGGACTTTCCTCCGGAACAGCGTCGCCAGACCTCGATGCGTTGCTCACGGCACAACCCAACCCCAGCACCAGCAATTTCCGCATTCAATACACCGCACCTGCAAATGCTGAAAATCTGCTGCTGGATGTTCGCCATGCAAGCGGTCAGGTGATGCAAAGCATCAGCCTAAAAACATCCAACGGCCAAATCATACTCGGAGCAGAATGGCCCGCAGGTGTGTATTTTGCCGCCATCCGCACAGAAGATGGACGCACAGGCAAAGTGATCAAACTGATTAAGTTTAAAGTTTAAAGTTTGGAGTTTGAAGTTTAAAGTTTGGAGTTTAAAGTTTAAAGTTTAAAGTTTAAAGTTGGCGTTCGGCTTGGGATTTGAATAAAAAAATGCCCTGCTGCTTGTTTTACAAGTAATGGGGCATTTTTTTATTCAAATCCCAAGCCGAACGCCAACTTTAAACTTTAAACTTTAAACTTTAAACTTTAAACTCCAAACTCCAAACTCCAAACTTTAAAAAAGCTTTCCCGTTTGCGTAGGCGGAACTGCGCCGATGTGCCGGTAGGCTTTTTCGGTGGCGATGCGGCCGCGTGGGCTGCGTTGCAGGAAACCTTCCATGATGAGGAATGGTTCGTGTACTTCTTCGATGGTGCCGGCTTCTTCGCCCACGGCCGTGGCGATGGTTGTGATGCCTACGGGGCCTCCTTTGAATTTGTGGATGATGGTGTTCAGGATACGGTTGTCCATATCGTCGAGACCGTGTTCATCTACATCGAGGGCGGCGAGGCCGTATTTGGCGATTTCGACACCTACCGTACCATCGCCTTTGATTTGGGCAAAATCGCGGATGCGCCGGAGCAACGCGTTGGCGATGCGCGGTGTTCCGCGGCTTCTACGGGCGATTTCGTGTGCGCCTTCGTTGCTGATTAGCACCTCCAGAATGCCTGCTGAACGGTGTAGGATGTGTTCGAGTGTGGGAACATCGTAATAATCGAGGTGGCAATTGATGCCGAAGCGTGCGCGCAGCGGTGAAGTGAGCAGGCCCATACGGGTTGTGGCGCCTACGAGGGTAAAAGGATTGAGGTTGATTTGAATGCTGCGCGCATTGGGACCCGAATCGATCATGATGTCGATGCGGTAGTCTTCCATGGCAGAATAGAGGTATTCTTCCACGACAGTATTCAGCCGGTGTATTTCATCGATGAACAAAACATCGCCGGCATCGAGGTTGGTGAGCAGGCCAGCCAGATCGCCCGGTTTTTCGAGCACGGGCCCTGAAGTCATGCGCATCGTACTGTCCAATTCCTGGGCAATGATGTGGGAAAGGGTTGTTTTACCCAAACCGGGAGGCCCGTGCAGAAGTACGTGGTCGAGTGCGTCGCCGCGTTGTTTTGCTGCCTGTATGAAAATTTGCAGGTTGTCGACAATCTTCTGTTGACCGCTGAATTCATTCAACAGTTTGGGGCGCAGCGCTTTTTCAAGCAGCTTGTCTTCCCCTGCGGGTTCGTTGGCGAGTTCTTTGCTGATGGTTTTTTTGTTTAGAAGTTTCTTTGTTGCAAAATTGACATATTTTGTTTTGAAAGCCAAAATGTTTTTTCAAACCGGTGAATATTTCTCATTTTTGCCCCATGCATTTAATTTTTTCCATTCAACCTGACATTTACATTGGAGGGTTGCGCATAGCTGAGCCTGTCATTTCACTTACCGGCTTGATCATTGGAGCTGTTTCGTGGTATGCTTACCTGCGGGTTAGCCGGATCAGCGAGCCATTACCCGAACAACGTATGATGCGTTTGTTTTTTGCATCCATGTCGGCTTCAGCCATCATAGGTGCCTTTTTTGGACATGCCTTTTTGTATATGTTTCCGTTTTATTTCAAATTACCGGGTTGGGTTTTGAGTCTGGTGGCTGCAAGTGCACTGGAGCGTTCATCCATCCTGCGTGTTGGTGAATGGGTTGGTAAAAAAAACAACCGACTGTTTTTGTCGCTAAACATTTTCAAATGGTTCGTTTTTGTTGGCATCATTGGAACCACCTTGTATTATCCTATTGCTCAGATTCACATGGCTATTTGCATGCTGATCGGAATGGGGGTGCCGGAAATCTTCCTGTGGAGGCGGTTTAGAGACAATGCCAGCCGTTTGTTGTTGTTGTCGGTTTTGCCTATGCTTTTTGCTGCATTAACCGGCGTTTTTAAACTTAGTCCTTCGATATGGTTTGTACACGAAGACGTTTCGCACATGTTCATTTGTGTTGGATTATGGATCATGATGCTTGGAGCTGAGCGGATGCGGAAGCATGAGCAACCTGCTATGGTGACGGTAGATTGACAAGGGTAAGGCCAACGGGATAACTTTGGGTCAACAGGGTACAAAAAGCATCAAAAATTTCTGGCGAATGAACGTAATCGGCGCGTTCCAGTTCTACGACGAGCACCGTCAGTTCATTCTGGTTTTTAAAAAAATCGAAATAGGCGTTTTGCAGTTTTTCAAGGTAAGCCTCGGTGATGTATTTTTCCATTGAACGACCACGCTTTTCGATTTGTTCAAGCAAAACATCCACAGGGCGGTGCAGGAAAACCAAAAGATCCGGCTTTGGAAATGAGGCATTGAGCACTTGAAATAGCCGCTGGAACAACCTGAATTCCGTTTCGCTGAGGTTGTTGCGGGCAAAAAGGGATGTTTTCAGGAAAAAATAGTCGGCAACCGTAAATTTGCTGAACAAATCCGGAGCGGCAAAATACTCCTGTAGTTGCTTGTGCCTTTCGGTCATGAAAAACAACTCTACCGGGAAGGCGTACCGCTCCGGGTTTTCGTAAAAAAAAGGTAAAAAAGGGTTGTCGGTAAACTGTTCCAGCACCAGATCGCACCCGTAACGGGATGCCAACTTGTGACAAAGGGTGGTTTTGCCCGATCCGATGTTGCCTTCAATGGCGATGAAGCGGTAAGGAATCGTTTTAGGAAACATCGAGCTTCACAACTTCGGAATCGTCTTCACACACCATGTAAAGTTCCTCAATGGTTTTTTTCAAAGCCGGATGTTCGAGCTCAGGTGCAATTTCCATCATGGGGATGAGTACAAACGCACGTTTGGCGATTTCGGCGTGTGGAACGTTGAGGTCTTTGGTGCGCAGGATCCGTTTTCCGTAAAAAAGAATGTCGATGTCAATGACGCGTGGACCATATTTTTCCTTGCGTTCGCGGCCAAGCTCGCGTTCCACCTTGTTAAGGGCGGTAAGCAAGTCATTGGGTTCGAGTGAAGTATTGATCATGATGATCTGGTTGTAAAAGCCTTCTTGGTCTTTTTGCCCCCAGGGTTCGGTTTCATACATGTGGGTTTTACGCGCTACTTTGCCTATGGTTTTGTGAATAAGTTCCGTTGCGGCATGGATGTTGACCAAACGGTTTCCTTCATTGCTGCCGAGGCACAGGTAAACGTTGATGTATTTTTTGGGCGTATAAACTTGCTGAGCCATATATAAAGTTGCGGTGTTTTGAACACCTTGAGTTGCGTTAATTTTTTGCAAAGATAAGCAAGCGCTTCAAGGATAAAATATGACTTTTCAAATAGAAAAGCATATTTTTGCACTTCTAAAAGCACACTTTTGTAAACATTGAAAAAAATGGCGTTTCTCATGAAAAATGTAGGATTCAGCATCCTTGCCGCATTGATTTTTGTAACTGCAGCTTGTAAAAATACCGATGAAAAAATGTCCAATGACATGGCTGCCGAATACGACAGCCAAATCATCAAACTCAAAGGTTTAACCGAAAGGAACCGAGCGATCGCCGAGTACGGAGTGGGTTTGTCGAATGTACCAGTTGCATTGTACAACGATCCGTCGACCAAAGTACAGGATCTCCACAAAAACCTTTTGATGATTGTGAACAAACACCAGGCAACGGTGGATGCACATTCAGAACTGTTGATGCGCCTGAGCAACATGCAGGAAGATTACAACAACGGTAAAATTACCACTGAAGAAGCCCGTCAGGAGTTGGAAACCATGCGCACCAACCTCGAAGGCGTTACAAACACGTACGAACGCGTAGATGCTTATTTCACCGAGCAATCTACCCAGTACAATCAAATCGTTGATGCCTGGAAAGCCGGCAACCCACAAGAAGCTGCTGCTATGAACGAAGCAGCAAAAAATCCTGTGAAAAGCGGAAGCATCTCGCCTACTGCCGCCGGTGCTACCAATCCAACCAACTTCAAGGTGGTGGAGCCTGAGCAAGAACAGAAAAAGAAAAACTAACGGTGCTTTTGCACGGACTTTAAAACAAGAGTCATTCCGAGTTTTTCGGGATGACTCTTGTTGTTTTTGAACAGCCATTTTCCGCCTGATGGTTCTAAATGTTAAAAGCAGCGAAAACAACTTCAGGCATGTCTTATTTTTTGATTTTTTTTGCACAGTAAATCTTCATCTCCCCACACCTCCCAATCATAAACGCCATGCGTTTGATTTTTCTGTTTGTTTGCAGCATCCTTTTTCAAAACATCCACGCACAAACGGAGCAGGCGCATGCTGTAAACCAACCCGATGTACGGTTGTTGGCTGTTTACGGCGAAGCTTACCTCCAGGGTTTGCAATCCCATAACCCCATGTTGCTGTTGCGCTGGCAATACTACCTCGATCACGCTTTTGTCATCTCGGAGTGGCCTCAAGAAAAGGGCGATATTCAGACACTTCCCGTGGTTCGGATTGAGGATGTAAAAAACGTCAACATTTTGGCGCTGGAACAAAACCAACCTTTGTATAGGCAATGGGACAAACCTGTTTTTTTCCGCATAAACGACAGCCAGAAAGTACTCATATACCATTCTGGCAGTTCTTTCAACCGCGATTTTCAAACATGGCTCCAATCGCGGTAATCCCGCCAAACAAACCCGCCAAGCCCCCTTTCGGCATGAAACACATTGTACCCGTTCTGTTATTTCTGTTTTGGTTGCCAGGAGTGTATGCTCAAAACTACACCATGAGCAATGCACCAATTACCGACTGCAACGGCTCCTTTTACGACAGCGGCGGACCAACCGGCAATTACGGCAACAACCAAAACCTGACAACC
>Ga0105048_10020101_pt1 | contig 10203 bp, 8 predicted proteins | sample MAT05_FD_78382 | JGI IMG/M metagenome (GOLD analysis project Ga0105048, IMG submission 78382) | Freshwater microbial communities from Lake Fryxell liftoff mats and glacier meltwater in Antarctica - MAT-05 | ecosystem: Environmental > Aquatic > Freshwater > Ice > Liftoff microbial mat | place...
AGATATTGCGAGCATCCAGAGTAGCGCGCCGAAGGTCGACAGCGAGGCCGCAAGCACGTTAACGGTGTTGACGGTGGCGATTCTCTGCGCGCCAGACAGCGTTCCCACATACAGGCCCATTGGCAATCTACAGGCAACTACAACGCCAATGAGAACCACGCTGTGCTGCACGGTCTCGGACGGCAGCGTTTCCGAACGGAGCCAGCCATTTGCGATCGCGGATGAGCCCAAGGCGAGCAAGCTCCCGACGCTCATGGCCACTATCCAGTAGATGTATTCCAGGCTGCGCAGAAGGTTAGCCGTTGCAGCGGGACGAGCAGTACTAACCGCGCGGGCCATTTCTCGGTTCATCGTCTGCGACAGGCCGACGTCGAGGAAGCCCAATAGGCCTTGCACGCTGGCGAGAACGCCAATCAGACCATAGGCTTCAGCACCCAAGTAGCGCAGGTAAATCGGTACGAATGCAATGCCGAGGAGAGCGCTCCAGACTGCTCCCGCCATTCCGGCAATCACATTTTTGAACGTCTTCACCTTCGGGCGAATCCTCAGATGGTATGAAGTGACTCGGCCTTGATCAGCTCGAATTGCTCGGCGCTCGAGCGCCGGAATTTTCGGAACTGGTACAGGTTTTCGCGCCAGCCAGTTCCGTCGATCTGATCCAGAAATGGGGCCTGGAAATGGGATGGATCGACGAAGAACCCGTTCACGCCATTGCGATCGACCGTGATGAAACGGTAGCCCTGACTTGCGAAGAATTTGCGCCAGCCCGCAATCGAAACGCCGTAGCAGAGCTCGGATGGGTGAGCCGTGATCACGAAGTCATCACGATACTGAATGGTGCAGCTGCGCTCGGCACCAAAGACCGAGTTGTATTCCACGACGAAGATCTTCGGTCGAAATCCGTGTTCGAACAGTGCACTGGCTATGAAGTAGTCGTTGCCGTCGATATCCAATGAAAAAACGTCCGGATCGGCGTGCAGCGCGAGCTTTTTGATGCGAGGAACGGTCTCCCTGGTCACGAACATGTCTACGGCCTCAGCGCCGATGCTGTGTGGAATCACAGATCGCTTGGCGCGTTCCGTCAGGTGGGGATTCCCCTCGATCATGAGCCCGCTGTAGCGCTCGGCGACCAGCAACCAGGCGGTGTTGTTCTCGATTCCATCGGCCGCCCCAATCTCGACGAAATAGCGGTTGCTCGACGAGAGTTGGCTGCGCAACACGTCGAGAATACCGTCCTCGCCGTTTTGGCTGAAGCCGCCGAATTCCCAGGTCTCGGGACGACGAAGATCGATGTTGCGGGCTTGGCGCATCGCACCTCCGCGACTCAAGGCGATTGCGATTCGTTCTCGGTCGCGACTGTCGCGTAAAATACTCTTGAGACGCTCAAGCATACGGGGGGGCTCCTACCATTCTTTTGGGATGAGTACACGGTGTCCGCCGACGAGCTTGATGAGTCAGCGCGCCCTTCCGAGCCGCGTCTTTTCCGCCTCGACCAACAGCTGCACCATGGCCGCGAAATCGACGGAGGGTTGCCAGGCGGTTGCGGAACGCAGGCGCGCCGCGTCACCGACCAACGGAGGCACAACGCGTCCGAGTCGACCGCTCCGTTCCTTCACGTAGTCGCGCGAGTCGAGCCCGACGGCCGCGAATGCCAAGCGGCAAAAATCGGCAATATCGTGCGGAACTCCCGTGGCCACCACGTAGTCGTCCGGCGTTTCGCTCTCCACGATCAGGCGCATGGCTCGCACGTAGTCGGGCGCCCAGCCCCAATCGACGACGGCCGACAAGCTGCCTAGTTCAAGGCTGAATGGGGCGTCGATCGCGGCGGACAGGGCAGCTTGAATCGCTCCGCGTACGATGCGCTGCGAGACGAACTTCTCTGCGCGAAGCGGCGATTCGTGGTTGTAGAGAAAGCCGTTGGACACGTGCAGGCCGCGCTGCCTGTAAAAGCGCCCCAGTTCGACGCCGGCGACCTTGGTGATGCCGTAGATGCTGACGGGGCGCAGCGGGGTCGTTTCGTTCTGCACTGCCGCGTCGGGTTCGCCGAAGACATGAGACGAAGCCGCGTAGAAGGCGCGAGCGTCGGGGCAGAGGCGCGCCAGGGCATCCAGCACGTGCGCCCAGCCCACAACGTGCACTTCTTGGCTCTTTTCGAGTAGCCGCGGCGGGTCGTCGTTCGTGCTTTCTTCCGACGAGTGATGCAGGGCTGCGAGGTAGAAGACTGCCGTCGGTCGAAGCCCGTCGATGCACGCGTCCACGGCTGCGCGATCGAGCAGATCGAGCTCTGAAAACGGAGGCAACAGCGGCACGCTCTGCGTCACGCCGCCGAGATCGACGCCGAGTACGCCCCAGCCATGGGCGACCAGCTCGGCGGTGAGCAATTGCCCATCCTGACCGGCACTGCCCACGATGAGAGCGGTCTTCATGACGCGCCGACGAACTCGATTAGGGGCAAGGGGAACAGCAGCTGCCCGCCCTGATCGAGGAAGCTTTTTTGGTTCTGGAGGAAGACGCTGCGGAAGTGCCAGGGCAAGACCATGAGCACGTCCGGCTTCTGGGCAAGCGCGTCGGCCTCACTGCAAATCGGCAACAGTGTGCCCGGCGTGAAGCTGCCGAATTTGTCCGGGTTTACTTCAGCGATGCCGGCCAACAAATCGCTGGTGATGCCGCAATATTGGAGGACGACGTTGCCCTTGGTCGACGCGCCCAAGCCGTAGACCTTCTTGCCTTCGCCCTTCAGGCGTTCGAGCGTGGCGCGCAGTTGCGTGCGGTGATCCGCAACCGTCTGACGAAAGGCGGGCCAGGTTTCGGGCGTCTCGAGGAACGCTTCTTTGGCCAAGAGCTCCGCGACGAGCGGATCGTCGCCTTCACCTTTTTCGACCGTGACCGCAAAGCTGCCGCCGTTGACGTCGTTGAACTGCACGTTGGTGATGCGTAGACCGGAGCGTGAGGTCATCCACTGGATCTGCCGCAGAGCGTAGAACTCGAGGTGCTCGTGGCAGACCGTGTCGTAGCTGTTCGTCTCCAGCATGAGCGGCAGGTAACTTTGCTCCAGGTGCCAGATGCCGTCGTCGGCCAACACGGAGGCGACGTCGCGCACGAAATCCAAGGGCGACGGCAAATCGTAAAACATCGAAATGCTGGTCACGATCTTGGCTTTGCGCTCGCCGATGGCCTGCTTGAAGGTTGCAGCCGAGAAGAAGTCCGCGACGGCCGTGATGCCGGGCGGGTGAAAGCGCCTGAACTTGTCGGAGGTCGGGTCGATGCCCAGGCGTGTCACGAAGTCGGGATACTGGCCCAAGGTCGTGCCGTCGTTGCTGCCGATGTCCAGCACCAGATCACCCGGAGCGAGCGGTCGTCGCTGGGTCAACCAAGCGACCTTGGCCGAGAGGTGCCGAACCATCGAGGCGTTGAGGCCACTGCGATAGCCGTACTGGTCGCCGTACATCTCGCCGAGATCGTAGGTGTCGGCCAGCTGCACGAGCCCGCAGGTATCGGCGCCGCCCACGCACTTGACGAGCCGCAGGGGTCCGACAGTCAACGACTCCGTCGGGTCTTTGGGGAATCGACCGGTGAGCGCCTGCTCGCCCAAATCGAGGACGGTGACGAGCTGCGCGTTGCCGCAGATGCGACAGAAAGTGAGGGGAGTGCTGGAGCTCAAGGAAACCTCGGTATTGCGGATTATCGGTGGTGACGCTGCGGCGGGTGGCTGGCAGCTTCGAAGTCGGCCTGGGCCATGCCCCGCACGAGTTCGGAAAAAGTAGTCTGGGGCTTCCATCCCAGCTTCTGGCGGGCCTTGGTGGCATCACCCAAGAGCGACTCGACTTCGGCCGGGCGGAAGTAGCGCGGGTCGACGCGCACGATCACGCGGCCCGTCGTTTCGTCGGTGCCGATTTCGCTTTCGCCCTGACCGGACCAGGCGACCGTGATCCCGAGCTCGCGCGCCGCCAGCTCCACGAACTCTCGCACGCTGTGCTGCTCGCCCGTGGCGATCACGAAGTCTTCGGCCTGCTGTTGCTGCAGCATGAGCCACATGGCTTCGACGTAGTCCCGAGCGTGGCCCCAATCGCGGAGCGAATCGATGTTGCCCAAGTAGAGGCAAGCCTGCGTCCCGAGCTTGATGCGCGCGAGCGCGCGCGTGATCTTGCGGGTGACGAACGTCTCACCGCGGCGCGGCGATTCGTGGTTGAACAAGATGCCGTTGCAGGCGTACATGCCGTAGGCTTCGCGGTAATTCACCGTGATCCAGTAGGCGTAAAGCTTGGCGACGCCGTAGGGGCTGCGCGGGTGAAAGGGGGTCGTTTCGCGCTGCGGGGTCTCCTGGACCAGGCCGTACAACTCCGAGGTCGACGCTTGGTAGTAGCGCACGCTCTTTTCGAGGCCGAGCGTTCGGATTGCTTCGAGCAGGCGCAGGGCGCCGACGGCGTCGGAGTTGGCCGTGTACTCGGGCTCTTCGAAGCTCACGGCGACGTGGCTCTGGGCTCCCAGATTGTAGATCTCGTCGGGTCGCACTTTGCCGACGATGTGCAGCAAGCTGGTCGAATCCGTCAGATCTCCGTGGTGAAGAAAGAATCGACGATCGACCTGATGCAGTTCTTCGTGGAGGTGATCGATGCGGGCCGTGTTGAAGGTGGAGGCGCGGCGCTTGATGCCGTGGACCTCGTAGCCCTTCTCGAGCAAAAACTCGGCCAAATAGGCGCCGTCTTGGCCGGTGACACCGGTGATGAGAGCTTTTTTCTTCACGTTTTGCTGGGCTCCGAAGGGGCGTCAGCATAGCGGCGGGCTCAGCCGGTAGAAAGCGCCAGCGTCTCGCGGACTGCCAGGGAGAAATGCGGGAACGCGCCCAAAATGGCCTCGCTTTTCGTCAGATCCAGGGTGCTGAAGGCGGGCCTCGGGGCGGGCCGCGGAAATTCGTCACTGCTGCAGGGATCGACGGTGGCCGTCGTGCCCAGCACGTCCCCGATCGTGCGCGCCAGCTCGTACCAGCTGCACTCCCCGCCGTCGGTCAGGTGGAAGGTGCCTGACGCCTTGGCTTCGACTAGGCGCAAGCTCGCCTCGGCGAGCCAGAGTGAACTGGTGGGGCGGCCCCGTTGATCGTCCACGACCTGGACGCGCGGCTTTTCGCGCAGCAGCTTTGCCATGGTGAGCACGAAGTTCTTGCCCCACGGCGCGTAGACCCAGCTGGTCCGAATCAGCAGGTACCGGCAACTCGACGCCTCGAGCAGCTCTTCGCCGACCGCCTTCGAGCGGCCATAGGCGTTGATGGGGCGACGCACGCCGTCCGTTGGGTAGGGTTCGCGCGCCTGGCCGTCGAACACGTAGTCGGTGCTGAAGTGTACGAGCGTCGCGCCTGCGTCGCTGCAGGCGGCGGCCAAGCGCCCGACGGCCAAGCCATTGGTCTCGGTGGCCGCGCCTTCGTCGCTCTCCGCGCCGTCGACGTTCGTGTAGGCCGCGCAGTTGATTACGACTCGAGCGCCTTCGACCGCGCGGACGGTCGCGTCGGCATCTCTCAGATCCAACTCTTTGCGGCCCAGCGCCAGAAACGAACTCCCGCGCGCGCTCAGATTCTGTACGAACGCCCGGCCCAGCATGCCGGCAGCCCCAAGGACGACGTAGTCGACCACTAGCGCGCTCCGTATTGGGGCAATCGTTCGCGCGGAATTTCGCGAAGAAACGGCGCTGCTTCGTCCTTGGGCGACAGCGTGAACGAGCCGGGGGGCCAGCTGATGCCAACGTCGGGATCGTCGTAGCGCACGCTACACTCGGCTTCGGGATGGTAGCTGTCGGTACACTTGTAGGCAAAGTGCGCCGTCTCGCTCAGCACCACGAAACCGTGAGCGAAGCCTGGCGGGATGTAGAGCTGCAAATGGTTCTCTTCGTTCAGCTCGCGACCGACCCAGCGTCCGAACGTGGGCGATCCGACGCGCACATCCACGGCGACGTCGAAGACGGCGCCCGTCAGCGCCATGACCAGTTTGCCTTGGCCGTGGGGATTTTGCAGATGGAGGCCGCGCAGCGTGCCGCGTGCCGAGAGCGAAACGTTGTCTTGAACGAAAGGTGCGCCGATTCCCGCAGCCGTGAATTTCGCTTCCGACCAAGTCTCGGAGAAGTACCCGCGCTGATCGCCAAAGACGCGCGGCTCGATCAGCAAGAGTTCGGGGATTTCGAGCGGGGTGACCTTCACGTGCTGCTCCCCAGCAGGCCGAACAGGTACCGCCCGTAGGCGGTGTTCTCGAGCGGAGTCGCCAGCTTTTCGAGCGTAGCCGCGTCGATCCAACCGTTGCCGAAGGCGATTTCTTCGGGGCAGGCGATCATCAGACCCTGACGATCTTGAACAGTTTGCACGAACTGGCTCGCTTGCAGCATCGTTTCCGGTGAACCAGTGTCGAGCCAAGCGACACCACGCGCCAACTTGACGAGGTGGATGTCGTTCAGTTCGAGGTAGACGCGATTCAAATCGGTGATTTCGAGTTCGCCGCGTGCGGAGGGCTCGAGAGAGCGAGCCAGGTCCGACACGCGCTGGTCGTAGAAATAGAGACCGGTGACCGCGTAGTTGCTCTTGGGCGCGGCAGGTTTTTCTTCGAGCCCGACTACCTTACCGGTCGCGTCGAATTCAGCGACGCCGTAGGCGCCGGGGTTGTTGGTGTAGTAACCAAAGATCGTAGCGCCTCCGCCTGTTTTGGCGCGCTCTGCGGCGGCACGCATCTCACCTTGCAGCCCAGCGCCGTAGAAGATGTTGTCGCCGAGGACCAAGGCACAGGGCTCACCGGCGATGAAGTCGCGGCCAATCAAGAACGCTTGCGCCAGCCCGTCGGGGCTGGGTTGCACCGCGTACTCGATGCGCATGCCCCAGGCGGAACCGTCACCCAGCAGGCCGCGAAAGGCGGCAGCATCGTGCGGCGTGGTGATGATCAACACCTCGGAGATGCCCGCCAGCATGAGCACGCTGAGCGGGTAGTAGACCATGGGCTTGTCGTACACGGGCACTAGCTGCTTGCTCACCGCCTTGGTGATTGGGAACAGCCGACTGCCGGTGCCACCGGCCAGAACGATGCCTTTCACGAGCTGCGTCCTTCGTAGTTCTGCTCGAGCCAGTTGCGGTAGGCGCCGGAGGTGACGGCGGCTACCCAGCTTTCGTTGTCCAGGTACCAGCGGACGGTCTTCCGCAGCCCCGAAACAAGGGTCTCGGTCGGCTGCCAACCGCACTCGCGGCGAATCTTCGACGCGTCGACGGCGTAGCGCAGATCGTGTCCCGGCCGGTCCTTGACGAAGGTGATCAAGTCCAAGAGTTCCTTTTCCGTAGCAGCGGTTTCTTCGGCCAAGATGCGGCAAACGCTGTGCACCAGGTCGATGTTGCGCGCTTCGGAGTTGCCGCCCACGTTGTAGGTCTCGCCGGGCTTGCCCTTTTCGATCACGGCCCAGATGGCCGAGACGTGATCCGTCACGTAGAGCCAGTCGCGCACGTTGAGGCCAGCCCCGTAAACGGGCAGCGGCTGCCGCGCGAGCGCCTTCTGGATCATCAGCGGCAGCAGTTTTTCCGGAAACTGGAGCGGACCGTAGTTGTTCGAGCAGTTGGTCAGCTTCACGGCGAGGCCGTAGGTGCGGTGGTAGGCGCGCACCAAGTGATCGCTGGATGCCTTGGAGGCAGAATAGGGGCTCGAGGGATCGTAGGGTGTGGTCTCGGTGAACAACCCGGTCTCGCCGAGCGAGCCGTAGACTTCATCGGTGCTGACGTGGTGAAAGAGCACTTCTTTCTTCTTGGCCAGTGCGCGACAGGCCTCGAGCAGCTGAAACGTGCCCATCACGTTGGTGCGAACGAACGCTTCGGGGCCCAGGATGCTGCGATCGACGTGGCTTTCGGCCGCGAAATGCACGACCAGATCGGGCGCGGCGTCGAGCACCGTCTCCAGGATGGCGGGACCGTCGGCGATGTCGATCTTCCGAAAGGAGTAATTCGACCGTTCGGCGATGGCGGCGACGCTCATCGGGTTGGCCGCGTAAGTGAGCGCGTCGACGTTGATGAAATGGTCGGTGGGGCGGGAAGGGACCGAAGAATTCAAGAAGTTGGCGCCGATGAAACCCGAGCCACCGGTGACGAGCACTCGCATTCTTTCATCAGAGCAAGCCTGTGGGGTGGGTGACAAGTCGCGCCGTTGTTGTCCGCCGCAATGCCCAGAAACGACCCTCCCCCTTTCAGGAAACTGCCAGGGGGGGAAACAAACGACGCGCAACACTTTACGGAGACGCGGAGCGCTGCTCTTGTCCGCGCAGATGTGCGGCTTGACGGGTTTTTGGCAGAGCGTCGCTGCAGCCGAGCAGCTCCACGATCGCGTCGCCACGATGACTCGAGCCTTGGCGCACCGGGGGCCGGACGACGAAGGTCATTGGTTCGACGACAACTGCGGCATTGGACTGGGCCATCGCCGTCTGTCGATTTTCGACGTTTCGCCATTGGGGCATCAACCGATGCGCTCGCGGTCGGGGCGTTGGACGCTCGTCTTCAACGGCGAAATCTACAACTTCCTCGAGTTGCGAACGGAATTGGAGCGGCTCGGGCATGCATTTCGGAGTCGCTCGGACACCGAAGTCTTGTTGGCAGCCATCGAACAATGGGGCGTCGAAGAGGCGCTGACGCGAAGCGTCGGCATGTTCGCGATCGCGGCATTCGACTCGGTCAACGAAAAGCTTTGGCTCGGACGTGACCGGCTCGGAAAAAAACCGCTGTACTGGGGCAGCATCGGCGGCGGCTTGGCCTTCGCGTCGGAGCTCCACTCTTTTCGGGCCGCCTTCCGAGCAGAGCTCGCAACCGATCGTGACTCTTGGGCGCTCTACACGCGTTTTGGATTTTTGCCCGAACCCTTCACGATCTACCGAGATATTCGCAAGCTGAGCCCGGGGTGTCTGCTCGTTCTGGGTCGCGCCGATCTGCAAGCGCCGCTGGAAGTCGTCGAGCGCGCTTTCTGGAAGCTGGACGACGTTGCCGAGCGCGGACTGCTGTCCCGGGCCAACCAGCGAAGCGAGGTCGCGCAGCTCGATGAACTGCACGAACTGCTGCGTGATGCCGTCCGGCTCCATGCGCAATCGGACGTACCCATCGGCGCCTTCCTCTCGGGTGGCATCGACTCCTCTTTGGTCGTGGCTCTCATGCAAGAGCAGTGCACCTCGACGGTGCGGACTTTCTCGGTCGGCTTTTCCGAGAAACAGTTCGACGAGTCGCTGGCCGCCAGCGAGATTGCGGCTCGACTCGGCACGGAGCACACCACCTTCATGGCGCGTCCCGAGGATCTGCTGGCTCTCGTGGAGCGCCTGCCGGAGGTCTACGACGAGCCGTTCGCCGACAGCTCCCAACTGCCTACGCTGCTCGTCTGCCGTTTGGCGCGTGAGCACGTCACGGTTGCGTTGACCGGTGACGGAGGAGACGAGCTGTTCGCCGGCTACAATCGTCACGTTTGGGCCGATAGATTGAATTTTCCGCTACTGCGCTCGTGTGCGCGTGGTCTGACGCTCGTCCCGTCGGAACGCTGGACGGCTCTGGCCGATGCGCTGAATCCCTTGTTGCCCAGTCGGCTCCGCGTGAGACAAGCGGGCGAAAAAATCCACAAGCTGAGTCGACTCGCCGGCACGCGGTCGCCCGAGGAGCGTCACGTGGCGCTGGCGACCCAGTGGTTCCCCGAAGAGGGCGTCGTACCAGGCGGCGCCCAGCGTCGAACGCGAGCGGAGCTGGGCCTGCCACTTTCGACGGTGGCCCGTTCGGTGGTACATCCGATCGAACGAGCGCTCTGGTTCGACACAGTTCAAGGTCTGCCTGCCGACATGTTGGTCAAGGTGGATCGCGCCAGCATGAGCGTGGGGCTGGAGGCCAGACAGCCGCTGCTCGACCACCGCTTGGTCGAGTTGAGCTGGCGCATGCCGATGAATTTCAAGCTGCGTGACGGCGTGGGCAAGTGGGCGCTGCGCGAGATTCTGGCTCGCTACCTGCCCCGCAAAGCGTTCGAGCGACCCAAGCAGGGATTTGCGGTTCCACTCGCCGAATGGTTGCGCGGCCCGCTTCGTGAATGGGCCGACGATTTGCTCTCTCCGCGCGCTCTCGGCGAGAGTGGGATCTTCGAAGCGAGTTTGGTCCGGCGCGAATGGGCCGCTCATTTGGCGCGCAGCAAGAACGTCGAACACCGGCTGTGGGTCGTGCTCATGGCGCAGGCATGG
>Ga0105048_10020102_pt1 | contig 10203 bp, 7 predicted proteins | sample MAT05_FD_78382 | JGI IMG/M metagenome (GOLD analysis project Ga0105048, IMG submission 78382) | Freshwater microbial communities from Lake Fryxell liftoff mats and glacier meltwater in Antarctica - MAT-05 | ecosystem: Environmental > Aquatic > Freshwater > Ice > Liftoff microbial mat | place...
GAGCCTCGTCTTCCTCCAGCGGTACCGCGGCAAGGGCGACGCCTGGGCCGGCGAGCTCGCCGTGGCGATGACGGCGACGAAGGTGCTGCTCGAAGGGCTGGCCCCCGAGTTCGCCGCCGACGGCGACCGGTCGGTCTGCGTCGTCACGTCGAGCGCGAGTACGCTCGTCGCCCGGAACCAGACGCTCGCGTACCACACGTCGAAGGCGGCGCTCAAGCAGATGGCCCGGTTCTACGCGGTTAAGCTCGGGGCCGTGGGCATCCGTGTGAACGTCGTCTCGCCGTGTACGTTCGTGAAGGCGGAGTCGGCGGCGTACTACGAGGGCCAGGCCGCCCTCCGCGAGATGTACGCGAAGATCACCCCGCTCGGCCGCATGGGGACCGCCCGCGAGGTCGCCGAGACGGTCGCCTTCCTGTGCGGCCCGAAGGCGGCGTTCGTCACCGGGCAGGAGCTGGCCGTCGACGGCGGCCTGTCGCTCATGCTGCAAGACGCAATGGCCCGCGAGGTCGCCGGGATCGCCGGTTGAATCATCGAACCCCCGACGGAGCCGGACCATGACCGCACTCAAGACCCGCGAGCAATCCCTCTCGAACGGCACGCCGACGCACTACAAGGCCCGCCACTGCCTCCTGTGCCACTCGGGCGACCTCGCGCTCGCCCTCCCGCTCGCCCACTCGGCGATCGGGAACGACTACCTGCCGACCGCCCAGCCGCAGCAGGAGTTCGCCCAGAGCCTGCACCTGTGCCGGGCCTGCGGGAACGTCCAGATCGAGGACGTGGTGAACCCGGACATCCTGTTCCGGTCGTACACCTACGCCACCACCTCGTCGCTCGGGTTGGTGAAGCACTTCCAGACATACGCCGCGGAGGTGGCGCAGGCGACGGGGGCCGAGCCGGGGTCGCTCGTCGTGGACATCGGCAGCAACGACGGGTCGCTGCTCAAGGCGTTCAAGGAGATCGGCTACCGGGTGCTGGGCGTCGATCCGGCCGTCGAGATCGCCCGCCGGGCGACGGCCGAGGGCGTCGAGACGCTCCCCGAGTACTTCACCAAGAAGCTCGCCGACCGCATCAAGGAGGCCCACGGGCCGGCCGCGGTGGTCACCGCGAACAACGTCTTCGCCCACTCGGACAAACTGCCCGAGATGGCCGACGGCATCCGCGACCTGCTCCGCCCGGACGGGGTCTTCACGTTCGAGGTGTCGTACCTGCTCGACATCCTCCAGAAGATGCTCTTCGACACGGTCTACCACGAACACCTGTGCTACCACTCCGTGAAGTCGCTCGACGCCTTCTTCGCCCGCCACGGCCTGCAACTCATCGACATCCACCGCATCCCGACGAAGGCCGGGTCGCTCCGGGGGACGGTCCAGCGGGCGGGCGGGCCACGGCCGGTCTTGCCGGGCGTGGCGAAGCTCGTCGAGTGGGAGGCGATCGCCGAGTTGCACGCGGTCGAGACGTGGCGGGATTACGGCCGGCGGATCGATGTCGCACGCGACCGCTTCGTCGCCATCCTCGACCGCGCCCGGGCCGCCGGGAAAGTGGTCGCCGGGTACGGCGCGTCTCCGACCGTGACGACGCTCATCAACCAGTTCGGGCTTGCCGACCGGATCGCCTTTTTGGTAGACGATAATCCGGTCAAGCAGAACACGTTCAGCCCCGGCCACCATGTGCCGGTGTACCCGTCGGACGCCCTGTACGAGCGGGGCGTGGACGCGGTCGCGGTTCTGGCATGGAACTACGCGGCCCCGATCATGACCCGCCACCAGGCGTTCGGGGCCGCCGGCGGCCGGTTCATCGTCCCGCTCCCGGTGGTTCAAATTACGTAACGGTCTCGATCACCCACGAACTCACGGGCGACGACTATGGGCTGCGGTATCGAGTTTCTGAAATGGTTGAGCGAGACTGACCGAATCCCCCGCCGCGGCCGGTTACTGGACATCGGCGAGTCCTGCCTGCTCGCCGCCACCCCGGCTGAACTCGAATTCGTCCTCCGTCGCCACGGGTGTGAACTGGATGATGAACACCTCCGCCCCCTGGCCGAGGAACTCGCCTTCCGGTCGAACATCTACGGGGCTCCGTGCATACAAACGTTGTTCCTCGGCGACGTACTTCGCCTCACGCAGGTCGAGTACGTTTCCTTCGACGTGGTGAGCGCCTGGTACGCCGACCTGTTCGACCTGAACAGGCACAGCCTTGCCCCGGCCCACCACAACACTTTCGACGTGGTTCTCAACTTCGGGACGACCGAACACCTGATCAACCAGCACAACGCATACAAAGTGATGCACGAGGCGTGCAAACCCGGCGGGTACATGTTCCACCAGGTGCCCTCGACGGGGTACATCAACCACGGGTATTTCTGTTACAACGCCCTGATGTTCAAAGAGTTGGCCGAGGCGAACCGATACGAGATGGTCGATCTGTGGTTTTACGGGCCGAACGGGTCTGGGGGCAACGTGCTGGTCAACGGCGACCAGTTCCCTGGGGTACTGGACGGCGCGAAACTGCGGAACAATGTATCCGGTTTGAGGAGTACTGACGTTCCCAACGCCCTCATCAACGTGCTCTATCGCAAGACCACGGCCGACGAGTTCCGCGTCGGGCTGGAAGTGAAGACGGCGGCCGCGTCGCTCGACTCGAACACCCGCTACTACAGCCCGTACATCTCGGCCGCCGGGTCGCCGTCGGCCGCCAATGGATTATTCCCGCGTCGGGCCGCCGGCTGAAATCACCCTCCGTACTGTTTTGGAGAGACATGCGATGTTCAAGAAGTTGATTCGCGCCGGCCTGTTCCGGCTGGGGTACCGGATCGAGCGACGGGACACGGTGAGGGCGCTGGCTGCCGCCCAGCGCGAGCTCGCGGAGACCCGCCAGTCCCTCGCCGAAATCAAGCGAGACCTCGGGGGCTACATGAACGCCTTCGACGAACTCCAGACGCAGCTTTCCCGCCTCCGATCGGGTGCCCCGGACCTGCCGCCCGACCTGGCGTCGTACAAAATGGCTTTGAGCCAGACCCTGCGAGACTTGGCGGGCTACAAGGGCGCATACGAACACGCCCAAGGGGAGTTGGACCGCGCCCGGAGTCGGCCGCCTTTGGTGGCCGCCTGACCGGGTTTCCCGGCGGCGCGAGACACGAAACGTTCCGAACGCGAGCGACCGGCCAGGGCCGGCGGGAGGGTGCGATGTTGGCGACGTTTTTCAAGCTGTTCCGGCCGGCCGGCGGCGGGTCGCCGCCCGCCGAGATCGAGGTCCACCGGACCAACCCTGGCGCGCGCGTGTCGGCGGGTGCCGAACCCCCGCACGGCGGGTACTACACGCCGGAGTTCGATTACGACGGGTTGCGCGTCAACCCGGGCGTCATCCACAACCACGACTTTATGGCCGACCCCAGGTTCGTCCGGGCGTTCGCCCGCGGCGTACAAGCCCAGGGGGGCGACAACTACAAATACTACTGGCGGATGTACGTCGGCCTGTGGTGTGCCGGCCACGCCCGCCAGCTTCGCGGCGACTTCGTCGAGTGTGGCGTGTGGAAGGGGTTTCTGAGTTCGGCCATCATGAACTACTTGGATTGGAACTCCGTCGGCAAGTCGTTCTACCTATTCGACACCTTCAACGGGATCGACGAGACCCTGGTGACTGATGCTGAGCGGGAGCGGCTCCACCTCGACCACTATCGCAAGTACTACCTCCCCAACTGGGAGGACGCCAAGCAGAACTTCGCCGAGTACCGCGACGTGGTACTGGTCAAGGGGAGCATCCCGGCGGCCCTCCGGGCCGTACCGATCGGGCGGGTTGCGTACCTTTCACTCGACATGAACAACGTCACCCCCGAGCTAGCTGCGGCCGAATACTTCTGGCCCCGCCTGGTCGCCGGAGGTGTGATCCTGCTCGACGACTACGGGTTCGTCAGTTATGAGGAGCAGAAGCGCGGGTTCGACCGGTTCGCCCGGTCGAAGGGCGTGCAAGTCCTTGCCCTGCCGACCGGCCAGGGGATGATCGTCAAGCCGGGCTGACCGGCCGTGAAGGGGTTAAACCCCCGAGACCCTCGCTTAGGGGCGGCGGATTTCGTACATGCAAGGAGGCAGGGCATGTTGAAGAAAATGGTCCGGTGGTCGGTCGGCCGGCTCGGGTACGACGTGGTCGGGCGGCACGGGCTGGCCCGGACCCGCGACGACTTGGCCGAAGTCCAGTCCGAGTTGGCCCGCACCCGGGCCAAGATGGACGCCTACCGGGCGGCCTACGAGCAGGCTAAGGCGGGGACTGCCCCGCCACCGCCCGCCGCGGCCTCGACCCCCGACCTGGACGAGGTCCGGAGCCAACTGGCGGGATACAAGGGGGCGTACCAGGCCGTCTGTTCGCAGTTGTCGGCCGCCAACGTCATACTCAAGCAACTTCAGCCGGACGGCGACCTCGCCGTCGAATCGATGCGGTCCGACCCCCCGATCGTCAGACGGTTGAAGGACACCCCCGGGTTGCTCGAAGAACTGCGGGCCGACTTCGCGACATCCGGCCTTCCGGCCGAGGCCGGCCGCGTCCTGCTCGACCCGGACTTCTCTCTCGAAGACCGCGTCAAATACTACCAACTCCTCCAGGCGTGTACCGCCCTATACTGGGACCGGGCTGGGGCGCTGGTATCGAAGATCATCAACGCCCAGTACCTGACGTACAAGCCCCGTTCCGGCGACCCCGTGCGGGCCAAGCGGTACGCCGACGAACTCCGCCGCGAGGGGCTGGTGCGGCTCGACCCGCTCCTCACCCCGACGCAACTGAAGGAAGCCCAGACGTTCATCCACCGGTGCGGGATGTTCAACGGGCACACCCCGAACTCGGCCCGCCACCGGGTGCTCCGCCGGTACGTCAACTATACCGCCCAGGATTTCCCGCTCGGCAGCTACTCGATCGGCGAGTTGGCGATGGCCCCGCACATCCTGGAGCTCGCCCTCCACCCGGTCATCCTCGACGCCGCGGCCGAGTACTTCGGGTGCGCCCCGAAGCTCACCTGGCTCCAGTCGTGGTGGAACTTCAAGGGCGGGCAGACGTACTCCCACGGGCAGAACAACTACCACCGGGACAGCAACGACTTCCGGATGTTCTGGGTGTACGTCTACCTGACCGACGTCGGCCCGGACTCCGGCCCGCATAAGCTGATCCGCCGGTCGGCCGACTTCGACCTAGTGCGGGAGCGTTTCGCCGCGTACACGGCCGACCCGGCCCGGGCCGCCAAGTTGGGCAAGTGGACCCTCGACGACTTCCTCCACGGCCTCGGGCACCCGATCCCGGACGTGCTCAAGGAGGAGATGATGGGCGACCTCGCCGAGGTGCTGACCGGCCCGGCCGGGACCATCTTCTTCACCCGTGGGGTAGACTTCCACAAGGTTCTCACTCCGGTGATGAAGAAGCGGCAGATACTCGCCATCCGGTACTGCATGAACGACTTCGCCGACCTCGGACCTGACCGCGACGGGGATCCAGTCCCTGGCGAGATCGTGGCCGACCGGGTTGGGGACGACGAGCAGATGCGGCACATCACCTCGATGCGATTCGACTGGGACAAAAAGGTTACGGACTGACCCGCCACGGAGCCAGGCATGACCCCCGAGTTCCTCGCCGCCGTGCGCTATTGGGCGACCGTCTGTCCTGTGGCGACGATCAGCACCGTAGCCCTCTACCTCGCCGTCGCCGTCGTCCTCCTCGTCCCCGCACTGAGGCGGCGGGTGGCGGGGCTGTTCGTCACCCCGCTACCGTCCACCCACGCCTATTCGGGTGCCCTCGACTCATACCGCGGATTGGCCGCAGTGATGGTCGCGTTCGCCCACATCGTGTTCTTCTGCTACCCCGTGTTTTGGGCCTCGAAGGACTGCTACCCGTACCTGATCTCGTACGGCGGGAATAAAGCCGTGCCGGTCTTCGTCATGCTCAGCGGCTTCCTCATCTACCGATCCGTGAGAAAAGTGGAGACGGTCGCCGACTTGAAGGATTACGCCTGCCGCCGGTTCCTCCGGATTTACCCCTCTACTTCGCGACCACCCTGGCGGTGTTCGCGGTCGGACAGATGACTCTCAAGCCACGGACCCTGATCCCCGAATTGTTCATGTTCCGGACCGTCGGGTTCCCGACTTTCGGCAACCCACCGACGTGGAGTCTGTACGTCGAGGTGTGCTTCTACGTCTTCCTCCCGGTGTTCGTCCTGACTGCCGGCCGGCGGACCGGATGGGCGTCGGCCATCGCGTTCGCCGCCCTGACCGCGGCCGATTCGGCCGGGGCGCGGGAGACGTGGTTGTGGAAGTATTTCTTCCTCGGCATCTTGGTTTCAAACCTGTCCGACGTGCTGGCCATGTTGCGGCGGTGGCCGGCGGTCCGGGAAGTGGTCGGGGCGGCCGTGTTCGCGGCGGGCGTGGGCGTCTTGTATTACGACCTCGGCGGGAAGGACGCGGACTGGTTCTCGAAGGTCGCGCACGTCCCGCACAACCTGGCCGAATACACCCTCGGTCTGGGATTCGGCTTTGGTCTTGTGGTGGCAGGTAGCATGACCTCGGTGGTCATCGCCCGGGTCGTGGGGATCTACCCGCTGCGGTTCCTCGGCACCATCTCGTACTCGATCTTCCTCGTCCACCCGTTCTACATCCTGGCGAACTTCCCCTTGCTGAAGTTTTCAGAAGTGGGGCGGACGCAACCGTTCTTCGAGGTGATCGGGGTGGCACCGTGGTGGTTCGGGTTCTTCGTGTTCGCTCCGGGCCTGTTGATCTGGTCGAGCGCCACTTACCTGTTGATCGAGCGACCGTTCCTGATGATGCGATCGCGTCCGGCGGTGAAACCGGAGTCGCCTGCGGTTGTCGTTGTCCCCATCGACGGACCTGGTGCGTTGCGTCGAGCGGCCTGACGTTGACGTTCGGCTTCGCGGCTTTCCCCACTTCGGTCGATACACGCCGCCCAAGCCCGACCCTGGCGACAGGCACACCGGATGACCCGTCGCCGTAGTAAGTCCAGGGGTGGGTCATCCTCCCACTCGTTAGATTTGCCACGACTCCACTTCTCCTCGGACCGACCCTGATCCCACCCACGTCGAGCCGCGGGTCGAGGTCCGTCCGAGCGACCACTCGGTAAGCCGGGTCGATCCGCAGCCCCTTGATACACCCGGTCGAACTGACGGGAGAAGTGGAACCGGGACCGAGAAAGGTGGTAACAGCCGAGCGCGATCCGACGTATTTTTAGGGCAAGCGTCTGGACAGCCGAGCGACTCGCCGAGTCGGCGAAATTCACCGGCGACGAGGTCGGCCGTATCGGGTCGATCCCAACTTCTTTCGACGACATCGTGTTCCACCAGGGTTCTGGTGGAACACGATGTCGTCGTGGGTTCCGCCCCTCTACCGTGTGGTCAGGCGGACCGACGCCGTGGCTCGGCGGGGGCGGCCGGCAGGAGATCGGCGTGGCGGGCGACGAAGTCCCGACTGATCCGGGAGAAGCCGGCGAGTCCGCAGCGTCGGGCCAGAGCGTCGAACCGCAAAACGTTCGAGTCCTCGTCGTCAACTGGCGCTATGGCCGCCGGGCCGCGGTCGAGGTTGTCGAGCATCTCGACGACGACGGCCTTCAACTCGTCCGGGGTGTTGTTCACCACCTCGTAGCCCGACTCGGAGATGAGCGATCCGGAGTAGTTCATCACCCGGACCTCCGGGTGGAGGTAGCTGTCGAACGGGACGAACCGGCCGTCCGCGACGGAGCGAAGCATCTTGAGGACGAACAGGTCTCGCCGGCCGTACACAGGGAGGGCGTTCGAGAGCCAATTCGTCATCACGCACGGCACCCCGAAAGTCGTCGGGACGTGCGAAATGCCGGACGCCACTCCGATGAAGAAGCGACACCCGCCGCACAAGAATATGTCCGTCCGAGCGTTCTTGAGACGACTGCGGGCGTAATCGACGACGCCAGGGGTTTTCGGGAACGCCGGCATGGTCGAGTCGCCGAGTCGAATCACCCACCCGCCCCGGCGGACGACCTCCTCGACGGCCGGCAGGTACGTGCGAATGTCGGCGTTCCGGTGCGACTGGTGGGCGTTCAGCTTCCCTTCCCGGTGGAAGCCGGGGGAGCGGGCGTGGAGGCAGACGAACCACGCCCCGTCCGGCACACCCATCGCCCGGAGGCGGTCCCGCCCGTACTCGACATGTTCGGTGGTGAGTTCGAGAAGCGGCCCGCGGCCCTCCCGCTCCCACGCCTCCTGGATCAGCCCCATGCCTTCCGTGAAGTACCGCGCGGACCCGTCCGGGAGGGTGAGCAGGGACGCCACCCGCGGGCCGAGGGTGGCGGTCAAGTGTTTGACCCCTGGCGGCGTCCGCTCCGCCCGGACGACGGTGAAGAACCGCGCGTAGTAGTCCACGTACGCCGGGTTCGCCGTGACGGCGGGTGGGGCCGAGAGCAGCATCCGGTCCCACGCTCGCCACCCGAGTCGGTCCATTTTCACCCAGAAGTCGATGAGGGCCATGTGCCCGATGTTGCGGACCCAGTCGTCGGACAGGTAGAGTGTCCGGGCCGGCGTGCTCTCGAGCCACCGGACGTACTTGGCCCGGTGTTCGTCGCCGGCCCGGTACAAGGTCGCCGCGGTCGCGAAGTCCGTCTGGGCGTTAATCGCACACTCGGCCATGTCGTTGTACGTTTCGGCGACGATTTCGAACTCGTCCGGCCCGTGCCGGGATTCGTCGTCAGCCCAGTCGTCGAGGGCGTCCAAGTCGCGGAAGGCCCCGCGCCGCTGGAGGGTGCGGGCCAAGATGCCGTGCCCGACACCCCGCTCGATATCGCCCGATAAAACGCGGGCTTCCGACAAGTGGTAGTGGAGTCGAACGAGCAGGTCGAACGACGCGTCCGGCAGGGCGAGCGCAGCCCAACAATCGGCGGCCGCCTCCGCGTACAGACCCGACCGAGTGTACGCCAACATCCGGCCTACATGAGTCGGCGTATTGGTCGGATCCAAGGCGATGATGCGGGAGAAATATCCGACCGCCGCCTCGTACTCACCGTCGTCTAGAAACCGCTGGCCCGCCCGGAACCAGCCTGGGAGCTTGGAGTAGATGGTAAAGTAGGTCTGGCCGTACTCGACCGTTTGAATGACCGCCCGTCCGGGCCACAGCATCCCCCCGCCGCCGGGGGCCTTCCGGACAAGTCGGGCGAAGGCGGCCCGCACCCGCCCCAACCACGACCCGCGGGCCGCCGAGCGCGGAAGGGACGGGTCGCCGGCGACTTCCACGATTCGGTCCCACGTCCCGTCCCGCCGCCACCCGTCCCACGCCGGCCGGAGGTCGGCGGCCGGGGGGAACCCGGGGGGGAGGAGGTGCCACGGGCACCACGCGCGGGCGCGGTAGAGGAGGGCGTCGGCCACCTCGCGCGGCGCGGCCGCGGGAGTACCGTCGAGGCGCACCTCGTCGCGGAGCCTACCCCACTGGGCGTCAGTGAGGTCGGTGTGGTACGGTCGGCGCATGGCGGAGTCACATGGAATAGGGCGGGCCTCCCGGTGGCCGGGCCGTGCGGATCAACCCTTGCGGCCCACGCACAGGGCGAACAGGTAGTGGGCCATGGGGGAGTATCCGGTGTGGACCACCTCGTCGTTCATCGAGAAGAGGAAGACGTTCTCGAAGTGCCGTTCCATCACCCGCTTGTACTCCTTGCCGTCCTTGCAGTTCACGTGCCCGGCGATGCTCCCTGGGGAGGCGTACGCCTGCGACTGTAGCGAAGGCGAGCCGATGATCGCCACCCCGGTCTTCGTGAGCGACCGGGCGATGTTCCCGACGAACAGGTCTTCGTGCTCGGGGACGATGTGCTCGAACACGTCGAGCGAGTACGCGGCGTCGAAGTCGGCCGGTGGCACCGGGCCGCCGAGGATGTCGTGGACGACCGCGTCGCACGCCCAACCGTCGGACATCATCCGCGCCTTCGCGTCCTCAATGAACACCGGGTCGAAGTCGCTCGCCGTGACGCGGCAACCTTCCTGCACGACGAACCGGGTCCCGAAGGCGTCGGCGCACCCGACCTCCAGCACCCGCTTCTTGCCGCCCAGCATCTTGGCGACGAACTTGTACCGCGAGAGCAGGAACAACAGCCGGCGGGGGTCGTCCCGCCACGTCTGGTTGCTCATGATCCCGAACCGGGACAGGCCGTCCCGGAGGGCCATGTCGAGCTCGAACTGGTACTGCGGTTCCTTGGTTTTCAGGGCGGTGC
>Ga0105048_10020105_pt1 | contig 10201 bp, 11 predicted proteins | sample MAT05_FD_78382 | JGI IMG/M metagenome (GOLD analysis project Ga0105048, IMG submission 78382) | Freshwater microbial communities from Lake Fryxell liftoff mats and glacier meltwater in Antarctica - MAT-05 | ecosystem: Environmental > Aquatic > Freshwater > Ice > Liftoff microbial mat | place...
AGCCCGCCGAAAAGGCGCTGTACGCAGCCATGCAGCAGTGCGCGCAGCAGGCCGAGGCCCAATTCACCGCCAGGGACTACACCGCGTCATTGCAGACACTCGCGGCTTTGCGGGCACCGGTCGATGCGTTCTTCGAGCAGGTGATGGTGAATGCGCCGGAGATGGACTTGCGCTTGAATCGGCTGGGCCTGCTGCAAGCGCTGCATGACGCGATGAATCGGGTTGCCGACCTTTCACGACTGGATGGCCCGGGATGATGAATCTGAAGCTGGTCATCCTGGACCGGGATGGAACTATCGGTGAAGCGTGTGCTGATCAAGTCGATATCGATCTCGGTTGGCAGCCACTGCCTGGCGCGATGGATGCGATCGCCCGGCTCAATCATGGTGGCTGGCGTGTCGTTATTGCTGCCAACTTTGGTGATCTTGGCCGCGGCGCGGTGGATATGGCCGTGATCAACGCGCAACAAAGCCGCATGAACAAGTTGCTGGCAGCAGGCGGGGCCCGGGTGGATGCGGTGTTTTTCTGTCCGCACGCGCCCGACGAAGGCTGTCGCTGCCGCAAGCCGCAGCCAGGACTGTTCGAGCAGATTGGCGAGCGCTTTGGCGTCGATCTGCGAGGTACTCCCGTTGTCGGTGACACGGCCGAGCACCTGCTTGCGGCAGTTGCCACCGGATGCGAGCCCCATCTGGTGCTGACGGGGCAGGGCGCGCATTTCCGTGGCCAGCCCCTGCCATCGGCATTCCCCGCTGGGACACGGGTACACGAGGATCTAGCGGCGTTCGCCGAGTTCCTCATCGAGCGCGATGCGCTCTCGACCGTTGTGGCAGCTTGAGTGCCGGCGATGATTCCTCGAGCAGAGGCCCCGGCGCGCGTCTTGGCATTCTTCAGGTCGGTATTGCACATGGCCTGGATGCTGGTCACGGTGATTCCATGGGGCATCATCATGCTGGTGGCGTCGTTATGGGTCCGTGGGACCGGTCTGTGGTGGATGGCCGTGCGTTGGCTGCGCTGGGCCATCTCCGGTGCCAGGCTTCTGACCGGGATCGAAGTGCGTGTCAGCGGCATGGAAAATCTACCCGACGGGGCCATCAGCCCCGCTATTTTGCTGGTCAAGCACCAATCGACGTTCGAGACCTTTCTGCTGCCGACGCTGATGCCGCATCCACTGGCGTATGTCTTCAAGAAGGAGTTGCTGCGCGTGCCCTTCTTCGGATGGGCCATGGGGCGGCTCGACATGATCCATATCGACCGCCAGCAACGGACGCAAGCATTTGGCAAGGTGGTGGCGCAGGGCAAGAAACTGCTGGCGCGCGGCACCTGGATCATCATGTTCCCGGAGGGCACGCGTATTTCCCGCGGGCACAAGGGCGTCTACAAGTCGGGCGGCACCCGGCTGGCGATCGAGACTGGTGCGCCGGTCATCCCAATTGCCGTGACCTCCGGCCAGTGCTGGCCGCGCAAGGCCTTCATCAAGGTGCCGGGTACGGTCGACGTGTCCATCGGCGTGCCGATTCCCAGTGCCGGTCGCAAACCGGACGAAATGATGCGCGAGGTCGAGGCCTGGATCGAGGCTGAGATGCATCGGCTCGATCCACAGGCTTATCGCTGAGGCGAGCCGCATCGCACGACCTTGCCGCCATGCGCGCCTTGCTGCAGTACACCCTGGACCTTTTCGCGCCGGACGAAGGGAAGCATCGGGCGCCACCGCCAACGCACCCGGTTGGAGACGCGAAGCCGCCGTGTAAGGTCATCTGTCAGCCGGCGTCGGAGCCGGTCGACGCGGCGGTGTTTCGCCATCCCCGTGCCAATCGGGAAATCCGATTGTGCGGCAATCTGGTTGGCTACGAGTTCAAGCGGGGAAAACGGCGCACCATCGGTTTCTCGGTAGGAGCCGACGGATTGGTTGTGCACGCGCCGAAATGGGTCAGCCTGTCCGATGTCAAACTGGCCCTGGACGAGAAGGCGCGGTGGATTGTGCGCAAGCTGATCGAGACCCGGGAGCGCCATGCGCGCATGCACGCCAACCGCATAGAGTGGCGCGACGGCGCCGAGTTTCCCTTCCTGGGCCAGCCGATGCGAATCATGCTCGATCCGTCCCACGCATTTGCCGGTGCCGGTGCTGGCGCCTGTCTGCAGCTGGAGGAAGCGTTGGCGGACGCGCGGGGCTCCGTTTGCGCCTTGCGGCTGGGCTTGCCGCGCCAGGCAACCGAACAACAGATCCGCGATACGGTACAGGCATGGTTGATGCGCCAATCGCGACGCGTGTTCACCGAACGGCTCGATCATTTCGCGCCGCGGCTGCAGGTGCAATGGCGCAAGTTGTCGCTCAGCAGCGCCGGAACACGCTGGGGCAGCGCCCGCGCCGACGGATCGATCCGCCTGCACTGGCGGCTGATCCACTTCCGCATGGATGTGATCGACTACGTCGTGGCGCACGAACTCAGTCATCTGCGGGTGATGGATCACAGCCCCCAGTTCTGGGATACGGTGCGTTCCGTGATGCCCGACTACCAGGCGCTGCGCGGGCAACTCCAGGACGAATCCATACCGCACTGGACCTGACGGCACGCAACCCGGCGGCCGCGCGTCGGGTGGGGGCCGAGAACCGGTGCACGCCGTGCGGGGCCGGATGCCGATGCAGCGGGCCCCGGTACCACAAGGCGTGCAAGTACGCGACTGCTTCTCCCGTGGCGAAGGTCTTCTGGTGCAGATCCAGTGGGCGCTTGAACATGACCGGCAAGATGTCGGCGGCGCAGCTGGGCTGCTCGCGACAGACCTGCATCACCTCGCCCAGGCGATCCCGGTGGTGGTCGCGTCGCTGCCCCATCAGCACAGACAGGCCATGCAACGATTGGGTCATCAATTGACGTTTACGTAAACGTCAGCTTTAATCCGCCATTGTAGAAACAGGTAGCACATGCAGCTGTTGCCTGTGACTCCCGGGGCCGATGTCCCGACTAGCTGAGAGCGTCACGATCATGGCCAACCAGTTCACCATCAGCGACCTCGCGCAGGAGTTCGACCTGACGACCCGGGCAATCCGCTTCTACGAGGACATGGGCCTGTTGCAACCGCAGCGGGTCGGGCCTGCGGGCCGCAGCCGGGTCTACAGCGCGCGGGACCGAATCCGGCTCAGACTGACCTTGCGCGCCAAGCGCCTGGGCTTGTCGCTGACGGAGGCGCGCGAGATCCTCGATATGTACGACAGCCCGCGCGACACCGGACCGCAGCTGCGCCAGTTCCTGATCGTGTTGGCTGCGCATCGGCTGGCGCTGGAGCAGCAGATGGCTGATCTGCAAGCCAACCTTGACGAAGTCAGGGAACACGAGACGGAGGCGAAGGCCTTGCTCACGAAGGCGGACAAGCGCAGTGTGGTCGGCTGAGGTAGCTGCCAGTGTTCGGGATGACATTTCGTGCCGGTTGCGCCATAATTGACGTTTACGTAAACGTCAACCAGTCCGCTCATCCGCGTCCGACCCCATGATGTCCGCCGACACGCCAACCAGCTCGCTGCATCCCGCCCTGTTTCAACGGGTACTGGCCAGTTTCCAGCGCCAGGGGATGATGGTGCACTTGGGCGTTCGCCTGCTGGAGGTGGGGCCAGGCCTGTGTGAGTTGGCCTTGCCGTTTTCCGACAAGGTGACCCAGCAACAAGGCGGTTTCCATGGGGGGGCCATGGGTGCACTGGCCGACATTGCCGGCGGTTATGCCGCTCTCACCGTCGCGCCTGACGGCATGGAGGTCACGACGGTGGAGTACAAGATCAACTTCCTGGCTGCCATGTGCGGGGGTACTCTACGTGCAAGGGGGGTGGTCGTGCGGGCTGGCAAGCGCATCATCGTGACCACCGCGACGGTCGTGCATCTGGGTAATGACGGGCAGCAGACCGACTGCGCCCTGATGCAGCAGACCCTGGTGCCGGTGGCCAGGACGTATTGACGGGGCGAGTACCCTCAACCGTTCCAACATGCAGCAGGAGAACGCCATGACCGCATTGCCTGGACTCGACTTCCAGTTAGGTGAAGACATCGACGCTTTGCGTGACGCAGTGCGCAGCTTCGCAAAGGCCGAAATCGCACCGCGCGCCGCCGACATCGACCGCAGTGACCAGTTTCCGATGGACTTGTGGCGCAAGATGGGCGATATCGGCGTGCTCGGCATCACGGTCGGTGAGGAGTACGGTGGCGCCGGCATGGGTTACCTGGCCCACATGATCGCGATGGAGGAGATCAGCCGGGCGTCGGCCTCGATCGGCCTGAGCTATGGCGCCCACAGCAACCTGTGCGTCAACCAGATCCGTCGCAACGGCACCGAGGCCCAGCGCAGGAAATACCTGCCCAAGCTGATCAGCGGCGAACATGTAGGCGCACTGGCGATGAGTGAGTCGGGCGCCGGCAGCGATGTGATTTCGATGAAGCTAAAGGCGGAGGACAAGGGCGGGTATTACCTGCTCAACGGCAGCAAGTTCTGGATCACGAACGGCCCTGACGCAGATACGCTGGTGGTGTATGCCAAGACCGAGCCGGAGCTGGGCGCCCGCGGCGTCACTGCCTTCCTGGTCGAGAAAGGCATGAAGGGATTCTCCATCGCGCAGAAGCTCGACAAGCTCGGCATGCGCGGCAGCCACACCGGCGAACTCGTGTTCGACAACGTCGAAGTGCCGCAGGACCATATCCTGGGCGGCCTCAACAGCGGCGCCAAGGTCCTGATGAGCGGGCTGGACTACGAACGCGCCGTCCTGTCGGCCGGGCCGATCGGCATCATGCAGGCGGTGATGGACAACGTGATTCCTTACATCCACGATCGCAAGCAGTTCGGCCGGAGCATTGGTGAATTCCAGCTGGTGCAAGGCAAGGTCGCAGACATGTACACCGTGTTGCAGGCGGGCCGCGCCTATTGCTATACCGTGGGCAAGAACCTGGACGCGCTGGGCAGCGACCATGTACGCCAGGTCCGCAAGGACTGCGCCTCCGTGATCCTGTGGTGCGCCGAGAAGGCGACCTGGATGGCGGGTGAGGGCATTCAACTGTTCGGTGGCAATGGCTATATCAATGATTACCCGCTGGGCCGGTTGTGGCGCGATGCCAAGCTGTATGAAATTGGCGCCGGCACCAGCGAGATCCGCCGGATGCTGATCGGACGCGAGTTGTACAACGAGACCGCCTGACCGGTTGCGGGCAGGCACAATCAGCCCAATGACGACGCCGACACTCGACGAGCTTTTCGATCACAACCGCGTTTGGGCGGCACAGATGGAAGCCGATCGACCGGGATTCTTCACCGCGCTCAACGCGCAGCAAAGGCCAAAATACATGTGGATCGGCTGCTCGGACAGCCGGGTTCCGGCCAATCAGATCACCGGTCTGGAGCCAGGCGAAGTGTTCGTGCACCGCAACGTTGCCAATATCGTGGTGCACTCCGATCTCAACGCCTTGTCAACGATCCAGTTCGCGGTCGAGCGGCTCAAGGTCGAGCACGTGATCGTGGTGGGCCACTACGGCTGCGGCGGCGTGCAGACCGCACTGGAGAACATCCGCATCGGTCTGGCCGACAACTGGCTGCGCCACGTGCAGGATGTGCGTGACCGGCATGCCAACCTGATCGATCAAACGCCCGCGCAACTGCGCCATGACGTGTTGTGTGAACTCAACGTGATCGAACAGGTGGTCAACGTTGCGCACACCACCGTGGTGCGCGATGCCTGGGCCCGTGGTCAGAAACTGACACTGCATGGCTGGGTCTACGGGCTGAAAGATGGCCTGCTCAAGAACCTGCAGATGTCGGTACCTGGCGTGGACTGGCTGGACGGCCTGTACCGGGTGGCCGTTGCCCATGTCTCGGAAGTCGAACGCGGTTGAGCGGCCGCGCCAGGAGCCCGCAGCGTGTTTCCACAGCGGCTTGACTCGACGGTCGCCTATGGCATTGCCAAGGCGATGATGGACGGCTTCAACCGCCACTATCGGCTGTTCCGAACCGAGTCGGCGCGCGCCAAGCACCGGTTTGAAACCGCCGACTGGCACGGGCAGCAGCGCGCGCAGCGCGAGCGCATCGAGTTCTATGACCTGCGGGTGCGCGAATGCTCGCGCCGTCTGGAACGCGAATTCAAGGCTGGCGAGCAGCCGATGGAAGTCTGGCAGCAGGTCAAGCTGCATTACATCGGCCTGCTGGTCGACCATCACCAGCCGGAGCTGGCCGAGACCTTCTTCAACTCGGTCACGACCAAGATCCTGCACCGCAGCTATTTCCAGAACGACTTCATCTTCGTGCGGCCGGCGGTCAGCACCGAATACATCGAGAACGACGAGCCGCAGGCGCTTCCCACCTACCGTGCCTATTATCCATCTCAGGACAACCTGCAGCAGGTGCTGGAGCAGATGATCGGCGACTTCCAACTGCGCCGGGATTTCGAGGACCTGCCGCGCGATTGCGGCTTCGTCACCCAGGCCATGGTTCGTCGCCTGGGCGACGCGGCGCTGCGAGCCAATTTTCAGTTGCAGGTCTTGTCCGGCCTGTTCTTCCGCAACAAGGGTGCCTACATCGTCGGCAAGATCATCAACGGTTTCATCGAGGAACCGTTTGCGTTGCCAGTGCTGCACAACAAGGCCGGCAATCTGGTGATCGACGCAGCACTGTTCGGCGAGGCCGACATGCTGATCCTGTTCAGCTTTGCGCGCGCCTACTTCATGGTCGACATGGAGGTACCCAGCGCCTATGTGCAGTTCCTGCGCAGCATGATGCCGCGCAAGCCGCGCAACGAACTCTACAACGCGCTGGGTCTGCAGAAGCAAGGCAAGAACCTGTTCTATCGCGATTTCCTGCACCACCTGCGGCACTCGACCGACAAATTCCGGATCGCACCCGGCATCAAGGGCATGGTGATGCTGGTGTTCGACCTGCCGTCGTTTCCCTATGTGTTCAAGGTCATCAAGGACTACTACCCCCCGCAGAAGGACACGACGCGCGAGCAGATCAAGGGCAAATACCTGCTGGTCAAGCAACATGATCGCGTCGGCCGCATGGCAGATACGCTGGAGTACAGCGGCGTCGCCTTTCCGCGAGCGCGGTTCGACGATGAGCTGATTGCCGAGATCGAGACGTTCGCGCCGACCCAGTTGGAGATCAGCGACCGCGACGGCGACGGCCAGATGGAAGTGATCCTGCAGCATGTGTACATCGAGCGGCGCATGATCCCGCTGAACATCTATCTGCAGGAGGCCTTTGACCTGACCCAGGGCGGCGGGCCGGACGAACCGGCGGCGCAGCGGGCGCATGACCAGATCGAGCGCGCCGTAGTCGAATACGGCAATGCGATCAAGGATCTGGTGGCAGCCAACATCTTCCCCGGCGACATGCTGTGGAAGAACTTCGGTATCACCCGCCACGGCAAGGTGGTGTTCTACGACTATGACGAGATCGAGTACATCACCGACTGCAACTTCCGCCGTGTGCCCGAGCCACGCAACGAGGAGGAGGAAATGAGCGGCGAGATCTGGTACACAGTAGGCCCGAAAGACGTGTTCCCGGAGACTTTCGGCCCGTTCCTGCTGGGTAATCCAGCGGTACGCGCGGTTTTCATGCGCTACCACGCAGACCTGCTGGAGGCCAGTTTCTGGCAGGCCCACAAGGAGCGGATCGCGCAGGGCCATGTCTTCGACGTATTCCCGTATGAACAAGACAAGCGATTCATCACATCGGCCGGACAAGCCGAGATGGGCTGAGCGCCCGGCGCCAGGCTCCCTGCGGCTCAACCATGAATAAAGGAGAACCAGACATGTCCCCATCCGACGCACAGACCATCGTCATCGTTGGCGCCGCGCGCACTCCAATGGGCAGTTTCCAGGGTGATTTCAGCGCGCTGAGTGCGCACGACCTGGGCGGCGCGGCGATAGCCGCCGCGATGCAACGTTCGGGTGTTGCGCTGGATCAGGTCGGCGAGGTGTTGTTTGGCAACTGCCTGATGGCCGGCCAGGGGCAGGCGCCGGCGCGCCAGGCCGCACTCAAGGCGGGATTGCCGATGAGCGCGGGCGCTGTCACCTTGTCCAAGATGTGTGGCTCGGGCATGCGCGCGGCGATGTTCGCGCACGACATGCTGCTGGCTGGCAGCCAGGAGGTGCTCGTTGCGGGCGGCATGGAGAGCATGACGAACGCGCCTTATTTGTTGCTCAAGGGACGTGGCGGCATGCGTATCGGCCACGACAAGGTCTATGACCACATGATGCTCGACGGCCTGGAGGACGCCTATGAATCAGGCCGGGCCATGGGTACCTTCGGCGAGGATTGCGCGGCCAAATACCGGTTCACCCGCCAGGCGCAGGACGCGTTTGCCACCAGGTCGGTGCAACGTGCCAAGGCGGCGACCGCGTCGGGCGCCTTTGCCAGCGAGATCACGCCGGTCACCGTCAAGGGCCGCACAGGCGATACAGTGATCTCCATCGACGAAGGACCGGGTCGCGTGAAGCTGGACAAGATCCCGACGCTCAAGCCCGCGTTCAGGACAGACGGCACCATCACCGCGGCATCGAGTTCGTCGATCAGTGATGGCGCCGCCGCGCTGGTCATGATGCGCGCGTCGACCGCCGCCAGGCTTGGCGCCAAGCCACTGGCCCGCATCGTGTCGCATGCCATGCACGCGCAGGAGCCGAACTGGTTCACCACGGCGCCGGTCGGGGCGACCCGCAAGGCCCTGGCCCAGGCCGGCTGGAGCGTCGAGGACGTGGACCTGTGGGAGGTCAACGAAGCCTTTGCTGTCGTGCCGATGGCGCTGATGGCCGAGCTCAACTTGTCGCACGACATCGTCAACGTCCATGGCGGTGCCTGCGCGCTGGGCCACCCGATCGGTGCCAGCGGCGCCCGCATCATGGTGACCTTGATACATGCCCTGCAACTACATGGCAAGAAGCGCGGCGTGGCCACCCTGTGTATCGGTGGCGGTGAAGCCACGGCCGTGGCGCTGGAACTGCCCTGACCGCCAGCTGTTGACCAGCCCCGTTTGATCAGACAGGAGGACGTCATGCTGCTGACCCAGGATCAGGAAATGGTGCGCGACGCAGTACGCGCCTTCGCCCAGGAGCAACTGTGGCCCAACGCGCCGCGCTGGGACAAGGAGCATCACTTTCCGAAGGACGCACATAAGGGGCTGGCCGCCCTCGGCGCTTACGGTATTTGCGTTCCCGAGGGATTTGGCGGCGCCAACCTGGACTACCTCGCGCTGGCTCTGGTGATCGAGGAGATCGCTGCCGGTGACGGCGGCACCAGCACTGCGATCAGCGTGACCAATTGCCCGGTCAACGCGATCCTGATGGCCTACGGCAGCGCAGAGCAAAAGAAGACCTGGTTGACACCGCTGGCGCAAGGGCAAATGCTGGGGGGCTTTGCCTTGACCGAGCCGCATGTCGGCTCGGACGCATCGGCCTTGCGCACCACCGCCGTCCGCGACAAGGACAATTACCTGCTCAGCGGTGTCAAGCAGTTCATCACCAGTGGCAGGAACGGCCATGTGATCATCGTCATCGCGGTGACGGACAAGGGCGCGGGCAAGAAGGGCATGAGCGCCTTCCTGGTGCCCACCGACGCGCCCGGCTATCAGGTCGCGCGGCTGGAGGATAAACTGGGCCAGCACAGCAGCGATACCGCGCAGATCAACCTGGACAACTGCCGGATTCCGGTCGAGAACCGGATCGGTGCCGAAGGCGAGGGTTACCGCATCGCGCTTGGCGGCCTGGAAGGCGGGCGTATCGGCATCGCCGCGCAAAGTGTCGGTATGGCCCGCAGTGCGTTCGAGTTCGCACTCGACTATTCCAAGCAGCGCGAGAGTTTCGGCCAACCCTTGTTCAACCACCAGGCGGTCGGGTTCCGGCTGGCCGACTGCGCGACCCGGATCGAAGCGGCGCGGCAACTGATCTGGCATGCCGCCAGCCTGCGCGATGCCGGCAAGCCGTGCCTGAAGGAAGCGGCGATGGCCAAGTTGTTTGCCAGCGAGATGGCCGAGCAGGTGTGTTCAGCTGCGATCCAGACGCTGGGCGGTTATGGTTACGTGGCTGATTTCCCGCTCGAGCGCATCTACCGCGACGTGCGGGTATGCCAGATCTACGAGGGCACGAGTGATGTGCAGAAAATCCTGATCCAGCGCGCGCTCGCCTGAGCCAGACGCGAATTGACAACCGGGCGCACTGCCCCATGCATAACGGAGACAAATCAT
>Ga0105048_10020107_pt1 | contig 10201 bp, 9 predicted proteins | sample MAT05_FD_78382 | JGI IMG/M metagenome (GOLD analysis project Ga0105048, IMG submission 78382) | Freshwater microbial communities from Lake Fryxell liftoff mats and glacier meltwater in Antarctica - MAT-05 | ecosystem: Environmental > Aquatic > Freshwater > Ice > Liftoff microbial mat | place...
ATTGCCCCCGGCTGGATTGCCCCCGGCTGGATTGCCCGAATCGCCCGCCGGTTTTAGCCCCAGCCGCCGAAATTCTTCGGCAATATAACGGGCCGCCACCCGGTTGCCCGCATCGCCCGTGCGCCGACCCAGCAACTCGTCTGAGGCCAGAAACCGCATATGGGCTTCCATATCGGCGCGGCTCAGTGCATATTCCGGCAGTTGTGAAACAGCCGTTTGGGGGGCAGCACCAGAGCGGGCAGTGGCTTTCTGGACCGACCGGCGCTGCGCCGAAACGGTCGTGGTTATCAGAAGACTCGCAGTCAGAGCGAGCAGAATAGGGGTTTTCATACCAGTTGGGAATTATTGGGTAAATCTATGAAGTAAAGGCGTGTAGCAATCGTTCAGCGGCCATCCTTTCGGTAGTGTTGCCGGGCAAAGCGCATGAACGTATCGGCCAGTCCGCCACTAACACCCTGCAATTGAATGGAATAAAAATCACGCTGAATCGTCAGGCCCGCCACATCGACAATCTTGAGCGACCCGGCCCGCAACTCGTCCGGCACGGCAAACACCGAGACGAACGCTATGCAGCGCGAACTGCCGAGGTACGACTTGATACTTTCCGTACTGCCAAGGTGCATCTCAATGGTCAGATCGGTGAGTTTGATACCCTTACCGCGCAGGGCATGCTCGATCACTTCGAGCGAGCCGGAGCCGCGTTCGCGCAGTAGTATGGGCGTTTGCCGGAGTTCGTCGAGCGTAATCTCGTCGCGATTGGCCAGCGGATGGTCGGCACGGCAAACCAGCACCAGTTCGTCTTTCACGAAGGGCGTGTAGCGAATATCGGAGTGGTGCGTGCGGCCTTCCACCAGCCCAAGGTCAATATCGTTGTTTAGTAATTGCTGTTCGATTTGCTCGGTGTTGCCACTCAACAGCGCGATGCTGACATCGGCAGCCTGTTCGCGAAACCGGGCCAGCACGGGCGGAATTACGTACTGCGCCACCGTTGTGCTGGCCCCCAGCCGCAACGCCCCCGCCGATTCGCCCTTGAGCGCGTTCATATCGAAGGCCAGTTGGCGGTACGTAGCCATGATGGTTTCGGCGTGGTTCAGAAACACCTTGCCCGCATTGGTCAGGCTAATCTGATTGCCACGCCGATCAAACAGGGCCGTACCGAACTGATGTTCCAGCTCCTGGATATGTTTGGTCACCGCGGGCTGCGTCACGTACAGTTCGGCGGCTGCTTTGGTGAAACTGAGCCGTTTGGCAACGGTATAGAAAACGTTCAGGCGAAAATCGAGCATCACGGACGGACGATAGCCCAGCCGTCCTGCTGCCGGATAATGAGTTCGCCGTTGGCGGTGGGTACGTAGCTGACGAAGGGAAACAACTGCTCGCGCTTGATACTGCGCTTTATCATCGTGTTTTCGCACATGGCCAGAATAACGCCCTGCTTTTGCAACTCCTGAAGCTGCTTTTCAAACTGAGGGTTGCTTTTTCGGTACACCACATTGGCTCCGCCATAGACCACCAGTTCCATATCCAATTTTCCTTTCAGGCGCGGGTCGTTGAGCGCGTTTTGCATGTTGGTCAGCGCGTGGCGGATGTCGGACGTATCGGCGGTGTTGAGCTGGTAAACGGCCCGGTAGCGGGCTTTGGTGGCTTCAGCTCCGTGGAACGAGTCGGCTTCGTTGGTTTGGGCTACGGCAGCAGACACCGTCAGCAGGGTCAGGAAAATGAAGGCGATAAATTGGCGCATAATCGTAGTTTTTGGGGTGAAGTTAGCGGATTGCAGTGAAACCGCTTTATGGCCCCGTCCCTACACCTTCGGACGTTTATACAACGGTACGGTGCTGCACGGCTCACCGAAGAGCAGACTTTGGGCAACGGGCCGCAACAGGCGCGTGATTTCGACGTAGGCCGCCGTAGGTACCGGCACTTTCGAGCAGCCTTTGATCACCACGCGGGCATCGCGGTATACTTCCGGGTCAATTTGGGCAATGGCGTCGAAGTACAGCTTTTCGGCGAGGTCGGCGAGGGTGCCGAAGACGATGGTGTTGGCGTAGGGTTGCAAATTCAGGGTCAGGAGCATATAGGCCCAGGTTGGCACAATGGCGTCTTCGGTGCAGGTAATGGCCACGTTTTTGCCCGCATATCCGCTCCAGTCGTGTTCCTTCAGGAACGCCCGAAACTCCTTCTCGCGCAGCATCAGCCCCATGTATAGATTCTCTTTGATATCGTAAAGCACCCGCTCGCCGGGGTGGTAATATTCTTCCAGATCGAGCGTAACGAGACCGCTGTTCGTTACCCGGTTAATGATTTCGGCTTCCATATATGCTGTCCGTTTGTGCGGGTATTTTGCTACTTTTGTTCTTACTATCTTGTCAGGAACCACTTACTTTAGAACAGGCCCATGAAATTTATCGTTTCCTCGTCCGTACTCCTCAAAAATCTGCAAAACGTCAACGGCGTGGTGGCCACCAATCCCATCGTTCCGATTCTCGAAAACTTCCTGTTCCGCATTGACGACGGTACGCTGACCGTTACGGCCTCCGATCTGCAAACGACCATGACCACCCAGATTCAGGTCGAAGCCAGCGAAAGCGGAGCCATTGCCATTCCTGCCAAGTTGCTGCTGGATACCCTGCGCAGTCTGCCCGAACAGCCCATATCGGTTAACATCGACACCGAAACCTTCGGCACCGAAATCCTGACCGACAATGGCCGTTTCAAACTCTCCGGCGAAAACCCGATTGACTTCCCCAAGCTGCCCACAGTGAACAAAACGCTGTCGGTCGATATGACGTCAGACATCCTGCTGAGTGCCATCAACAACACCGTGTTTGCCACCAGCACCGACGACCTGCGCCCGGCCATGACGGGGGTATTGCTGCAACTCTCTGCCGACAACGCTACGTTCGTGGCCACCGATGGCCACCGCCTGATTCGCTACCGCCGGACCGACCTCAACGCGGCATCGAGTACGTCGGTCATTATTCCGCGCAAGGCCCTGCAACTGCTCAAGACGTCATTGCCCGAAGGTGTGCAAGTGGAGGCCGAGTTCAGCCAGTCCAATGCGTCATTTACGTTTGGTGGTACGAAGCTGATCTGCCGGTTAATTGACGAGCGGTTCCCGGACTATGAAAACGCCATTCCGACCAACAACCCCAACGTAATGACCATTGGCCGGACCGACCTGCTCAACTCGCTGAAGCGGATTATGATTTACGCCAACCGCACCACGCACCAGATTCGGCTGGCCCTGAAACCCAATAGCCTGACTATCTCGGCAGAAGATTTGGATTACTCAAACGAAGCCAACGAAAAACTTGGCTGCGATTTTGAGGGTGAGCCAATGGAAATCGGTTTCAACGGCAAGCTCATGGCCGAGGTGCTGAATAACCTGAGTGCCAAGATGGTCACGCTCGAAATGTCGGCTCCCAACCGCGCCGGTCTGCTGATTCCTGCCGATAAGGAAGAAAACGAAGATATTCTGATGCTGGTCATGCCGGTCATGCTTAACACCTACGCGTAAATAGCTATTAAGGTCCCCTGCCTGTCCGTTTTCGGATACCGACTATCCGAAAACGGACAGATTAGAAACAGTAAACGCCCGTTCCTGCGCAGGAACGGGCGTTTTTCGCTATGGCACGGTAGTTGAACCCTGGTAATTGTCCGGTTCTTCGGTTGCCCGTGCAACCTTTTCAGGAGCTGGTGCATCTTTCAGCCATAAACCAAACCAAAGCCATGAAACGCAGCCAGTTTTTCCTCACCCTGCTCAGCGCAGCCACCCTTTCGCTTACGTCCTTCGCGCCGTCTTCTACCAGCAATGACAAAGAAGACCCGTATCAGGTCAAAACATTCTCGGGCAACATCGACGCCGTGCGGGCCGAAACATCGGGCGGGAGTCTGACCATAGAAGGTGGTACCGACCGCAACGCCAAAGTCGAAATGTTCGTCCGGCCCAACAACTGGAACGGGCGCAGTCTCGACAAAGCCGACATTGAAGAGCGGCTCCGCAATTACGACATCAGCATCACGCAACAGGGCAGCACGATTGTGGCCTCTGCCAAACGCCGGGGCAACCATAATGACTGGAAACGGTCTTTGAATATCAGCTTCAAATTCTACACGCCCCGCGCCGTTTCTACCCAGTTGAACACATCCGGAGGGAGCATTAGCTTAGCCAACCTGAGTGGCACCCAGCGATTCAGAACCAGCGGGGGAAGCCTGAATCTCAGCGATGTAGAGGGCGACATCAAAGGGCAGACATCCGGCGGCAGCATCCGGCTCAACCGGTGCCGCAACACCAACGGAACGCTCGATTTACAAACATCGGGCGGGGGCATCAACGCCAGCGCGTCGTCGGGCAAGATGCGGCTGCAAACATCGGGCGGCAGCATCGAACTCAACGACCTGCGGGGCGACGTTGACGCGCAGACGTCGGGTGGCAGCATCCGGGGTGGCAACATCTTAGGCGATTTGAAAGCCGGTACGTCGGGCGGCAGCATCCGGCTGGCCGAGGTGTCGGGCAGCATCGACGCCAGCACCAGCGCGGGCAGCGTGGACGTAACAATGGTCAAACTCGGCGACTACGTTCGGCTTAGCACGACGGCGGGCAGTGTACGGGTAACCATGCCGCTGGATCAAGGTATGGACCTGAATCTGAGCGGCAACCGCGTCAACGTACCCGACCGGCTGGCCCGCTTTGACGGCAGCATCGAGAAAGACCGCGTGCGGGGCAAACTCAACGGGGGTGGCATTCCGGTCAACATCTCGGCCAGCAGCGGGAGTGTGAGTGTGAACCGGTGATTATTTCAACCTCTCCATCCGTATCATGAGCAATACCTGTTTAATGGGCCAGTTCTGGAGTTCAACGCGGGCGTCGTCATTGTAAAGTAGTTTCAGCTTTTCCTGAATGCTGCGCAGGCCGTAGCCCCCGCCCATATCGTCGGGGAAGGCGGGGCCATTGTCGTGGACGCAGAGGTGCAGTTCGTCCGGTCCGGCGTCCTGGGTTTTCTGGTAGATTCTGACGTCGATACGTCCCTCGTCGGCGCGTTTGGCAATGCCGTGTTTGATGGCGTTTTCTACGATGGGCTGCAACAGAAACTGAGGCAGTTGCAGGGCCGTCAGGGCCGAGTCCGCTACGTCCACGCTGAACACCAGCCGGTCGCCAAACCTTACCTGCTCCACCTGTAGGTACGTCTGTACCATTTCGAGTTCATCACCCAACGACGCGAATAACGCCCCTTCGCGCCCAGTAGAGTAGCGAAAGAGTTTGGACAGCAGCATGGTCATTTCTTCAGCTTTTTCGGCGTCGGTACGCACCAGACTGGCAATGCTGTTGAGGGCGTTGTAGAGAAAATGCGGGTTTATTTTAGCCTGAAGGGCATCCAGTTCAGCGCGGGTTTTCAGTTTCTCCATATTCAGCAACTGAAATTCCTGCTCCGACACCTTGCGCGTCAGTTGCCGCCCCTGCGTCAGCACGTATAGAAACAAGTTGGCAATCAGCAAATTGCCAATTACATACACGTACCAGGGTGCGGTGGTGGCAATGTTCTCTGGTCGCCGTTGCAACTCGTCAATGTATGGTTTGCCTATAGCCAGATACAGCCCCGTATTGATAATAAAGAAACTGCCCATAACGAATAGACTGAGTACGAGGTGCCGCATCCAGACCGCCGAAAACCGACGCGAAAGCCAGCCCGATAAACTCCAGGCCAGCAAAAAAACAGCGGCCCCATCAGTCACATTTTGAGCAATCAGAAATCGGTAAAAGCCGCCAAGTACCGGATCATTAGCCGTTGAAATCAGGTGGGAAAAATAGATAATGGCATTGGACCCATAGATCAGCAATGCGCCCAGTAACGAGCCAATCAACACGCCCCAGCCGGGTTTTTGTAGCAGTGTAGTAAGCGTAAGCTTCTCGGCGGGACGTTTTGGCGGGTTTACGTTGCCATTATCCCGCATCCGCACAGGCTTGTGGGGCGCGTTTTCGTCGGGGCGTACATGCTGGTCTATCTGTTCGTGGATCATGAGTAACTTTTTTTGTCATCCCGACCGGTCCGCCGGTGCGGCAGGAGGGATCGTGCTTTGTCCTATCAATTGGCTCTGCTGAATGTACGATCCCTCCATCGTCGGGATGACCAAAAAGCAAGATTTATTTGGGGCATTTCGTCAACAGCCCCTCAACCTCGCTCTTGCCCCATGTAGGGTGCAGGTTAGTGGCCGGTTTAAAGGTCGCAAATTTTTCGGCAGCTTGTTTGAGCAACGGGCAGGCCGTATCTGTACCACCGCCAAACTGCGCGGGTGTGTACATCAGCGACGAGCCTTCGAGCAGATACGGGCGGGGGTTGGCCGGGTTCATGGCTTTGGCTTTCTGAACGCCTTCGCTAAACTTCGGGCCGTATTCCTGCCAGCGACTCATGGGGTCCACCACCATACGCGCCTGGGCAATGTAGGCGTTCAGCACGGCCAGTTCATCGTTTTTGTCGATGGCTTCGGCTTCCTTGAGGTACTTGTCGGCCTGGTCGAGGTAACGATCCTTTTCGGCAGCATCCTTACCCGAAAAACCACCATAGACGTACAACAAACCGGCGTAGTAGCGCGGCAACCATTGACCCGGTTCGGCCCCGGCAATGCGCTCGAAGCGGTTGGCGGTGGCCACAAACTCGGTGGCGGCACTTTTCTCATTCAGGCTTCGCATGGCCGTAATGGCGTCGGTCATGGCCTGCTGATACTGCGCCGATTGCGCCCATACCGGGCTGTTGGCGGTCAAAGCCGCAATGAGGATGATAATAAGGGTTTTCATTTCTATGTTGTCATGCTGACGAAGGAAGCATCTCAGTCAGTGGTTTGAAAGATGATATGCAGACGTGAGATGCTTCCTTCGTCAGCATGACAGAAAAAATTACAATTCACTGACATTGACCTTCGCTTTCTTGCTGAGCATGATAATGCCGCCCACAAAAAAGCTCCGGTAACTCGTTGGTCCTACGGCGTACCGCTCTTTTCCATCTGGCGTGTAGCGATAGGCAAATACGTTGCGGGTATTGAGCAGGTTGTCGGCGGTGGCGTAGAGGATAAGCAGGTTCTTTTTGATGCGCGTAACGTGGCTGGCCGAAAAGCTGACGTTGTGCACGGCGGGCGTTCGGTCGGTCAGAAACTGGCTGTCAGCCAGTCCGGGCCGGGTACGGTTGGGGTTGTAGTAAGGCCGTCCGCTGGTAAAAGTGTAGGTCAGGCCGAAGTTGGTGGTGATTTTCTCGATATATCGCTTCATAATCACGCTCACGTTATGGTTCGAAATGAACGTGGGTGTAGCTGTTGCGATATAATTCTGGAACAGCCGTTTGGTATCGACGTAGCTGTACGTAATCCAGTAATCCAGTCCCTTTACCGTCGTCTGATCGCGCCAGAACACATCGAATCCCTGCGCGTAGCCGGTACCGATGTTGTTGGTCTGCCCGATGGGAAAGCGGTACGGATTGGCGTCAAAATTCGCAGGGGTGCCGTCAGGGTTTCGGACAAACTCACTCACCAACTGTGCGTAATTTTTATGGAACGCTTCGATACGAAAGGTGCGCTTGTTTTTGATGACCTGGTAGTTCAGAATCAGGTGGTCGGCGCGTTCAAAATTCAGATTCGGATTGCGGTATAGATATTGGTAATCCGGGGTCTGATAAAACTGCCCGTAAGCCGCTGACACCTGACTGTACGGTCCCGTTTTGTACGCCACCGACAGCCGGGGAGCCACGTTAAACCGCCCCAACAGCGACGAATACTCACCCCGAACGCCCGACTGAATGGCCAGTTTCCGACCCAGATACGTCTGCGTTTCGGCAAAAACGGCTCCGTATGTATCGTGCAGGGTATAGGTCGTTCCGTTAAACGCATTGCTCAGCGTCAGCCGGTGCGCTTCGGCCCCAAACAGGACAGAATTGTTTCGGGGCAGCAATCGCGTAATAACCGTCCGGGCCTGCATCCGCTGGCTGCTGCGGCCAAAATCCTGCGTGTCGTAGGTGGTGGCGTCGGTATCGTAGCTGTACGACAGGCCCGCGTTGAGCAGCCATTTCCCTTCGTTCCAGCTATCGGTATAACTACTGGTGCTGAACACGTTGCGGTTATACTGGCGCAGATTCACAAACGGGCTATCGCCATCGGCAGCTATCGGATTACGGGTTGCCAGACCGAGCCAGCTGTCGGAATACATACCATAGACTTTCAGCAGCCCGGTTTTGCCCGTTTTGAGCCGGTACGTCAGCGACGACCCGGCATTTCCCGGCACGTGACTCCAGCTTACGTTTTGTGGTACGAGGGCAAACAGCGGTTTCAGGTTGCTATAGTAGCCCGTAGCCGAGACAGACGACCGCTCCGTAGCCTGATCGTAGCTGACATTGGCCGATACGAGGTTGATGCCAATGCTCAGGCCGTTATTCTGGCCTTTGTCGATGGTGTTCAGCAGCAGCACACTGCTCAGGGCCTGGCCGTACTGCGCCGAATAGCCACCCGTGCTGAAGGCCGTACCTTTGAACATAAACGGCTGAAACCGGCCCCGCGTCTGCACGTCGGGCAGGCTGGAAAAAAACGGATTCTGCACAATCATCCCGTCGATGATGACTTTGGCTTCGGTACCGGCCCCGCCCCGCACAAACAGCCCCGGCTGCTCGCCCACGCGCTGTACACCGGGCAGCAGATTCATAACTGCCGTAATATCGGCCCCGCCCCCGGCAGTGGTTACAATGTCCATCGGTTTGAGCATCGTCATGCGTTTTTCGTCCGATGCTTCAAACACGCCTGCCGAGATAACTACCGTGTTGAGCTCATTAGCCGTTTCAGTTAGCCTAATAGTTGGCGGGGCGGTATTGCCAATGGTAATTTTCTGCGCGAACGGTTCGTAGCCAATGAACGAAACAAGCAGCGTAGCGGTGTCTTTCCGGGAGGTGGCAAAGCGAAATGCGCCGGTACTGTCGGTATTGGCCCCATCGTATGTACCGCGCAAAAACACATTGGCACCGGGCAGCGGCTGGCCTTTCTGGTCCGTCACGCGACCCTGTATCTGCTGCGCCCAACAGCCAGCCGGAACCAACAGAAGCATTATGTAGAGACGCAACACCTTGCGTCTCACCGGCGTCAGCAACGTATTGACTATACAAAATTGCTGGCGCTGTTGAGACGCAAGGTGTTGCGTCTCTACATGGCGTTGCAATGATCGGATAACTGTGTAAATACGGTTCATGGCAGAGGGCGGTTTGGCGGGCAAATTGATGGAACAAACCTACCGCGCTGCCCCACCCAACGCCCGCCTTTTCCGACGAACCGTCCCAAAAACCGGCGTGAAATCGGGTAGAACTGCGACGAAATTCGTTTATGAACCCATGAATACCCGCGATACTATGCTGGCCCGTATCGGCAAAAACAAGCCCGACGCCCTGCCCCTGCCCACCGTACCTACGTTCGTAGATGACGCCGACGACCTGCACACCCACTTCGGCGAGTCGCTGGCGTTTGTGGACGGTACCCTGCTCGACCTTTCTACCGGAACCGAATCGCTTACGGATTACCTGCGCCGGACCTTTCCGACCGCCGAACGTATTGCCTCGTCGATGCCGCTGCCGGGCCTGACCACCACACCCGTTGGCCCGGAGACGGGTAAAGATGAACTCGAAAAAATTGACGTAGCGGTACTGCGGGGCGAGTTTGCCGTGGCCGAAAATGCGGCTGTCTGGGTACCGGAGCTGAACATGCTCCATCGGGCGTTACCATTTATTGCGCAATACCTTGTGCTGGTCGTACCCCGTACCGCCATTGTCCCGAACATGCACATCGCGTATCAGCACGTTGACCGCAGTTCGCTCAGCTACGGTGTCTTCATTGCCGGGCCGTCCAAAACCGCCGATATTGAGCAGTCTTTGGTGATCGGTGCCCACGGCGCACGGGGGTTGACAGTAGTGCTGGAGTAGGTGAACCCTCACCGATACGTCGGACCGCCAACATTTGCCCGTAACAAAAGTTAGTTTTGCAGTGCAACTGCTCCTCCTCCCTTGACAACGTCGCAGACAACGTTCGATTTGAGACTCAGTCGGCTTCGCCCCTGGCGCGAGGGCGACGAGGACGCGCTTACCCGCCATGCCAGTAACCGGCGCATCTGGAACAACGTCCGTGATTTTTTTCCGCATCCCTACACCCCCCGCGATGCTAATTCGTGGGTCCGCTCCAACAA
>Ga0105048_10020108_pt1 | contig 10201 bp, 9 predicted proteins | sample MAT05_FD_78382 | JGI IMG/M metagenome (GOLD analysis project Ga0105048, IMG submission 78382) | Freshwater microbial communities from Lake Fryxell liftoff mats and glacier meltwater in Antarctica - MAT-05 | ecosystem: Environmental > Aquatic > Freshwater > Ice > Liftoff microbial mat | place...
CTTCGGCGCGCTGCAGCAGTCGTTCGACAAGGGCGACGCCGACGCGGTCGTTCTGTATCTGTTCGACCTGCCGTATTTCGATGGCCGCGATCTGCGCGCGCTGCCGCTGGATCGGCGACGCGCCGTGCTCAAGGAGCTTTTACTGTCGGCGCCGTCGGAGCGGGTGCGATTCAGCGAGGCCTTCGACGCTGCGCCTGAGCACATCTTCAAGTCCGCATGCAAACTCGGCCTGGAAGGCATCATCGCCAAGCGTCGCAGTTCCCGCTACCAGTCGGCCCGATCAACGGACTGGATCAAGCTGAAATGCAGTCTGCGTCAGGAGTTCGTGATCGGTGGCCATACCCGCCCGCACGGCACACGCTGCGGGTTGGGCTCGCTGCTGCTGGGCGTGCACGACGCCCAGGGTGCGCTGCAGTACGCCGGCAAGGTCGGCAGTGGATTCGATCAACGCAGCTTGACCGAGTTGAAAGCAGCGCTTGTCGCGAAGGCGCGAAAGACGAGCCCGTTCGTCGGCGGCGCCGAGGACCTTGGGCACGCCGAGACCGGACAGGAAGTGAGCTGGGTCGAACCCACCTTGGTCGCCGAGGTTTCCTTTGCGCAGTGGACGCGCGGTGCACGTCTGCGTCATGCCGTGTTTCGTGGGCTGCGAACCGACAAGGAAGCCAGTGCCATCGTTCGTGAGCAGGCGTTGGTTGTGAACAGCGCCGAGCCGGTTTCGGCGCACGGGCCGCGTTCGGTGCACATGACGGCGCTTTCGACGATGCACGAGACCACGCAGGACGCCAGGCACATCCGGTCACCCTCTTCGCAGGTCACGCACCCGCAACGGGTGATCGACGCCAGCACCGGCACCACGAAGCTCGACCTGTTTCGCTATTACGGTGGCGTCGGCAAGTTGATGATGAAGCACCTCAAGGGTCGCCCGGTGTCATGGGTTCGCGCGCCCGAAGGGGTGCTCGGTCCGCTGTTCTTTCAAAAGCATGCCGAGACCGCGAAGCTGCCCGGTGTTCGACAACTCGCCCCGACCATGCGCGCCAGCCATGCCGCGATGCTGGAGATCGTCAGTGCCCAAGGCCTGCAGTCCGCCGCGCAGTGGAATGTCGTCGAGTTCCACACCATGAACATGGTCACCGCTTCGTTCGATCACCCTGACCGCATGGTGTTCGACCTCGACCCCGGCGAGGGCTTGGCCTGGACCCACGTGCAGGAGGCGGCTGAACTGATGCACGTCTTCCTGGCGCAACTCGGCTTGCCGTCATTCCTGAAAACCAGCGGCGGCAAGGGCCTGCATGTCGTGGTGCCGGTGCGCAGGGTGCACGACTGGGACACCGTCAACGGCTTTTCGCAAGCCATCGTGACGCACATGGCGCGCACGGTTCCGCAACGCTTCGTGACCAGGAGCGGCCCCAAGAACAGGGTCGGCAAGATCTTCATCGACACCCTGCGCAACGGCCGCAGCGCCACCACCGTGTGCGCCTGGTCGGTACGCGCCAGGCCAGGGATGGGCATCTCGGTGCCTGTGGCGTGGAGCGAGCTGTCGTCGTTGCGCGCTGGCGACCACTGGACATTGGCTACCGTTCATGCGCGGCTGGACAAAGGCAACGAGCCGTGGGACGACTGCGCCAAGACGGCACGAAGTCTGACGGCTGCGATGGCGGCGCTGGGATACACCTTGGCCAGACCCGAGCGACTGCCCACCACGAGCACGGCAAGACGCTCCAAGGCTGCAGCGTGAAGCCCGGGCCACGGTCTTCGGGCGACTTGTCACCGATAACTTTCGGCACAGCGCCGAACAAGGAGTTCGCATGCCACGCGTGATCTGGAAAGGCGCCATCACCTTCGGCCTGGTGCTTGTGCCTGTGGCCCTGTATCCAGCGTCCCGGGACGTCGGTATCGACTTCGACTGGCTGGACAAGCGAACGATGGATCCGGTGGGCTACAAGCGCGTGAACAAACGCACTGGAAAAGAAATTCAGAGTGGGGACATCGTCAAGGGCATCAAGCAGGACGGCGGCGACTATGTGATCCTGGGCGAAGACGAGATCAAGGCCGCGTATCCGAAGTCGACGCAGACGATCGAGATCGAAGCCTTCGTCAAGGCCAGCGAGATTGCCTTCACCTTGCTCGAGACACCTTATTACCTGGAACCTATCGGCAAGGGCGAGAAGGTCTACGCCCTGTTGCGTGAGTCGATGCTGGAAGCCGGCGTCATCGGCATCGCTCGTGTGGTGATGCACACCAAGGAGCATCTCGCCGTGCTGGTGCCGACGGGTGCCGCGCTGGTCCTCAATACGGTGCGCTGGGCCACGGAGATCCGCTCGCTGGATGAACTCAAGCTTCCTGCGGCCGGCAATTCCGCTGCCGGGTTGAAGCCAGCCGAGCTGAAGATGGCCCGGCAGCTCATCAGCGACATGACCGGTCCATGGGATGCGCAGGCTTACACCGACACTTTCAGCGTGGCCGTCCAGGCACTGGTGAGCAAAAAGGTGGCAGCCGGTGAGACGCAGACCGTCCCGCCGCTGGAGCAGCCGTCCGAAATGGACATCGGCAATGTCGTCGACCTGACCGAACTGCTGGCCGCCAGCCTGGCCAAGCGCAAGCCGGGAAGATCAGCTCAGGGCTCTGCAACGCCCGACGCAGGCACAGCATCAAAAGCTTCAACGAAGGCGATTCCGAGGAAGCGGGCATGAAGCTGCTGTGAATTCGGGTCTGCGTGAGGATCTCTTGATCGCAGTTGATTTATCGAATCAACCCGGAACTGATTCCACTTGATGCGAATGCGTTGCGTGGTTCGAACCGTTGCCACAGATCAAGAAGCGTCATGCCTGAATGTGGCAGGGTCTGGAACATTGCTCCAGACCCTGTAACTGAATACCGAAATACTTCGTGAGCTTAGGCGTCAACATGGAAGACTTCCATGACTCGGAACCTTACCCGAAATCATGAAAGTCAGCCAAGATCAGAGCCCAGATCAGGAAACTCAGCCGCGGTCGGCGCGCGGGGACCGTGTGCCGGTGCTGCTCGAATCGTTGTTCATCGAGCCGTCCGGATTGCGGTTGTTCATCATGCCGCTGTTACCGGACTGGTTGCGCAGCGTGCCATCGGCGTTGCGGTCGTTGCTCATCGTGTCGCTGCGCAGGGTGCCATCGGCATTGCGATCGCTGGCCATGCCGCTGGGGGCAGAATTGCTGCGCAGGGTGCCGTCTGCATTGCGATCGTTCAAGGTGCCGGAAGGATTGGCAGTGCCCATCGCGCCCTGGTTGCTGCTGCCCATGGTGTTGTCCCTCATGGGCATCGCATTGTTGTTACTGCTGCCGGTGTAACCGGTGCTGTTGTTGGTGCTGCCCGTGGTGCTGCTGCCGGTTGTGCTGGCAGGGCTGGTGCTGGTCGAATTCGGCATCGCGCTCTGGTTGGCTGTGCCCTTGTTGAGGCGGGTGTCGGGCTGCTTCGTCGTGCCTGGCGTTCCCGGTGCACCCGGGGTATTGGACTGTGCGTGAACGATACCGACGATGAGAGTCAGCGCTGCAGCGGCGGCGATTCCGCCTTTGATGAATGGGTTCATGGTGTGAATTCCTGTCAGGGGTTGAGACTTCTATAAACCCGTCTGTGTTGTCCGACGGGGGGTAGCACGTTATGGGCAATGCGCGTGCCCACTGAAGAACCCGTTCGTTGAGCAGCCGCGTGTCGGGTGCCTGTGCCATGTACGTGTGCCATGTGCGCGCAAAGCCGTAAAAAGGGCAATGGTTGAAATTGCAGTAAAGCGTGTGTAACGGCAAAAATTTCCGATATGCAGCCGTATTCTGAAAGTTGCACATTGAAATAAGACCTCTTCTGCGGTGTCTCCTGCAGCGAGTTCTGTCGGGCACCCGCTCGATGGCCTGCAGTCACTCGCCCACCGGCGGCCGATGTCGATCAGGGTTCGCCGAAAGGGTTCAACCCCGCTACTGCGGCAGCCGCTGGCGTGCGCTGACGTACAGACAATACCCAACCGGAACGCTAATTTCGGTTAATTGAGAAAGAACCGACATGAACAATTTATGGCTCGAAAAGAACCCGTTCACGAGCATGTGGCTGAGCAGTGCGAACAAGATGACGGGCAGCGCCCGAGCGCAAACCACGGCCGCAGCGCAGCGCGAAGCCAGGCACATCGGTGCGACGGTGCAGGCAGTTGCTTCTCGGCGTTTCGCCGAGTTTTGGACCAATACCGTCGTCAAGCCACCTTTTGCTTCATCCGTCGCGTCCACGCGCCGCACCCCTCGTTGATTTCCAGACCCGGCGGTCTGCGGTGAAGCGGGGTTGGGCTTCGTTGTGGGCGTCGAACATCGCCAACAGTGCCAAAGTCGTGCGCAAGCTGACCCGGCTTGCGATTGCGCCGGCGGCACGCCGCGCAGCGAAGACTGAGCCGAGCAAGTCTGCGCCGCAGCGCAAGCGCGCGACGGTGCGTGCGGGCGGCAATGGCGAACGAGGCGTTGACGAGTGGTTGTCAGGCACGGCTGCGGGTGCCACGGGGTCGCGACGCTACTGGCTGTACCGCCCTGCCGGCATTCAATCCGGCGAACGGGTGCCCATGATCGTGATGCTTCACGGCTGTGGTCAGGACGCCTCGATGTTTGCGGCCAGCACGCGCATGAACCAAAGGGCTGCTCGAGAGCGATTCGTCGTTCTCTACCCCGAGCAGGATCGGCTCGCGAATGCGCGGGCTTGCTGGAACTGGTTCGACACCAAGACGGGGCGCGCTTATGGCGAGGCCGCCCTGATCATGGCGGCGGTTGATCAGGTCTGCGTCTTGCACCCGGTGGACCCCGGGCGCGTCGCGGTCGCGGGCCTGTCGGCAGGCGCCAGCATGGCGGCACTTCTGGTCACGCGTTATCCAGAGCGTTTCAAGGCCGTTGTGATGCACTCTGGCATTCCCCCGGGGACCGCAGACTCCGCACTCACTGCGCTGCGCGCCATGAAAGGCCAACGCTCCGCACCCGCCATTCAAGCGACGGCCGGTACAGCGAAAAGTTGGCCCCCGCTGCTCGTGATTCATGGCACGGTCGACACGGTGGTGGACGTGCGCAACGGGCGCGCCGCCGCGCAGCGCTGGGCTGAAGGTGTCGGCGCGCGGGCCACGACCGAGCGCTCCGTTCAGCGTGGCAAACGTTACGCCATGACCGTGACCGACTTCCAGCACCAGGGCACCACGGTGGTCACGCTGGCGGACATAGGACGCCTGGGCCATGCCTGGAGCGGCGGCGCCGCCAATCAGCCCTTCAGCGATGCACAGGGCCCCGACGCGTCGCGCATGGTCTGGGCTTTCGCTGCCAGGCAGTTCCGCAGATGAACCGGGGCCAGGGCGGGGCGGTACGACGAAGGTGCGCGCCACGCGTCATGGCATCCAGCCTGCAAATCGGTGGCGGAATGCTCGATCAAATCAGGCAAACCGAAGCAGGCAAACCTTGCGGCAACTTTTGCTCATGCGCTGTTTCAGGGCGCTTCAGCAAGTCGCGGGACTTCCTTCTCGTGTGTGGCACTCCGATTGCCCTGCTTCGGTGTCGGGGGCCGTCGGCCTTCAAATTTTCAGGAGTCAGGAACATGAACATCATCATCTGGTTGGTAGTGGGCGGCCTCATCGGCTGGGTCGCGAGCATGATCATGCGCACCGACGGACAGCAAGGCGTGATCCTCAATGTCGTCGTCGGCATCGTCGGCGCTGCTCTGGGCGGCTGGGTGATCTCGCCCTTGGTCGGTGTGCCCACGATCAACCAGGACGTTTTCAGCATCGGCGCACTCGCCGTGTCACTGCTGGGTGCGATCGTCTTGCTGGCCATCGTCAATCTGGTTCGTCGCGGCACCGCGCGTTGAGCATCAGGGCCATCCGCTGTGAAAGTCGATTTTCAACTCAACCCCAAGGATTTCGCCATGCCCATTGAACTTCCCCCCCCCCTTTCCGGGTCGTTGACCACCGATGGCGACATCGGCAAGGACAACTCCCGTGACAGCCTGCGCACGTTGACGCCTACGCCCGGTGCACATTCCACTGCCGACAGCGTCGGCACCGGTCGCAGCAGCGGCAACCCCAGCGGCGTCGGAGCCGGTAACAGCACCGCCAATGTCACCGGTAATGTTTCCGGTAATGTCTCTGGTAATGGCCCCAGTGGCGGCACCGGCTCTGGCACCGATCTGCTGGCGCGTGTCGTGCAAAGTGCGCACCAGACGATCGATCGGCTTGCCGACAGTGCAGCGCCGCACGTGCACAAGTTGGAGGAAGGCGTTTCTTCAGCCAGCGAACTGGTCGGCGAACGTGCGGTTCAAGCTCGAGACACGGGCGAGGAGTGGGTCGAGAGCGTTCGCTCCACGGTGCGCGACAACCCGTTGGCGGCTATCGCCACGGCGGTGGCCGTGGGCTTGCTGATTGCGCGCATCACACGCTGAGCGCGCAATGAGCGCGTCCCCTACCGATAGCCCGGCCGTCGAAGCGGGAGACGCGCCCTTGCCCATCCTGCAGCAAGCGTTGTCACTCTGGCGCGAACTTCCCGGCCTGGTCTCCGACCGGGTCGAACTTCTTGCGCTGGAACTTCAGCGCGCGGGCCGCGCGCTGGCGTTGATATTGATCCTGGGCCTGGCCGCGACGCTGCTGGTCATGACGGCCTGGGCGCTGCTGTGGGCGCTGGCGGTCAGCCTGTTGCTGAAAATTGGCCTGGCGTTGTGGGGCGCTCTGCTCATCGCCGTGGTCGTCAATCTCGCTGCTGCCGCGCTGTTGGCATGGCGCGTGATGGCTTTGCTGCCGCAGCTGAACCTGCCGAAGACGCGCAGCCATTTGTCGTTCAGCCCGGCGCCACGGCCCCCGGCCGTGGCGCCCCCGCACGACGACCGCGCTCCTCTCAACCCCGTTTCAGGCGCCACCCATGACCCCCAGCCCGCGCACTGAACGGCCAGTGCCAACTGACACCCGGTCAGCTCCCCTCGAAGACCGCATCCTCCAGGCGGAGTTGCGACTGATCGCGCGGGAACATCGGCTGTGGCGTAGCGTGAGCGAAATTCAGGCGCGCGCCCGCGCATCGCTGCAGCCGCGTCGCTTGCTCAGACCGTTGGCGATCGCCGGCGGTGTCGGCCTGGTCGGCGTCGCCACATGGTGGCTGTTCCGCCGCGGCCGTTCAGCGCGCCGCGACGCTGCGGAGTTTGGGAGCGGACCTGCTTGCGCCGAGAGGAGCAGTGGCAGGGACAGGGTTGTCCGCGACGGTTCAAGCTCGCGCTGGCGCACGCGCATCGTCACTGCGGTGGGTGTGCTGGCGGTCGTGCCGTGGATACCTGTCATGAACCTGGTCTGGCCCTTGCTGCCCGCGCGGCTGAAGCAGCGCACCACGCCGCTGGGCGCTGCCGCCACGCTGTCCGTGGGGCTGCCCTGGATCGCCAGGTTCGGCGCGCCGCAGCATTCTCTGGGCTCGACCCGCCTGTGGCTGACATCGCTGAACAGCATGTGGGCGGGCTATTCGAGCATGAAGCAGAGACGCTCACCGAGTCCGCAGACTGCCGCTCAGGGTCGGCGAGACTGATCGGACGCGGCGCCCTGCTTGGCGCCGACCCGCTAACCCGCTAACCCGCCGACCCTCCGACCTGGAATCAGCCTTTTCGTCAAGTTCGCGCTGCCGTTTCGCCCCGGTCGATCCTGCCAATCACCGAACTTGCCCGGGCGGCACCGGCTGGGTTTTCAGCGGTTTCGAAGTGGTGGCACCCTCCTTCGGCTTCAGCGCGGCCGCTTCGGGCTTCGGCTTCGACGCAGCAGCATCGGCCTTCGGTCGCGGGCCCCCCGCATCGGGCGCCGTCACCGGCGCCACGGCGCAGGGGTCGGCCGGGTTCTCGCCGCGGTCGATCAGCGGCAGCAGCGCCGCCAGCGGGCCGGCGATGGCGCCCAGCGCGGCTGCGCCCAGCACCTTGCCGGCCAGCTTGCCGCCGTCGATGCCCAGCTTGGGCTCGCCCAACGTGCCGGTGACGGTGATCGGCGTTCGCAGCGACAGGGGACTGAAGTCGCGCGGCCGCACCGTCGCCTTGAGGTCCAGGGTTTCGTCGCGCAGGCTTATCTGGCCAGCCACCCGAATGACGCTGTCGCCATCGTCGAGCACCGCCAAGCGCGGTCTGGCGATGCCCTGTTGCAGGTCGAGGTCGAGGTTCGCGCAGCGCAGCAGCAGCGGCCGGTCACCGCGCAACGCCACGCCCAGGGCCTGCGCGATGTCCAGCCCGGCGAGTTCGGTGGCCAGGTGCGAAAAGCTGCCGTCACGCAAGCTGGCGCGCGCGCGGCCGTTCAGTGTGCCCAGAATCTGCGCCGTCGAGCGGCCTTGCCCTTGCACCTGCGCCTGACCTGAGAGCAAGCCGGTGATCCAGGCGCGCGGTGGCGCGTCGGACCGGCGCGCTGCACGGCGTTCACCGCTTTGCGCTGCGGCACTGCGTGGTGGCGGCGGTGCGTCGGCCTTGCGCAGCCCACTGATCCAGCTCGCCAGGTCGATACGCTCGAATCCCAGGTCGAGCGTCCAGCGTGCTGGCGCCACGTTGCCGTCCAGGCTGCTGTTGGCCGTGAAGCGGCCGCCGGCGGCCTTCGCCTGCAGCCCGTCCAGGCGCAGCACGCCTGCCTGCAACAGCAACTTGGCGCGCACTTCGCGCCAGGGCTCCACGCCGGCGCTGCCGAACAGCAACTCGTCGATGGCCACTGTCAGGTCGGCGTCCATGGCGCGCAGCGAAGGCAGATCGAATTCGCGCTGGGGCAGCACGCGGTCGCGGCGGCCGCTGGCGTCGCGTTCGCCAGGCTTCCCGTCGCTACCGATGGCCGGGCCGAGGTCGGCCAGCGCCAGCCGCGTGCCGAGCAGGCGCCCGCTCAGCCTGCCGGGCGAAGGGCGGCTGTCGTAGACGTAGTCGCCGCCCAGTCGGCTGCCGCCGACGGTGGCGTTCACGGCCGACAGCTTCCAGACGCCGCCGTCGTGCGCCAGCCGACCCCGCAACTCGAAAGGCAAGGTCTGCGGCAAGGTCAGCCTCAGCGGCGTGCCGACGCGCGCCAGCGACGGGCCAGCGAACAGCAGATCACCGTCCAGGCGTCGGGCGCCCAGCAGCGCTCCGGCACGGCCATCGAAGCGCAGCCGCGCGGCGCCGGCCTGGCCCTCGACGAACAGCCGCGCGTCGGCGGCCGCTGTGCTGCGGCCCTCGTCTTCACCGTCCAGCACCAGCGGCAGCAAGCCGCCGGTTTGCAGCCGCAGGCGCAGCGGCAGCGCGCGCCAGCGGCCGTTCAGCGTGGCGCGGTAACCGGGTGCGACATTGCCGTTGGCGGTGGCCCCGGCCGCGGTCGTCCCGCTGGCGGACGAGGCGGCTGCGGCAGCCCCGCTCGCTGCGGCCGCAATCGCTGCATCCCCACGGCTTGCACCCCCGCTGGTCGACGCTCCCTCCGCGCCCTGGATCTCGGCCAACAGGTCGGTGTCCGTCAGGGCGTCGGCCCAGGCGATGCGGCCGGCGCCGACCTCGATTCGGCCCACCCGGGGCAGGTCCATCGGCGACTCGGCAGGGGGTTTGGCGCCAGCCTCGTTGCCTGGCGTGGCTGCAGGCGGGCCCAGTTGCCAGCTCGCGCGGCCTTGCGCATCGCGCAGCAGCCTGGCGTCCAGTTCTGCGGCTTGCAGGCTGTTCAGCCGCCAGCCCTGACCGCGCCAGCCCCGCCATGCGTCGCGCCAGGTCCAGCCCAGTTCGACATCGCGGGCTTGCAACAAGTGCGGCGTCGCCGGGTTGTCGGACAGCCCGCCGCCGGCGCCGATGTGCAAGCTGCCGACCTGCAAACGGGCCGGTGGCAGCAGGCGCAGCGTGAAGCCGTCTTCCAGGCGCACGGGCACCTGCAGTTGCTGCTCGAGCTGGCGCTGCAATGGCGCGCGCAACGGCGTCCAGCCCGTGGCCTCGCCCAGTGCGAAGCCGAGCACCAGAATGACCAGCACGGCCGCAATGCCCAGGGCCCCTGTCTTGAGCCATTTCCTGACCGATGGCCTGACTGATATTTCGACTGGTGTTTCGACCGGTGTTTTTCCTGCTGTCCCGCTGCTGGCCGGCGGCCCGGAGGCGGTCATCGCTTGGCGGGCGCGCGGCCGGCGGCGTGCTGCAGGACTTGCGTTTCTTCGGCGCGGTCTGGCGCGGCGGCGCGCGCATTGCGGTCTTCCCGCTTCGATTCGACGACGGACTCGACCGACGCCCC
>Ga0105048_10020110_pt1 | contig 10201 bp, 9 predicted proteins | sample MAT05_FD_78382 | JGI IMG/M metagenome (GOLD analysis project Ga0105048, IMG submission 78382) | Freshwater microbial communities from Lake Fryxell liftoff mats and glacier meltwater in Antarctica - MAT-05 | ecosystem: Environmental > Aquatic > Freshwater > Ice > Liftoff microbial mat | place...
GAGCGCCGCCTCGCGCCGCCGTTGGAGCTCAGCTCGCGCTGCCTCGGCCTGGTCCTCGGTGATCGCGAGCTCGCTGCGCTTGTCATCGAGGTCGGAGTTCAAGGCGTCGAATTCGTCGAAGTCGTCAGCAGAGGTCTCGTTCACCACGTCGATGAGGATGTCGACCTGCGCCTGCTCGCCTGCTGAGCGGAATCCCGTGAGCAGTGGCAGCGAGCTCGTCCCGGCTCGCGTGAAGCGATTGATGGCCACCTGCTCGACTGCGGCCCGCAGCCCATCGATCTGCACCTGGAGCACCCCGATCTCGTGCTCGATCCCTTGTTGTTCGAGCACCAGGGCGTCGAGGTCGCTCTCCGCTGCGAACAGGGCATCGGCCGCGGCGTTCGCCCGGTCACGGGCGTCGGCGATCTCGCGGGCGGCCTGCTCGGCTGCGTCCGATCCCGTGCCCGGGGCGCCAGCGGGCGCGCCGACATCGGCGGCTGCAGGGGCTGATGGGACTGCCGGAACGAGCAGCGCCATCCCCGCCAGGATCGCCCAGAGTGCGCGCATGTGCACGCAACGCTACCTCCAAGTACCCAGTCGTCTCGATCACCCCTCATGTGAGCCGATTTCTTGACGGACTCCTGACGGTTCGTCATCCCACTGATGTGCGTCGGCCGTCACTGCCCGGCACGTAGGGTCGCACCTCGTGATCCACGCGACCGCTCGACCGACCGTCCTCTGCTTCGAACACGTGTCGTTCGTCCGTGACGACCGGGTGATCCTCGCCTCTCTCGACTGGCAGGTGGCAGCCGACCAGCGGTGGCTTGTGCTCGGTGCGAACGGCTCGGGCAAGACCACGGTGGTGCGCATCGCGGCGATGTACGAGCATCCGTCGTCGGGTGAGGTCACTGTGCTGGGCGAGCGGCTGGGCCGCACCGACGTCCGGGTGCTGCGTCGACGGATCGGCTATTCGTCCGCTGCGATGACTGCCCAGATCCGCCCCGAACTCACGTGTACCGAGGTGGTCATGACCGCCAAGTTCGCCGCGCTCGAACCCTGGTGGCACCGCTACGACGACGCCGACCGCGACCGCGCCGTGGCGTGCCTCGATCGGATGCGCGTGTCGCGCTTCGCGGACCGGCCGCTCGCCAGCCTGTCGTCGGGAGAGCAGCAGCGTGTGCTGCTCGCCCGCACCCTGATGACCGAACCCGGCCTGCTCCTGCTCGACGAGCCGAGTGCCCGGCTCGATCTCGGTGGCCGCGAGCAGCTGGTGTCGGCGCTGGCCGAGCTCACCACCGATCGAGCGGCGGCGCCGCTGGTGCTCGTCACCCACCACCTCGACGAGGTGCCCGATGGGATGACCCACGTGATGATGCTGCGTCACGGTGTGGTGGTGGCCACCGGGCCGATCGACGACACCCTGCGCGCCGACACGCTGAGCGAATGCTTCGAGATGCCACTGCGGCTGGATCGTCGAGACGACGGCCGCTGGTCGGCGTGGGCGGAGCGCGCAGGCTGACCTGCCATGTCGCCGTGCTCGTCAGCCGACGAGTTCGAGCAACCGTTCTCGACCAGCCACGATCTGATCGGCGAGCACCTTCTCCATCACGCCGCCGGTCCAGAGCGCACCGCCGTAGTGCAGCACCATCTCCAACCGGCTACCTGGGCCGTGGGCGATCACCGTGGCGTCGAGCACCCACGGCGAATGAGATCGGCCGTCGTGCTCGCTGCGTTCGTACCGCACCCGTCCGCCACCCGGTCCACTCGGTCCGTCCGGCTCGTGCACCGTGCGAACCATCCGCAGCCGCTTCGACCGGGCGAACGGCCCGAGTCGCGCGCGCAGTTCGATCTCCCATGCCGGCTGTCCGTCGGGGTCGGCTTCGGCCAGCTCGACGCGATGTGCCAGTGGCATCCACTGCGGATAACCAGTCAGTTCGTCGACGAGGCCGAACAGCCGGCCCGGCGCACAGGGCGCGTCCATCGACGCAGCGACATCCACCCCTTCAGTATCGCCGCGCCGGGCACCCGCTGCACCCCTTGTCGTGTCTGCACCGTCTGGAGCGTCAGGCTCCGTCGGCGGTGATGCCCCGGAACGCACGTGACAACAGCCGGCCACGGGCCTGCAGCAGCCCCGAGAGGTCGTCCTGCTGGTCGAATCGCGGCTGCCACGGCAGCACCTGCGCGTCGTGGACCTCGTCGGGTTCGACCGGTTCGGGTTCGGGTTCGGGAACGACCGGCTCGGGCTCGGCGATCGGGGCGACGGGCTCGGGCTCGACGATCGGGGCGACCGGCTCGGGCTCGGCGATCGGGGCGACGGGCACAGGGCCCATGTTTTCGAGGCTCAGTTGCAGGGCAGCGGTGCGGATCAACTCGAGCGTGCGGTCGCTGCGCGCCTTGCGGGTCCGCGGACGCACGAGGCCATCGGTCAGGTCGTTCATCCGCGCCGCGGTGAACAGCCGGGGCACGGGCTCGCGTCGGTCGTCGAGCATCCAGCCGAGCGGCACGACCATCGAATCGGCATGTCGACGACACAACACCCCCGAACGCGACCCCTGGGCCATGTCGAACGTGTCGAGCCACACCACCAACGCATCGGCGTCGAACCCGTACGCGACGTCGGCCGGCGTGGAGCACCCGGGACGTTCACAGAGTCGCGGCATCGTCGGAACGGTAGCCCACCCCAGCTCACCCGGGGTGGACCGACCCTGACCGTGTCGGTCGCGTCAGCCAGCGACGCAGTGGCGATTGCGGCCTTCGCGCTTTGCCCGATACAAGGCGTCGTCTGCCGCGCTCACCAACGCCTCCGGCGTGCGTGCGACCAGCGGATACTCGGCGATGCCGATCGACGTGGTCTGGTGATGATCGGGCGGCAGCACAGGGGCGCACGTCGTCGGGCATGCGGCGAGCAGCCGCTCGGCAAGGGCCGCTGCGCCTCGACGGTCGCATGACGGCAGGATCAACAGGAACTCCTCGCCGCCCCATCTGATCACCGTGTCGTGTGCGCGCACGCTCGACCTGAGCAACCCTGCGAACGCGGCGAGCACCTGGTCACCGACATCGTGCCCATGGCGATCGTTCACCTGCTTGAAGTGGTCGAGGTCACACAGCAGCACCGACATCGGCTCGCCGGTGGCGTCCGCCCGCTGGCGGGCCTGGGTGAGCGACTTGGCGGCACGGCGCCGATTGCCGACGCCGGTGAGCGCGTCTGTGTCGGCCTCGGCGGCGAGCCGGATGTTCTGCTCGATCCGTTCCAGTCCGACCGCCAGTGCATGCACGAGCTCTTCGAGACGGGCGACGTGGTCGGCCGACGGATGTTCCACGTAGCCGATGTCGAGCCTGATCTCGAGCTGGGCGTCGACGGTGAAGCTCCGTTCGATCTGGTGTGGTCCGATGCGGCCGTGGTCGGCCGAGACCGAACCGGCGAACCTGGCTGCGGTTGCCGTCAACGTGGCCCCGGTGACGGCGGGCAGACAGGCGAAGGCCGCAGCCACCTCACCCAACTCGGCGACGTTCCAGTGCTCGTCGAGGCCGGCCACGACTCGCAGCGCCTTTGCCGCAGCCACCTTCCGGCGGAGGTGCTCGCTCTCCACCACGCGGGCCAGACCGACGGCCACCTGGCCGGCCGCTTCGTCGAGAAAGCCGGCGGCCCTGAGTGCCTCTGGTACATCCTCGGCGTGCAGCGCGCCGTGCGCCACCTGGTCGACCGTGAACAGTGCCGTGTTCGGATGTCCGAGGAGCGTGTCGTGCTTCAGCGCGAGCTCGGGATCGAATCCGACAGCGGCGCCGATGCGTGGCAGCCCGATCGGGTCGATACCGATGAGGCACTGTTCGATGGGCGCGTGCTGGGTCAGCACGTCGACGACCGCCTGAGCGTAGGTGTGCAGGTCGAGATCGGCCGCCACGAGGTTCGAGAGCTCGAGCTTCACCGAGGTGGTGAGGAACCCCACCAGGAACGCGTTGTGATCGCCGGCGCGCAGCTGTTCGACCGCGTCGGCCTGCATCTTCGTGAGGGCGTCGAGCACGGTCATCGCCCCACCACCAGGTCGCTCGTGACCGAGGCGAGTTCACTCTCGACATCGGCCATCACCGCAGACTGACGGAGATCGGGCAACTGCAGCAGCTGCAGCGCTTCGATCGGCTGGATGGCCCGTTCGGGCGAGGAGGCGCCGAGTGCCGCAGCGAATGCGTGGGCGGCGACCACCAGCTTGTCGAGCGGAGCGGCGAGCGCCGCCGGGCGGGCGTGGTGCAACCTCACCGATGCGACGATGCGGTCGGGCAGGTTCCAACGAGACAGGAGCTGGCTACCGATGGCTGCGTGGTCCTGATCGGCGTTCTCGGCACCGGCCGTGCAGGTGAGCAACCACCCCACCTCGTGGAGCAGTCCAGCGGTGTATGCGTCGTCGGGCGCCTCGCCGATCCGCCGCGCGAGCACGCTCGCTGCGCACGCGGTCGTGATCGAGTGCAACCACAGCCAATCGGGGTAGTCGGGCGCCTCCGTGTCGAAGACGAGGTCGGCCACCCGGCTCGCTGCCAGGGAGTTCACGAGCGATGTCCCGAGCATCACGATGGCTTGGCGAACCCCGCCGATCCGTCGGGAGTAGCCGAGGTGTGCCGAGTTCGCGGCCCGGAGCACAGCAGCGGCGAGTGCCGGGTCGGTCAGGATCGCTTTGGTGAGGTCACCACCTTCGTCCTCCGGGCGGTGGAGCACGTCGAGTACCACACGGGCAGAGGCAGGGTGAACGGCGATGCGGCTGTGTTCGAACTGGGGCTTGGTGGCGGCGGACACGCCTGGTGAATGTTCGGAACGCTGGGAGCGGTGCCAGGTCATCGCGTGAACCTTCTCCACCTACCGACCAATACCCCCCACATGGGGGGTATTTGATGTCGCGGAGCAGCGAGCTGGTGGGCGTGAAGGGACTCGAACCCCCGACTCCTGCCGTGTGAAGGCAGTGCTCTAACCAACTGAGCTACACGCCCCTGTTCGGGCGCCTGAACGGCCCGGTCATGGGAAGCAGCAGGTTACCGCGCCACCCCCTACTGCACCAACGCGAGTCCCACCCGCCTCATACCAGCAGGGCCGAGGCCGTCGTGAACATCGACGGCACCGACAGCGCGATCCGCTCCCATTCCGGGTCGTGGCGCTTACCGGTGCGGTGCAGCATCACGTTCAAGCCGCTGATCGCACCGAAGCGATAGCCGGCGAGCGCACGGTAGAACGCGACGTCGTCGAGGCGCACCTCGCGGCCGACGGCAGCGGCGTACCAGCCCACCAGCTCGGCGAAGTCCGGCACACGCTCGAGGCCGTCGGCATCGAACCAGCTCGCTGCATCGTTCATGAACAACAGCCACCCGAGGTCGAGGAGCTGCGCGCCGATGCCGCTGATCTCCCAGTCGAGCACCGCGACCACACCCACGCTCGAGCCCACACCCTCGTCCGGCCGACCACCCTGGTCGGAGGGCTGTACCTCGAACAGCACGTTGTTGGTCTGGAAGTCGCCGTGGAACACGCCGACCACCGGGTCGGCGGGCAGGCACGCGATCAGTCGTTCCCGGGTGCGCTCCCCCAGTTCGGTCCACGCCGGCTCGGCGGCCTTGTGCAGGATCGGCTGCCAGAAGTCGATCTCGACGGCGAGATCCTTCGGCGCCTCCCACGTGGCGAGCGCTGCGGTGTGATCCACCCGATGCACCGAGGCCAACGCCTCGACCGCGGCGCGCATCACCGTCGCGCACGACACTCGGTCGAACTCGGGTGCGGGCGCCCGCACCTGGTAGGTCTCACCGTGGAGGAACCGCACCATGAAGTACGGCACCTCGAACCACTGCTCGTCGGCGTCCCACCAGACCGCCTCCGCCACTCGCACGCCTGCTGCCCGCAGCGCCCGCAGCAGCGGCACCTGGCGCAGCACATCGGTGTTACCGGCACGCCGCACGCCCTTCGGCGGCATTCGCATGACGAGGCGATCGAGCACCCCCGTTGCATCAGCCACGGTGAACCCGAACGACAATCCGGCGTGCCCGGGCATCGCCCGCAGGTCAGCGATGGTGGTGCCCTCGTGGTAGTGCACACCAGCCCAGCGCTCGAGCTGCGCATGCAAGACGTCGGGGTCGATGCCGGGCATCAGCGGTTCGCACCCTCGATCGACTCCGTCAGGTCGTCCTTCGGGTCGAAGGCAAGGCAGATGTAGGTCTGGTCGCTGTCCCAGTTGTCCTCGACAGGCGTGATCGGGAAGATCTGGAACTCGCTGTCGAAGTACGACAGCCCGACATAGTCCTCGAACGCCTCGACACAGTCCTCGAACGCCCGCTCGCCGATTGCCTCGTCGCCGGGATACTCCTCGTCACCCTCGCCGATGTCGGCGACTGCGATCACCTGGGCGCCGTGCGGCTCGGTGCAGTCGAAGGTGTCGATCCGCGAGATCTCCTCACCGTCGTCGGGCAGCTCGACGCACTGGCCGACCTCGAGGTCCCGCACACTCGTGGTGCCGGAGAACTCGTTCACGACCAGGACGATCAGCACGGCGCCGGCGACCACGCCGACCGCGCCCAACACCGTGCCAGCGATCGCCAAGCCCTTGCCGGTGAGATGCCCACCGGACCGGCCGATCGCACGCAGCGCCAGCACGCCGAAGACCAGCGCCAGCAACGACGGGATGATCACGAAGCACGCCAGCAGGCCGACGAGACCGAGCACGAGCGCGGCGACCGCCTTTCCGCTGCGCGCGGGCTGGACCGTGGGCTGGAACGACGGGCCACCGAAGGTCGGGGGGCCACCGAACGTCGGGGCCGGCCCGGTCGGGGCACCGTAGTTCGGTACCTGGTAGGCGCCCGACCCAGGCGGGGGCGCCGGCTGAGGGAACGAGGGCTGCGGCGGCGGAGGCGGGATGTCGCTCATCACCCGCAACGGTAGCCATCCCGCGCACGCCCGTGGTCACCCTGCGACGTCGAGGCACGCTCTACCGCGTCCGAGGGGGTCGCGGCGATCGACGGAACCGGTGGGGCACTCTGCCGGGTCGCTCACCACCGCGACGACCATTGCGTCGTAGGGGCCGTCGCATGCGACCGGGACGATCTCGTCGACGGACCCATCGAACACGACGCATTCGCCCGGCACCAAGAAGTTGTCGATCGGCGCGGGTGGCCGCGGGTCGGTCAGCGTGTTGCCCACGAACACCACGACGACACCGACGGCGAACAGAATCGCGAACAGCCGCCACGGGAAGCGCGAGATGTCGCCGGTGGGCACCATCACCGGCACCTGATGGTCACGCGCCGCTGAGGGCGAGCCGCCCGGAGCGGCCGAACCCGTGGCAGGTCGACCGGCGTCGGCGAGCTCGAGGTCGTAGCGCTGGCGACGCTCCGGGTCGCCGAGCACTCGCCACGCCTCGTTCACCTCCGCCATCCGGTTCGCCGAGGCATCACCGTGGCGGTCGGGATGGGCGGCGCGGGCAGCCCGCCGGTACGCGGCACGGAGCTCGGCTGGGGCCGCACCCCGGGTGACGCCGAGGGTGTCGTAGTGGTTCATGCGGTGGTGGGGGCATCGAGGCCGATGCTCATGGAGTCTCAGTACTGGAGGTCGGGGCGGACCACGCCGAGCAGCTCGTCGCCCTGGGCGAAGCGCTTCACGTTCGCGGTGATCCGTTCGGACAGCAGCGGCATCGACATGCTCGAGGAGGAGCTGGCGTGCGGGGTGATGATGCAGTTCGCCAGACCCCAGAGCGGATGTCCGTCGGGCAGCGGTTCGGGGTCGGTGACGTCGAGCGCCGCACCGCCGATGGCGCCGGTGGTGAGTGCCCACACCAGGTCGTCGGTGACGATGTGACGACCGCGAGCGACGTTCACGACCCACGCGTGGGGCTCCATCATCTCGAACTCGTTGCGCGACAGCATGCCCTCGGTGTCGGGCGTGAGGGCGAGCGCGACCACGACGAGATCGGCGCCGACCAGTGCATCGATGTATCGATCGGCCTCGACCACCTCGTCGACACCATCCATCTCCTGCACCCGGTTGCGCACCACGGTGATCCGGCAATCGAAGGGCACGAGCAGGGGGATCAGCGCCTCGGTGATGCCGCCGCCGCCGAGCACGGTGACGTTGGCGCCAAAGAGGTTCGTACCCTGCTCGGACCCCCACGACGAGGCACGGGCATAGGTACCGAGGCCACGCATCCCGGCGAGTGCCAGGGCGAGCGCCATCTCGGCGACCGGGCGGGCGTACACGCCCTTGCCGCAGGTCCAGTCACGGTCGTCGTCGACCAGATGCACGTAGTTCTCGACACCAGCGAACGGCAACTGCACCCACTCGATCTGGGGATGCTCGTCGATGACCCGCGCGAGCAGCAGCGGCTCGTGGGGCGCCCCCCACACCAGCGCCTCGGCCTGATCGAGCGGCACCACGTGTCCACCACCGGCGACGACGGCTTCGCCCATCCAGCGGGGCGAACCGTCGGGAGCAAGCGCGATGCGGGGCGGATCGTCGTGGCCGCCGCGCCGAGCTCGGCCCTGGGCGTGAGTACTTGGAGGCATTGCCCCTTCAGGCTAGTGCAGCTGTTGCACCGTCGACGCTGTAGGGCCGGATCAGCCAGGCCGGATCAGCCAGGGCCGAACCGGTCGACGTTCATCACCTTGGTCCAGGCTGCGACGAAGTCGTGCACGAACTTCTGCTGCGCGTCGTCGGATCCGTACACCTCGGCCACGGCACGCAGCTGCGAGTTCGAACCGAAGACGAGGTCGACGCTCGTGCCGGTCCACCGCACTTCGCCCGTCGAACGGTCATGCGCTTCGTACACGCCGTCTGCCGTCGTCGACGTCGACCACGCCGTGCTCATGTCGAGCAGGTTCACGAAGAAGTCGTTGCTCAGCGTGCCCGGCCGGCGAGTGAGCACACCATGCGCCGACTGGCCCGCGTTCGCACCGAGGACGCGCAGACCGCCCACGAGGACCGCCATCTCCGGAGCCGACAGCGTGAGCATGAACGCCTTGTCGATCAGGAGGTGCTCGGTCGGGAGGGTGTGGCCCTTCTGGACGTAGTTCCGGAAGCCGTCGGCTCGCGGCTCGATCACAGCGAACGACGCGACATCGGTCTGCTCCTGCGTCGCGTCCCCGCGGCCCGGGGTGAACGGCACCGCGACGTCGAACCCGCACAGCTTCGCCGCCGCCTCGACGGCTGCCGAACCGGCCAGCACGATCAGGTCGGCGAGCGACAGCTGCTTGCCGCCGGTCTGCGCCGCATTGAACTCCCGCTGGATGCCCTGCAGGGTCGACACCACCTGCGCGACGCCCGAGACGACGTTGACGTCCCACTCGGCCTGCGGCGACAGGGCGATCCGCGCCCCGTTCGCACCGCCGCGCTTGTCGGTGTCGCGGTACGTGGATGCCGATGCCCAGGCGGTCGCGACCAGCTGGGAGACGGTGAGCCCGGAGGCGTGCACCTTCGTCTTCAGCGATGCGATGTCGGCATCGTCGACCTGCGAGCGCGTCTCGGCTGACACCGGGTCCTGCCAGATGAGCTCCTCGTTCGGCACCAGCGGGCCGATGTAGCGCGCCACGGGACCCATGTCGCGGTGCGTCAGCTTGAACCACGCACGGGCGAACGCGTCGGCGAACTCGTCGGGGTGCTCGGCGAAGCGCTTCGAGATCTCCGCGTAGACGGGGTCGACCTTCAACGCCAGGTCGGCAGTCGACATCATCGGCGCGTGGCGGCGCGCCAGGTCGTGGGCGTCGGGCACGGTGCCCTGCGCCTCGGGGTTCGCCGGGGTCCACTGGATCGCACCGGCAGGACTGACGGACTGCACCCACTCGTACCCGAACAGGTGCTCGAAGTAGTTGTTGTCCCACACGACGGGGTTGGTGGTCCACGCACCCTCGAGACCACTGGTGATCGTGTCGACGCCCGAGCCGCTCCCGAAGCTGTTCTTCCAGCCGAGGCCCTGCTCCTCGAGGCTCGCGCCCTCCGGCTCGTGGCCGACGAAGTCGTCGGCGTTGGCCGCGCCGTGGGTCTTGCCGAAGGTGTGGCCGCCTGCGACGAGCGCGACGGTCTCCTCGTCGTTCATCGCCATGCGGGCGAAGGTCTCACGGATGTCTCGGGCCGACGCCATCGGGTCGGGCACGCCATTCGGGCCTTGCGGGTTGACGTAGATCAGACCCATCTGCACGGCACCGAGCGGATCGGCGAGCTCGCGGTCACCGGTGTAACGCTCGTCGCCGAGCCACTCGTTCTCGGGGC
>Ga0105048_10020111_pt1 | contig 10201 bp, 5 predicted proteins | sample MAT05_FD_78382 | JGI IMG/M metagenome (GOLD analysis project Ga0105048, IMG submission 78382) | Freshwater microbial communities from Lake Fryxell liftoff mats and glacier meltwater in Antarctica - MAT-05 | ecosystem: Environmental > Aquatic > Freshwater > Ice > Liftoff microbial mat | place...
CGAACCTGAGATTGATATGACCCTGACTGTTTACCAAAAACGCCGTGCAATCGTCGCCAAAGCCCTCAAAGCCGGCGGCGGCGGCATTGCCCTGCTGCCCACCGCGCCCGAAGCGCCACGCAACCGCGACAGCGACTACCCGTATCGGCACGACAGCTACTTTTATTACCTGACAGGCTTTAGCGAGCCTGGCGGCTGGCTGCTGATCGATTCCACTGGCAAAACTACACTGCTGTGCCGCCCCAAAGACATGGAGCGCGAGATCTGGGATGGCATTCGTTTGGGACCAAAAGCGGCGGTTCAGGCGCTGGGAGTTGACGAGGCTTGCAGTGTGGACGAACTTGACGCAAAAATGCCAACGCTGCTCACCAACCAGGCCGCAGTGTGGTTTCCCTTTGCAACCCACAAAGGGCTGGAGACGCAAGTGGACGGCTGGCTGGGCAAAGTACGCGCGCGCATTCGCTATGGCGCCGAATGCCCGCAGAGCCAGCACGATTTGTGCAGGGTGCTGGATGAGATGCGCTTGATCAAAGACGCCCATGAAATCGCGATCCTGAGGCATGCCGGAGCCATCTCGGCAGGTGCGCATGTGCGGGCGATGCAGACCAGCGCAGCCATGCTGCGCAAGCCAGTCAAGGGCGGCCTGCGTGAATACCATCTGGAAGCCGAGCTGCTGCACGAATTTCGTCGCCACGGCTCACAGTATCCGGCTTACACCAGCATTGTGGCGGCGGGCGCAAACGCTTGCGTATTGCATTACCGCGCTGGTGACGCCGAACTCAAATCAGGCGATTTGTGTTTGATTGACGCAGGTTGCGAGCTCGACGGCTATGCCAGCGACATCACCCGTACCTTTCCAGCCAACGGCAAATTCACGCCGGCCCAGCGCACGCTGTACGACATCGTGCTGGCCGCGCAGGACGCCGCCGTCAAAGTGACCAAACCTGGTAAACGTTTTACCGATCCGCACGACGCGGCCACCCGCGTGCTGGCGCAAGGCATGCTCGATGTTGGTTTGCTTGACAAGAAAAAACACGGCAGTGTTGACGACGTGCTGGCCAGCGGCGCTTACCGCCAGTTTTACATGCACCGCACTGGCCACTGGATGGGCATGGACGTGCATGACTGCGGGGACTACACCGAACCTGGCAGTAAAGCCAGGGAAGAGCGCGACCCACTGGGCGAACTGGTCATGAAAAAACCGCCTCGCATCTTGCGCGCCGGCATGGTGCTGACGATTGAGCCGGGCATCTACGTGCGCCCCGCCAAAGGCGTACCCAAAGAATTCTGGAACATCGGCATTCGTATTGAAGACGATGCGCTGGTCACCGCCAAGGGTTGTGGGTTGATGACTCGGGGCGTCCCGGTTACGGCCAAAGAAATCGAGGCGCTGATGCGAGGGTGAAACTTTTTGACAGATTTAGGGATATAAGGCGGGCTATCAAAGCGGTAGCAAGCCAGCCCTTAAAGTCAACGCTCCCGCAGGAAGAACTTGGTGAAAACGACTAATCGTTACATAATGTAGTGATGAGACTTCTTACTGATTTAAGGACATTTTTCAGTCTGTTTTTGAACGCATGCTGGTTTGCAGCATCAATCCACCAACACCAGACACCATGAGCGTCCTGTATCTAGACCATTTCAGCCTCAAAACCGATCCGTTCCGGATCACGCCTGACACCGAGTTTTTTTTCAGCGGTGGCCAGCGCGGCGACATCCTGGAAGGGCTAGTCGTCGCCTCCATGCATGACGAGGGCATCGTGTGCGTCGTAGGCGAAATCGGCATGGGTAAAACCATGCTCAGCCGCATGCTGCTGGATCGCTTGCGCCAACTACCGGCAGACACGGTTTATTTGGCGAACCCAGTCTTTGACCGTGATGAAATTCTGGGAGCCATCGCCAGAGACCTGATGCCCACCCCACCTCAAGGAAACCGGACGCAAATGCTGGCAGCACTTGAGACGGTATTGATCGAGCGGTACTCACAAGACCGGCGCGTGGTGGTAGTAGTTGATGAGGCACACACCATGCCGGGCAGAACGCTGGAAGAAATCCGTCTGCTGTCCAATCTGGAGACAAGCCAGCACAAACTGCTCAAAATTGTTCTTTTTGGACAGCCCGAACTTGACGACCTGATCAATGCGCCGCAGCTGCGCCAGGTCAAAGATCGCATCAGTCACCGTTTTGAACTACAGCCCTTGAACGCTGCTGAAGCCTCGGCCTACCTGATGTTCCGCCTGCACAAGGCGGGCTGGCAAGGCGCTGACCTGTTTGATGCCAAAGCACTGGCGCTGCTGGTTCAGGCGTCCGAAGGCCGTACCCGCAAGCTCAATATGCTGGCCGATAAATCGATGCTGGCAGCCTACGCCGAGGGCGTTCCACAAGTAGGTGTGGAACAGGTGCGCCGGGCCGTAGGCGACAGTCTGCCGAGCAAAAAAACAGTGCTGGGGCTTCAAACCACCCAGGCTGACAATCGCGCAAATCCTTTAAAAAGATATGCTTCGGTTGCCGTCCTCGTGATGGGTGTTTTGGCGGCTGCGGGTGTTGGCTATGGATTGGGACGTACAAACACCAGCAACCCAAATGGCGGCCAGGTCATACTTTCAGCGACACCCGCTGCTCCGCCGCTGACCCTCGAAGCCTCTGGCCCTGCACCTGTCACGGCGGCGGCAGCCATACAACCCAGCCAGGTTGCACAGTCCGCCCAGATCACGCCGCTCGAAGTTCTGCTGCCAACGGCCACTGCAACTTCATCTGCAACTCCCTCTGCGCCAATTGCAGCGACTGCAGCAAGCCTCCAGGTTGCCCCAGCGCAGCCGGCGCCTGTTGCCACACCCATGCCACTCAAAACGTCGAGTAATTCGTCTTTCGCAAGCCGCCAACAAGCCACCGACGCCTTTATTGCAAGTCCTTCCAACACTGGCTTCACGCTTCAATTGCTGGCTCAGGCGGCACCGAGTGAAGAAGAAGTGGTGGCTACAGCTCAAACCCTGGAAGCTGCTCTGCAAACAGCCTCCTTGCCAAACATGCCCATTTGGCTGCACGACCGACTTTACAAAAACCAGCTTTTCCATGCCTTATACGTGGGACACTTCGATACGCGCGCAGCGGCAACGACATTTATTGAATCTGCTCCTCCTGAGGTCAAGCGTTATAAACCGATTATTCGCAGCCTGGATGCCATCCGTAAGGAACCCGCCCCTTGAAAACCAAACGCAATGTCTGGAAGCCAGCCCTACTGGCATCTTTAGTCGCCACCGGTTGCGGCGCTCCGCCGCCCTTGCCATTGGGCAAAGGGCACCTGGCCGAAGAGCCCGGCGTGTCGACTTCCGCCGCAGCCCAGCGCGCAAGCGATGTCGTCAACATTCCGCCACTGTCGGCGGGTGCGCCGCGTTTGCCAGAGCCCAGGTTCGTCAAGCCACAAGAAACCTACAGCGTGGTGGTCAGCAACGTCAGCGTCCAGACTTTGCTATTTGCCATTGCGCGAGATGCCAAACTCAATCTTGACGTCCACCCCGGTATTACCGGCACAGTCACGCTGAACGCGCTCGACCAAACCATCACAGAACTGCTAGACCGGATTTCCCGCCAGATTGACATGCGCTACGAACTGGAAGGTAAAACCCTTTTTGTCTTGCCAGATTCTCCTTTTTTACGACTTTACAAAGTTGACTACCCAAACATCACGCGCGACTCATTGAGCAGTACCGGTTCAGAATCACAAGTGGCCAGTACGGGCGGCTCGGGTGCCTCAGGCACAGGTAACTCGTCTTCAGCTTCGATCCGCAACACCTCGAACAACCGATTTTGGGTCACGTTGACTGAAAATATTCGCGATTTACTGCGTGAAACCGACCGTGTAGTACCAGCGCCCGGCGCCGGCGCGCCTGCTTCTCTGGCAGTAGCACCGGCCGTGAGCACCATCCCAGCCACGACAACGGCCGCTGCCACGGCGGCAGCGGCAGCGGCTGTGGCGGCGGCTGCGGTTCCAGCCACCGTGTTTCGCGAGGCCGCCGCAGTCATTGCCAACCCGGAGACAGGCGTTATCAGCGTGCGCGCCACGGGCAAACAACATGCACGCGTCCGTGAGTTTTTGGACCAGATTGTTGGCAATGCACGTCGCCAGGTATTGATTGAAGCCACGATTGTTGAGGTAGCACTGACCAATGACTACCAGCAAGGCATCAATTGGTCTCTGGTTCGCAATGCACTCAACGTTGGTGAAACGGCGCTTGGGATTGCGCTTATACCGGGTGGCGGCAGAGCACCACTGACCGGCAGCGCGCCACCGTTTCTAGGCACGCTGGGGCTTTCAGTCAGTCGTGGCCGCAATGACCTCTCCGCCACCGTTCGATTGCTGGAGTCTTTCGGTAAAACACGCGTCTTGTCCAGCCCTAAAGTCAGCGTGATGAACAACCAGGCAGCGCTGCTTAAAGTGGTTGATAACAAAATTTACTTCACTATTTCCGTGACTCCTGGTACAGCAGCCACTTTAACCACGCCAGCCACGCCGGCCGTCTACACCACCAACGTCAATACAGTCCCGGTCGGATTTTTGATGAACGTTACTGCCCAGATTGGTGACGATGATGAAATCACATTGAACCTGCGTCCCAGCGTCTCGCGCATTACCAGCTACGCTGTCGACCCCAATCCAGCGCTTGCGGCTTTCAACATCACTAACCGTATTCCAGAAATTCAAACGCGCGAGTTTGAATCGATCATGAAGGTGCGCGACGGCGAAACTGCGGTCCTGGGTGGCCTGATGCAGGACGAGCAAGCGGGCGCAACCGATCAGATCCCCGGCCTTGGCAACGTTCCCGTTGCAGGCGAGCTGTTCAAGCTGCGCAGTAACCAGTCCAACAAGAGCGAGTTGGTGATTTTTTTGCGCCCCACCATACTGCGTGATTCCAGCATCAATGGCGATGCCTCATTTATCCGTAGCCAGCTGTCACTTGACACCCCCGTTCCCGGCATGCGCAGGCCATGAGCTTGCTGCTTGAGGCGCTCAAACGTGCCGAAGATGACTCCAGAAAACGCAAGTTGGCTGCGGCTGATGCGCTGGTGCTGTCGCCTGTGGACTCACCTGCTGCCGAGTTGACAGCGGCTCCGCCACAACCGCTCAATCAGCTTGCAGATACCGGGCTGACGTTGCAAGACATCGAGCCTCAACAAGAGACCGAACTGACACTTCAGGCCACTCCTGCGCAAACACCTCCAATGGCAGAGGCGTCTTTGAGCGCTGTAGCGGGTACGACTGAATTTCCAGATCTGACAACAGCCTTCGATTCAAAAGCCGACCCTTCAGCAAGTACCCCGGCCGTGGTCTCTGCACCCCTGGCTGGAAATCTGGCCTTGCATTCACACGCCAAGTACGCCAGGCCAGACAGTGCATCTGCGCTGCAAATGTCAGCCACACCCGAAATGGCGCTCGGTCAAACACCTCTCAGTATTGACACACCCGAGTCGGCGCCAGTTACCAAAGCACAGGTACCCATTGAGCCCACTTTCAAAGCAGAGCGTTCTCGCCCCACATCAACACCAGCTGCCTCCCCGATGCCGATGACAACTGCACGTCAGGCCAAGTCAGCCGCCAGCGTGCTGGCTGGCCAGCCCATCGGCAAGAGCAAGGTCAAGCGCACGCCTGAAAAGCGCACCGTTCTATTGGCCATCGTGGCGATGGTGATTGCCTTGCCCGTTGTCGCTTTTTTATTCTTTGGTGACCAGCTTTTGGGCTCATCCACACTGGTGGCAAGTGTCCCCACAAAACCAAGGGCAGAGCAGCCAGTGCCCGCTAACCCCGCAGCAGCCACAGGCGTTGTTGAACCAGCCCTCGCAGATGCATCAACTACCCCGGCGGCAATCACTACCACCACGGTGACAAATACAACTGTGGTCGCGGCAATACCACCTGTTCCCCAGCCGCTCGCGGTCGTGGCCAGGCCAGTCACCAGAGCAACCACCTCAGGCCAACCAGCGCCAGCGCCAAGAACCCGAGGCACAGCCAATACAGCACGCACTACGCAAGACGATGGCACGCCAAGATCAACCGTGATTGATCTCGACCGCCCCGCATCAACCACCAGAGCAGCCAACTCACAGGGCCAGCCCCAGCAAGCCGCGGCCCGCACGCCGCCCACCAGCATGGAAGCAGCCTACGCTGCTTACCAGTCAGGCAACACACAGGAGGCCACGCGCCTTTACCGCGACGTGCTGCGCCTGGACCCGACCCAGCGCGACGCCTGGCTAGGCTTGGCTGTGATAGCGCACAACGGCAACCAACGCGAAGCCGCAATGGACGCTTATAAACGCGTGCTAAGGCTGGAACCCCAAAACGCCACAGCGCTGGCAGGCTTGACCAGCCTGAACAACAATGCCGATGAACCCAGGCAAGAATCCAGACTGCGTGAACTGCTGGCGCGGTCGCCACAAGAAGCTGACTTGAACCATTCTTTGGCATTGGCGCTATCAGGCGAGCGCCGCTGGGCCGAGGCGCAGCAACTGTTTTTCAAGGCGCACACGCTGGCGCCGCAAGAGCCAAAGTTTGCTTACAACCTGGCTGTGGCACTCGACCAGTTGCGCAAGTCAACACTTGCCGCCCAGTATTACGAAACCGCCCTGAACCTGGCTCAAGGCAAAGCAACCTCCTTTGACGAAGCCCGTGCCCGTACACGGCTGGCGGCGTTGCGGGCAAGCCCGGCTGCCAATCCAAATATCAACCCCCCTGAGGGTAAAACACAATGAGCGCAAATCCCCGCGCCAAAGCCACCACCTTAGCGGGCACGTACCAGCCAACAGCGTTTGACCTGGAGCTTGAACGCACTGGGCTCATCACGCGTGATCAGGCTGAAATCGCCTGGACAGAGCGCGAAAAGCGCGGTGGTTCGTTTGGTGACATTCTGGTCAGCCTGGGTATGCTGTCGGTCGATGACCTGACCGCAGTGATGGCTACAGCCAACGCCACCGAGGCCATTCGCCTGGCGGACATGGTGCCTGACGACGCGGCCCTCAAGCTGCTACCCAAAACGCTGGCGCAGGGCTATGACGTGTTTCCGGTGGACTATGACGAAGCGGCGCAGTCATTGACCGTTGCCATATCAGACACTAATGACGTGGTGGCCATGGACCAATGCCGCTCCGTTGTACCCGCCCATATTGGGTTGCTGTGGCGGCTGGCGTCCAAGGTAGACATCAAAGCCGCGATTGACCGCTTCTACGGCTATGCCCTGTCAATTGATGACATCTTGAAAAGCTTGCGTACCGGCAAAGTCGATGACACCGCCCTGCTGGCGCGTGATGTAGACACCTTTGCGCACCCCATCGTGCGCTTGATTGATGCGCTGCTGGCCGATGCTGTGCATGAAGGCGCATCAGACATTCATTTTGAGCCCGAAGAAGGCTTTTTGCGCATACGCTACCGCATTGACGGCGTGATGCGCCAGGTGCGCGTGCTGCACAAACAGTACTGGGCCGCACTGTGCGTGCGCCTCAAGGTGTTGTCCAACATGGACATTGCTGATACCCGTGCCCCGCAAGACGGTCGTATATCGATGGTGATTCGCGGCCACGATGTAGACTTTCGCGTCGCAGCGCAGCCCACCATCCATGGTGAAAATTTTGTACTGCGCGTCCTTGACCGCCGCAAATCCATCGTTGCCATGGACAAAATGGGGCTGCCAGATGACCGCATGACCACCCTGCGGCTGATGCTGGCCCGACCTTACGGCATGATTTTGGTGACAGGCCCCACCGGCAGCGGCAAAACCACCACGCTGTATTCCATCCTGAATGAAATGAACACCGACAGCGTCAACATCATGACGCTGGAAGACCCGGTTGAATACCCGATGCCGCGTATCCGCCAGGCGTCGGCAGCTGACAACCCAAAAATGGACTTTGCCAACGGCATTCGCTCCATGATGCGGCAAGACCCCGACATTATTCTGGTCGGTGAGATTCGTGACCACGAAACCGCTGAAATGGGTTTCAGAGCCGCCATGACGGGGCACCAGGTGTTTTCTACGCTGCACTCCAATTCATCCGTGCTGGCGGTCGCGCGGCTGCTTGATTTGGGCATACCCGCCAGCGTCATGGCTGGTAATTTGATAGGTATTATTGCCCAGCGCCTGATACGTTTGTTGTGCGTCAAGTGCAAGGAGCCGTATGAGGCTGGCGAGATTGAAAAGTCATTGCTGGGCAGCCCGCCCGGCGAGAGCTTGACCTTGTACCGCTCAGTCGGCTGCCCAGCTTGCAAAGGCCAGGGCTACAAAGGCCGTACCACCATCATGGAACTGCTGCGCTTTGATATGGGGCTGGACGACTTGCTGTCACGTAACGCCCGCAGCCCCGAACTGCTGGCCTACGCGCGCAGCGCCGGATTTACCACCATGGCCGAAGACGGCCTGGTGCGCGTGCTGGCAGGCAAAACATCGCTTGAAGAAGTCGCCCGCGTGGTTGACTTGACGCAGCTGGGAAGCTGACCACAGGCGATATTGACGACTGGCACCAACCAACATGCTTGAATTCAACTACAGCGCCATTACAGTGGAAGGCCGCACCATAACCGGGCGGCAGTCTGCCACCAGCGAGGAAGACCTGGAGGCGCGTTTAAGCCGCTTGCAGCTGGAGTTGCTTAAAGCAAAACCGGTCAGTAACGCATCGCTTTTTGCCCGCAAGCGGCTCCAAAGCAAAGAGCTCATCAACATCTTCATTCATATGCAAACGCTTAGCCAGGCCGGCGTGCCATTGTTTGAGTCGCTGATTGATTTGCGTGATTCGGCCGACATTCCAGCCGTTAAACGATTTGTGTCTGACCTGGTAGACCGCATTGAAGGCGGAGCCACTTTGTCAGACGCGCTGGAGCAATCTCCAGCGGGCATCGACAAAGTCAACGTGAGCCTGATTCGGACCGGCGAGGCGACGGGCAAGCTGCCAGAAGTGCTCGCCGAACTGGTGGAAAGCCTGAAATGGTCTGACGAAATCGCTGGTCAGACAAAAAAAATCATGATGTACCCGATTTTTGCGGGTACTGTCGTTTTGGGGGCGGTTGGGTTTTTGATGATTTATTTAGTACCGCAGCTGATAGGATTTATCAAGAACCTGGGCGGCGTTGTGCCCATTCAAACCAAAGCTTTAGTGGCCTTTTCTAATTTTCTGGTCAACTTTTGGTATTACATACCGATCGGTATATTGCTGATCGCCGTGGTATGGATAACCGCGGTGCGCACGTCGCCACGAGCTGCGTTGTGGGTCGATGGCGCAAAACTAAAGGTGCCTCTGTTTGGGCCTATCCTTAAAAAAATCATCATGGCCCGGTTCGCGCGCTCGTTTGGTCTGATGTACCGAAGCGGCGTTTCAGTGCTTGATGGCCTGGGCTACTGTGAATCGCTATCCACCAACCTGGCCTTTCGTCAGGCCATCAACGGCGCAGCCCAAAACATTTCTGAGGGCCAAAAGGTGTCTGATGCGTTTGCCGCTACCGCATTATTTCCAGCGCTCGTTGTCCGCATGATTCGCGTCGGCGAAACCACGGGCGGTTTGGACAAAGCCCTTGATAACGTCAGCTACTTTTACACCCGCGAAGTCAACGACTCGATTGAGAAAGTACAGGGCTTGATCCAGCCCGTGCTGACGGTCTTTCTGGGGGGCATGATCGCCTGGATCATGTCCGCCGTGATGCTGCCGATTTACGACTTGATGTCCAAAGTCAAAATTTAAAGTTCAGACCGACGTACCATGTCGCAGTTTGCCCTTGTCATCGCCCAACAATCTGTGTGCTTGTACAAGCTCGGCGGCAAAACCGCGACGCTGGTCGCCACCGCCCATGCGGGCGAGCCTCCCGCCGCATGGCTTGAACAATACCTGCCCGAAAAGGCTTACTGCTCGCTTGTCAGTGACATCATGGACGAGGCTTACATACCCAGCAGTTTGCCGCCCATATGGCTGCCCTCGACACGCCAACAGCTGGTAAACAGGCGGCTCACCCAGCAGTTACGTGACACTCCCTACCGCGCAGCAGCGCTTGTGCCGAGTGGTACCTACAAACCACCCATTCGTGCCAGCCTGATTGGCTTGGGCCAAAGCGAACGCATCACTGAATGGCTAACGGCGCTGGCCACACGCCAAGCCCGAATCAAAGGGTTGTGGCCAATGTCTGCATTGATCGCCTTGGCCGTGAATGCGAAAGCTTCGCGACGCGCCC
>Ga0105048_10020112_pt1 | contig 10201 bp, 8 predicted proteins | sample MAT05_FD_78382 | JGI IMG/M metagenome (GOLD analysis project Ga0105048, IMG submission 78382) | Freshwater microbial communities from Lake Fryxell liftoff mats and glacier meltwater in Antarctica - MAT-05 | ecosystem: Environmental > Aquatic > Freshwater > Ice > Liftoff microbial mat | place...
CCGACAACGGCATCGGCTTCGAGGACCGGTACGCGGGGCGCATCTTCCAGGTGTTCCAGCGGCTGCACGGGCGGGGCGAGTACGAGGGGACCGGCGTCGGGCTGGCGGTGTGCAAGAAGATCGTGGACCGCCACGGCGGCACCATCACGGCGCACGGCCGTCCCGGCGAGGGGGCGACGTTCGTGGTAACGCTGCCGGCGCAATGACTCCGCCGCTTGCGGCGATGCACCGCGGTGCATCGCCGCGAGCGGCGGAAGGAATTCCCACCCGTGGGGCGCCGAACTCCCCGGATTCTCACGGCCGGGAACGGCGCACCCCCCGCGGTTATCCGCCGCGCGGCGGGGCGGTTGGGTTTGCGACGGGGTTTCCCGGAAATGGGCGTTGCCGCATCGCACCGCGGTTGTAAAACCCGTCTTTGCTCGCGCGGCGGACCGTCCCGTCGCCCCGGTCGGAAAGGGACCCGATGGAACACCCGCCCCCCCCGCCGCCCGCCGGACCCGGATACTCCCCGGCCGTCCGCGGGATCGCGGCCGCCTCCGTCGCCCTGGGGTACTTCAGCCTGATCGTGTTCTTCTGGAAGCCGTTCGGGATGTGCCTCGGGGCCGTCGGCCTCATCCTGGGACTGACCTCCCTGGCGATCGGCAACAAGGGTGGCCTCCACGGCGAGAACGTGGCGCTGGCCGGCGTCGGCATCTGTACAGTCAGCCTGTCGATCACCACCGCCCTGTACTGGGGCATCGGGTACGTGACGTGGGGTTATGCGTTCTGGTGACCCGCCCCGCCTGCTCGCCGGCCGTCACCACGGAGGTTGCGGATGCCCCAGATCTTCCCGAAGGCCGTGAACCCGCTGACGCGGTTCCTCGTGCTGCTGCTCCCGATCGGGTTCGGCAGCACCGGCGTCGGGCTCGCCGCCTTCTACCGGTCGAGCTACGCGACCGGCCGGGAGGAGGTGGTGCCGCAGCCGGTGGCGTTCAGCCACGCCCACCACGTCGGCCAACTCGGCATCCACTGCAAGTACTGCCACTCGTCGGTGGAGGACTCGCACTTCGCCGGCATCCCGCCGACGGCGACGTGCGCGAACTGCCACCAGCAGGTGTGGCACGGCTCCGACATGCTCGCCCCGGTGCGCCACAGCCTCCAGACGAACACGCCGATCGTGTGGAACCGCGTCCACAACGTGCCGCACTACGCGTACTTCAACCACTCGATCCACGTGGCGAAGGGCGTGGGCTGCCAGAGCTGCCACGGCCAGATCGACGAGATGAACCTGACGTTCCAGGCCAAGACGCTGCTGATGGAGTGGTGCATCAACTGCCACCGCAACCCGCACGAGCAGCTGCGGCCGAACTCGGAAGTCTTCAGCATGACGTGGGCGCCCGGCCGGCCGGTGAACGGCAAGGAGCAGGTGTGGGTGCGGGAAGACCTGCCGAACTGGGGGAAGAACCCCGACGGCACCGACACCGCCGCCGCGGTGGAGCTGCTCGGCCGGCCGCGGCCGACGGACCAGATGGCGCTCGGCCGGAAGTTGAAAGAGCTGTACGACATCCGCGACGGCGTGACGCTGACCAGCTGCTCGATGTGCCACCGCTAACGACAAGGATGAAGGATGAAGGATGAAGGATGAATTCAGACCCGGCCCCTGAACTGTTTGGATTCATCCTTCATCCTTCATCCTTCATCCTTGGCCAAGAGGTAGCGATGCCCCCCGAAGCGAACGACGCCACCGCCGCCGCCAACCCGTCCGAGCTCGCGCGCGGCCTGCACGACTACATGAACAGCGCGGCGTTCCGCGACGCGATGGCCGACGAATTCCCCGAGGACGCGGCCGAGTGGACCGACCCGGTGAGCCGCCGCAACTTCCTCACCATCATGGGGGCCGGCCTGGCGCTCGCCGGCGCCACCGGCTGCTCGCCGCGGCCGGCGTCGATGCGGAAGATCGTGCCGTACACCCGGCAGCCCGAACAGATGATCCCCGGCGTGCCGCTGTTCTTCGCGTCGGCCGCGCCGATGGCCGGGTACGCCACCGGCGTCCTCGTCCGCAGCCACGAGGGGCGGCCGGTCAAGATCGAGGGGAACCCCGACCACCCGAGCAGCGGCGGCGGCACCAGCGCCATCGACCAGGCCAGCGTCCTCGACCTGTACGACCCCGACCGCTCCCAAACGCCGACCCGCCTCGGCGCCGGCGTCGGGCTCGACGAAGCGATCCGCGCCGCCCGCACCACGCTGTTCAACCCGGACGGCTCGCCGCGGACGGCCGTCCGCCTCCGCGTCCTCACCGGCGCCGTCACCTCGCCGACGCTCGCCGGCCGCGTCGAGGCGCTGCTGGCGCAGTTCCCGGCGGCCCGGTGGGTGCAGTACGAGGCGTGCGGGCAGGACAACGTCCGCGACGGCCTCCGCCGGGCGTTCAACGGCGACTACGCGGTGAACTACGACCTCCACGCCGCCGACGTGGTGCTGTCGCTCGACGCCGACTTCCTCGGCGAAGGCCCCGGCCACGCCCGCTACAGCAAGGACTTCGCCAGCCGCCGCCGCGTCCGCAACAGCATCCCGGCCGGCGGCGAGAACGACTACGTGACGCCCGACGGCATGAGCCGCCTGTACGTCGTCGAGTGCATGCCGTCGCAGGCGGGCTCGGTCGCCGACCACCGCCTGCCGATCCTGGCCGGACAGGTGGAAGCGTTCGCGCGGGCGGTGTACGACCGGCTCGTCAACGCCGCCGCCCCGGCCCCGGCCGGCCTGCCGACCGGGGCCCAGAAGTGGCTCGACCCGCTGGTGAAGGACTTGCAGCGCGCGGGCAGCAAGGCGCTCATCATCGCCGGCGACCACCAGCCGGCCGCGGTCCACGCGCTGGCCCACGCGATGAACAGCCGGCTCGGCACCATCGGCACCACGGTCCGCATCACGGCCCCGGTCGAGGCCCGGCCGGAGCGCGTCGATAACCTCGCCAAGCTCGTCGCCGACATGAACGCCGACCAGGTGGACGCGCTGTTCATCCTCGGCGGCACCAACCCCGCGTACACCGCCCCCGCCGACCTCGACTTCGTCGGCGCCGCCGCGAAGGTGAAGTTCAAGCTCCACCTCGGCCAGTACCAGGACGAGACGGCCGGCCTGTGCGAGTGGCACGTCAACGAGGCGCACTACCTCGAATGCTGGGGCGACGGCCGCGGGCACGACGGCACCGTCGCCCTGCAACAGCCGCTGATCGCGCCGCTGTACAACGGTCGCAGCGCCGCCGAGGTGCTGAACCTCGTTACCGCCGCGCCGCAGACGGACGGGTACGACATCCTCCGCGCCCACTGGCAGACGCGGCTCGGCGCCGGCCCGTTCGAGCCGGCGTGGCAGGAAGCGGTACGGCTCGGCGTGATCAAGGGTAGCCACGCCGCGGCGGCGACCGTCGTCCTCGCGCCGAACTGGGCCGCGCAGCCCGGCACCTACACGCCGCCCGCCGGCGACACTCTTGAGATCAACTTCCGCCCCGACCCGACGCTGTTCGACGGCCGGTTCGCCAACAACGGCTGGCTGCAGGAGCTGCCGAAGCCGGTCACCCGCATCAGCTGGGACAACGCCGCCTACGTCAGCCCGGCGACGGCGACGAAGCTCGACGTCGAGAAGGAGTTCCGCTGGACGGCCGGCGAGCGCGGCCGCACCGAGGTCAGCATCCTGACGCTGACCGTGAAGGTGGGCGACCAGGACCGGACGATGAAGCTGCCGGTGTGGATTCTGCCCGGCCACGCCGACCAGTCGGTGACGGTCCACCTCGGCCACGGCCGGGAGCGCTGCGGCCGCGTCGGCAACGCCGCGGACGAGCCGAACGCCGAGGCGAAGCTGACGCGCGGGTCGAACGCCTACCCGCTGCGGACCAGCGCCGCGCCGACGTTCGCCCCCGGGCTGCGGGTGGCGAAGACGAAGGACACGTACCACCTGGCCTGCATCCAGGCGTACTGGTCGATGGGGCAGGTGGACCCGCTCAACGGCCAGTTCATCGACCGCTCGCCGGTCCGCCGCCAGACGAACGAGGAGTACAAGGTCAACCCGTGGTTCGCCAAGATCCTGCCGACCGCGGCCGGCGAGACGGCGCTGGTCACCCAGAACATCCCGGGTCAGCAGGCGCCGCAGGGGAACCCGACGAGCGGCGTGGGGCGGCGGCAGGGGAACACGTACGGCCCGAGCCACGACGAGAAGCACGACCACAAGGACGGCGACGACCACCTGCACGGCGACCGCCGCACCCACGCGCTGACGATGTACCACCCGAACGACCGCCTCTACCCCGAGGGGAGCCGCGGCCCGGCCCGGCGGTGGGGCATGGCCATCGACCTCAGCGCCTGCACCGGCTGCAACAGCTGCATGATCGCGTGCCAGAGCGAGAACAACATCCCCACGGTCGGCAAGCACGAGATCACCCGCGGCCACGACATGTACTGGATCCGCATTGACCGGTACTACGAGGGGCCGGTGAACAGCCCGGACGCGGGGAAGACGTTCTTCATGCCGGTGCCGTGTCAGCAGTGCGAGAAGGCGCCGTGCGAGATCGTGTGCCCGGTGGCCGCGACGGCGCACTCGGCCGACGGCCTCAACGACATGGCGTACAACCGCTGCGTCGGCACGCGGTACTGCTCGAACAACTGCCCGTACAAGGTGCGGCGGTTCAACTTCCTGACGTTCCAGGACTGGTACACCGAGAGCCGCAAGCTCGGCCGCAACCCCGACGTGTCGGTCCGCAGCCGCGGCGTGATGGAGAAGTGTACCTACTGCGTGCAGCGCATCCGCTACGCCGAGATCGTGGCGGAGCGCGAGTTCCGCCCGATCCGCGACGGCGAGGTGCGGACGGCCTGCCAGAGCGCCTGCCCGTCGGGGGCGATCGTGTTCGGCGACCTCGGCGACGGCGCGAGCCAGGTCGGCAAGTGGAAGGCGGAGCCGGCCAACTACGGGCTCCTCGCGGAGCTGAATACGATGCCGCGGACGACGTACCTGGCGAGCATTCGGAACCCGAACCCGGAGCTGGTGGCGGTGCTCCCGAAGGCGTAACGGGCGGTGCCCACCCGTTGCCACGGGTGGGCTTTGGGGATGGGTAAAGCCCACCGGTCGCAACCGGTGGGTGCTTGAAGTGGGTGCGGTGAAGGGCTTCCCACGAAGGGGCAACCTGTGGCAGCGACAGCGACGCAACACGCCCGGCCGGGGAACGACCTCCCCCTCGAGCCCGAAATGCACCCGCTCGTGCTCAAGAAGCACGACCTGGTCAGCGTCGGCGACGCCATCGGCAACGTCGTCCTCGACGGCAAGCACCCGCGCGGCTGGTGGATCGGCTTCCTCGCCGGCTTCGCCATGCTCCAGGTGCTGGCCGTGTCGGTCGCCTGGCTGTTCTACATGGGCACCGGCATCTGGGGCATCAACGTCCCGGTCGCCTGGGGCTTCGCGATCATCAACTTCGTGTGGTGGATCGGCATCGGCCACGCCGGCACCCTCATCTCCGCCATCCTCCTGCTGCTGCACCAGAAGTGGCGCACGAGCATCAACCGGTTCGCGGAGGCGATGACGATCTTCGCGGTCATGTGTGCCGGCGTCTTCCCGCTGATCCACATGGGCCGGCCGTGGTTCTTCTACTGGCTCATGCCGTTCCCCAACATCGCCGGCGTGTACCCGCAGTTCCGCTCGCCGCTGGCGTGGGACGTGTTCGCGGTCACCACCTACTTCACCGTGTCGCTGGTGTTCTGGTACATCGGCCTCGTCCCCGACCTCGCCGCCCTCCGCGACCAGGCGCAGAAGAAGTGGCAGCGCATCGTCTACGGCCTGCTGGCGATCGGCTGGCGCGGCAGCGCCATCCACTGGCGGCGCTACGAGAAGGTGTACCTCCTCCTCGGCGGCCTCAGCACCCCGCTGGTGCTCTCCGTACACACGGTCGTGTCCTTCGACTTCGCGGTGTCGATCGTGCCGCTGTGGCACGCCACGATCTTCCCGCCGTTCTTCGTCGCCGGGGCCATCTTCTCGGGCTTCGCGATGGTGGTGGCGCTGGCCATCCCGATCCGGCACTGGTACAAGCTCGAGGACTTCTTCACCGACCACCACATGGACGTGATGGCGAAGGTGATGCTCGCCACCGGCTTCATGGTCACCTACGGGTACTTCTCCGAGGTGTGGATGGCGTGGTACGGGCACAGCCTGTACGAGTGGGGCACCACCATCGAGCGCATCTTCGGCCCCTACGGGTGGTCGTACTGGTGTCTCCTCCTGTTCAACTGCGGCATCCCGCTCACGCTGCTGTGGTCGAAGAAGGTCCGGCGCAGCGAGCTGTGGCTGGAGGTGTGCTGCGTCTCCATCCTCATCGGCATGTGGTTCGAGCGGTACGTGATCGTCATCACCCTCAGCCGCGACCAGGTGCCGAGCAGCTGGGGCCGGTACGCCCCGACCTTCTGGGACTACGCCACCATGGTCGGGTCGCTCGGCCTGTTCTTCTTCCTGTTCTTCCTGTTCATCCGCTTCCTGCCGATGATCTCGATCACCGAGATGCGGGAGCTCCTCCCGAAGAAGCAGGGCGGCGGCGGCGGGCACTCGATCATGGAGAACGCGCCGTGAATGTGGACATCCCCACGATCGTGCCGCTGGTCAACACCACCGTCGTCCCGCACGGGCCGGACCCGGACGCGCCGAAGCCGTTCGCCGTGCTGGCCGGGTTCGCCACCGCGGACGACCTGATCGTCGCCACGCGGAAGGCCGTCGCCGCCGGCTACACCCGGCTCGACACCCACACCCCGTACCCCGTCGCGGAGACGGCCGACGCCATCGGCTACCCGAAGTCGGAGATGGGCGCGGTGATGCTCGTCGGCGGCCTCACCGGGGCGCTCGCCGGGTTCTTCATGCAGTACTGGGACAACGCCTGGGGCTACTCGCTGAACATCGGCGGCCGCCCGTACATGAGCTGGCCGTCGTTCGTGCCCATCGCCTTCGAGATGATGGTCCTCACGGCCGCGCTCAGCGGGTTCTTCGGGCTGCTGGCGCTGTGCGGGCTGCCGCGGCTGAACCACCCGCTGTTCAACAGCAAGGCGTTCGACCGCGCCACCCGCGACCAGTTCTTCCTGTCGATCGAGGCGGTCGACCCGAAGTACAGCTCGACCGAGACGCTGGCGTTCGCCGCCGGCCTGAACCCGCTGTCGGTCGAGGAGGTGATGGAATGAGCCGCCGAACCGATTACCTCCTACGGGCGCTGGTGCTGGCGCTGGCCGCGGGCGTCGTCGGCTGCAAGCAGCAGATGGCCGACCAGCCCTACTACAAGCCGTACGAGCCGACCGACTTCTTCGAGGACGGCCGGTCGAACCGCCCGCTCGAGCGCGGCGTCGTCCACCGCGGCCAGTACCTCGACAGCGACCCGCTCGTCACCGGGCTGACGCAGGAGGAGTGGGGCCGGTTCTGGGCGCGCGGCGACCGCAAGGCGCCCGACCCCGCCGCCCCGAACGCCCCCGAGGACCGGCAGACGAGCTACGGCGCCGCGCGGTTCGACCCGCGGCCGGGCCAGCCGAACTCCGGCCCGGCGGTGTTCGTGACCGAGTTCCCGTTCGAGATCACCGCCCGCGACCTGGCGATCGGCGGCCAGCGGTTCACCCAGTACTGCGCCATGTGCCACGGCCCGCTCGGCGACGGGAAGGGCAAAATCTGGGAGCGCGGCTACCTGCGGCCGACCTCGTTCCACACCGTGCCGGGCGACCCGCTGGAATTCGGGCAGATCCCGTTCGGCTACAGCCGCGGGTTCTGGAAGTGGGACATCCGCATCACGATGGCGGAGGTGCCGGTGGGGTACTACTTCGAGATGATCACGAAGGGGTACGGGGCGATGGGGAGCTACGCCGCCCAGATCAAGCCCGCGGACCGGTGGCGGATCATCGCCTACGTGCGGGCGCTGCAGCTGAGCCAGCGGGCCGAGGTGGGCCGGCTGCCGGCCGACGTGGTGGGGCGGCTCAACGCCGGGGGGAACCAGCCGTGACGACCGCTCCGACCGACACCCCGCCGGCCGCCCCGCAGCCGACCGCCGACTTCTGGGCCGGCCCCACCCGCCTCGCCGCGATCGCGGCCGTCGTGGGGCTGGCGCTCTACGGCGTCGGCGGCGTCCTGTACATGAACCTGCCGGTCGACCCGGCCCACGCCAAGGAATACCCGACCGCCGTGCGCCAGTTCCTGGTGTCGTGGCTCGCCGGGTGGACGTTCTGGTTCAGCCTGCCGCTCGGGGCGCTGGCGCTGCTGATGATCCACTACCTCGTCAAGACGTCGTGGGGTCTCCTGCTCCGCCGGCCGCTCGAAGCCGCGTCGCGCACGCTGCCGCTCCTGGCGCTGCTGTTCGTCCCCGTCGTGATCGGGGCGTTCCTGCACGACGACCAGTCGGCGTACTGGTGGTCGGACACGCACGCCAGCGGCGAGGCGCACGACAAGGAGAAGAAGGATGCCGCCGCGAAGGACGCCGCGGACGGGCCGACCCCCAACGACCGCATCACGCTGAAGTGGGAAGAGCGGATGAAGGCCGCCCAGGACCAGGTGGACAAGGCGCACCACTTCGAGCAGGAGTCGCGCCGCAAGGGGACGTTCAGCTTCCTGTCGGCGCCGTCGATGGTGGGGCTGTTCGTGGTGCTGTTCGCCATCTGGGGCGGGATGATCTACTACCTGAACAAGCAGGGCGAGATTTCGGACGCGGTGATCGGCCAGGGCACTCCCGAGGAGCAGTGGGTGAAGGTGGACGGCGCCCGCGAGGCGCTGAACAAGTTCTCCGGCCCGGGGCTCATCCTCTACGCCATCACCATCACCGCCGCGGCGACGCAGTGGACGATGTCGCTGGAGGCCGGGTGGGCGAGCACGATGTTCCCGGTGATTTTCGCCGTGAACCAGTTCCTCACCTGCTTCGCGTTCTGCCTCGTCGTGTTCCTGTCGATCTCGCACCGGGAGCCGTTCAAGAGTTCGCTGCGGCCGAAGTTCCAGATCGACATGGGGAGCCTGATGCTGGCGTTCACCCTGTTCTGGAGCTACACGTCGTTCTCGCAGATGATGCTGATCTGGATCGGGAACCTGCCGGAAGAAATCCCGTTCTACCTGAAGCGGTCGTCGCCGGGGTGGTGGGCCGTGAGCGCGGGGCTGATCGTGTTCCACTTCGCGGTCCCGTTCCTGCTGCTCTTGTTCCGCGACATCAAGATGCACCCGTACCGGCTGCGGGCGATGGCCGGCTACCTGTTGGTGGTGTGCGCCGTGGACGTGGTGTGGTGGGTGTCGCCGACCTACGACCACGCCAGCCCGGTGTTCGTGATGATGGACGCGGGCGCCGTGATCGGCATCGGCGGGGTGTGGGGACTGGTGTTCCTGAGCATCCTGAAGAAGCGGCCGCTGCTGCCGGTGAACGAGTTGTACTACCTGCCGGAGGGCCACAGTGAGCACCACTAACCCGCCCCCGGGCGCCCCGATCCCGCCGGAGCAGGCCCCCGGCGCCGGCCGCGAGTGGCCCGCCGACGCGCTGAACCTGAGCGCCCCCGACGACAGCGGCGGCGGCGGCGGCGTGGACCCGGTGGCGCTGAAGCTCGGGCACGAGCCGGACCTGTTCCAGGTCAAGCCGATCCTGGCCATCCCGTTCGCCGTGGTGGTCACGTTCGTGATCGGCTTCGCGGTCGCGGCCGGGGTGTTCGCCTACGTCATGGCGAAGGGGAGGGAGACGGACCCGCGGGCGCACCCGGAGGGGCTGGCCCGCGGCAACGCCCCGCTGAACGAGCGGCTGGCGCGGATCAGCCAGAAGGGCTCGACGACCGTGCCGTCGGAGGTGGACCAGCCGCGGCTGGAGACGCTCAAGCGCCTCCAGGGGAACGACCAGAAGGGCACGTTCCAGTTCACGACGCAGCCCGAGCTGCCGACCGGCAACTCGCCGTGGATTCACCCCGAGGAGCTGCAGCCGGGCCGGTACGAGGGGCTGAACCGGGCCGAGTACCTCGACAAGGACAAGAAGACGGCGCGCATCCCGATCGACGACGCGATGCGGCTGATGATCGAGCAGAAGCGGCTGCCGGCGGCGGCGAACGGCGTTCGGCCGCAGGGCGTGGTCGAGCAGCCGACGAACGGCAACGCCGGCCGCGGCGGGCTGCCGAAGGCGCCGGAGGCGAAGGCGGCGCCGAAGGCGCCCGACGCGCCGATGCCGAAGGCCGCGGAGCCGCCCAAGAAGTAAGGCCACCGGCGCACCCGG
>Ga0105048_10020113_pt1 | contig 10200 bp, 11 predicted proteins | sample MAT05_FD_78382 | JGI IMG/M metagenome (GOLD analysis project Ga0105048, IMG submission 78382) | Freshwater microbial communities from Lake Fryxell liftoff mats and glacier meltwater in Antarctica - MAT-05 | ecosystem: Environmental > Aquatic > Freshwater > Ice > Liftoff microbial mat | place...
ATGGGCGGTTGTTTAGCGAAGTCGAGGCGGATGGAAAGCCACTGGGCAATTTGCGTCAGCCCCCCGCCCTCCCAGGGGCGGAGCCGGCTTCAAGGCTCCGTTCGCGGCACGCGAATGAAATGTCGGCGGAGGGCGGTGGCGCGTAACGCCGGCAAGCTGACTATTTTGGCTTGTGATCAAGCTTCGAGAGTCGTCGTTGCCCCGCGGCCCTCGCCGCACCTTCCAGCAAGCGATCGGATGTTTCCTCGGCCGCCTCTGGGGTCAGGGCAACATCAACATGGTCAGGCCCGACTACGAACACCCGTCCGTCTTTGGCCGTCACGTCGCTGGGCTCGGTGTAGGTCGGTTCCTTCGTCATGATGCAACAAGCGCTTGGCTACGCCAAGTGTTCCGAGCATCGGCTGCGATCGCGGAATTTGAAGGCAGGAATTATTTTGTTGGTCGAAGTTAACGTCCGCTTTCCATCCCGATCTGCCGCGTCCGCTTTCGACCCACGGCCGACATTCGCTTGCGGTCCGTCGGCGCGCTGGCAAGTCTCGTTGGCGGCGTCGACCGCGCTCGTGGCCGGATCGCTTGCTTGGCGTGACGGCGGCGGCAGATTGTGGCACAGTAAGGGATGCACAGGTTCGTTGTTGCTCTCGCCTGCGGACTGGCCGCCGCTCCGGCACTCGCCGACCCGCTCACCGACGCGCTCGATGCGAGCGGCGGCATGGCCTGTTTCACCCGCTCGTATGATTCGGCCTGGCTGAGAGCTCACCGCGGCCAAGCGGTTCGCGAGGTGACGCTGGCGCTGTCGGACGAAGGCGGGGCGGACCAGCCGGCATTGCGCCTGAAGTTCGCAGATGGGCGCCGCACACTCTACGGCGCCGGCGTATGCATGTGGCAAGACGGCGACATCAATCGCGGCGTGCAGAACAATATTCTCGATGCGCGTTTCAAGCCGACCCGCGGCGCCTGGTGCCACATGTACACCGACATTACCGGCGGCTCCGCCGAGGAGGGCGCGGAATTCCCGATTGACTGGCGCAATGCGCAGACCATCGTCATCTATCTGCCGGATGGGCTGGCGATGTGGACGAGTTACGACATCCGCGGCCGCGCCAGCTGGCACGGCATCAAGCCGGCCGACCAGATCATCCGGCTCAACCGCGCGCCGGCGGCAGCGTGCCAAACTCTGGTCACGAAGTTCGCTCCCGAAGGGGTCGAATAGGGGCAGGGACCTACCAAGCAGGTGATAGAATGCTTTGTGTAGTTTTGACCACTTTGTTGCTTGGGGAGTGTAGCCCCAGCTCCACGGCCAATGTGCAAGCGCCCGACCAGAGAGTGGCGGCTGTGGGTTCCAGCACCGACACCCCGTCCAGGCGCCGGCAAGCCGCATGTGTGATCAAGAGCGCCGAAGGCGTGCAGCTCGACGGACCCTGCTTATTCGAAAGCGAAAAGAATGGATCCTTCACCCTCGAGCCAACCCGGGGTGATCATCTTGTTCCGAACGTCATGTCCGTGTCTCTGACCGTCACGGCCCCGGGACAAGGCCATGTCAGAGGTCTGACCACCGACGGCATCAATTCCATGTGGGGTGAAGTCAAACGCTCGCCTTCCGACCCTGCGTGCTGGGCGGCGTCCGATTTCGAAATCTGCGTTCGCTAGCCTTACGTCCGCTTGCCACCCATTGCGGACATCAGCATGATCCTCAAGGGTCAGATCACTGACGGAGCACCGCTGACGATGCGCAAAATCAACATGTTGTCTTCATGGTACTCTGAAGTAGAAGGACGCACATCGGGGGATTGTGAATGCGTATTGTTCCTTTCGTTGCACTGCTGCTCACTGGAATCTCGTCTTCGGCGTTAGCTGGCGACCAGATTGGTTTCGGCCCGGCACCGGCCTGGGTGCAAACCACAAAAATTCCGGACGCCGGCACCGTCAAGGACGGGCCTGCCGTCCTCCCTCTTCTTTTCTCACAGCACGTACGGGTCGAGCCGGGCAGGATCTCGGTTCACTCCGACATCGCGATGAAATTCTTGACGCCGGAAGGCCTCGCAGCCGGGACAATCATTGTTCAGTGGAGGCCGGATAAGGACGATATCAACGTTAATCGGCTCGTGGTCGTTCGAGATGGTAAAGAGATCGACCTGCTCAAAGCCGGGAAAAAATTTGAACTGCTCCGTCGGGAGGCCAACTTGGAGCAGGCCACCCTGGATGGCCAAATCACTGCTGTCATGCAACCGGATGACCTTCGGGTTGGCGACACAATCATTCTTTCGATGACACTGACTTCGGCTGATCCCGTGATGGGCCGTCACGCCGAATACGTTTCGGCGATAGCCAACGATGCCTCGGCAAAATCACTCCGGCTTCGGGTAGACTGGCCAACGGGGCTTCCGCTCAAACACCGCTTCTACGAGCTGCCCGAACCGAAGATGTCGAGGGAGGGAAACTGGCAGTCGGTTGAATGGCAAATGGCAGAGCCTGCCATGTTCGTGCCGCCCAAGGGCGCTCCGACACGTTTTCAGCTCGGTCGTCGTGTAGAGTTCACCGACTTCGCGAACTGGAAGGAGTTGTCCGATTTGTTCCGACCGATCTTCGACGCGGCCAGTGTGGTGCCCGCGATCGGATCACTTCGTGACGAAGTGGAAAAGATCCGGCGGAGCTCGAATGACCCGAAGGCGCAGGCGTCCGCAGCACTGGCACTCGTCGAAGACAAGGTCCGCTACGTCAACATAGTCATGGGCCAAGGCAACTACGTGCCAGCGAATGCGGTCGACACTTGGCAGCGGCGTTACGGGGACTGCAAGGCGAAGACCGCGCTGTTGATCGCCATCCTGCGAGAAGTCGGCATCAACGCTGAACCCGTGCTCGTGTCCTCGGTCGCCGGCGATGGAATGGCTGACCGACTTCCCACAATCACGCAGTTCGACCATGTGATTGTCCGCGCTAGGATCGCGAACAGGGACTTCTGGCTCGACGCCACTCGCAGTGGCGATGCCGACATCGGTCTGCTGGCCACTCCATCATTTGGTTGGGGCCTCCCGCTCGTCGCCAATGCAGACTTAGTTCGAATTCAGCCTGGTCCGATTTCCGAGCCGCACACTGACACGACGATCGCTATCGATGCCAGCGAAGGCGCGGACAAGCCGGCGCCGACACGCATGGAGCGGATCTTCCGCGGCGATTCTGCAATTATCTTCAATGCGGTCATGGCGGGTGTCCCGGCCAATGGCCGCGACAAGGGTCTGCGGGATTATTGGAAAGAACAGTATTCGGATTTCACCGTCAGCAGTGCGACAGGAGCATTCGACCGCAGCCGGGCCGAATATCGGTTGATCGCCGAGGGGACTATGAAACTTGATCTTTATCGCGGTCGGTATGAAGTCGATGTCCCTACTCCCGGGTTCAAACCCGACTTTGCGCGAGAGTCGGGCAAGTTCCAGAAAGCGCCCTTCGCGGTTCTACACCCGAATTACACAAGATCAGTGCAGACCATCATTGTGCCCGACGATGTTGCGCAACTGGGGCTGTCAGACGACGAACCGATCGATCGGACATTGGCCGGTCGACGCTACCAGCGGACCATCAGCAAAAAGGGAAATCTGTTCCGCATCGAAACGAGCGCCAGGTCGCTGCTACCCGAAATTTCCTATGTTGACGCGCTCGCTGCCGAGCAGGAACTCCGCAAGCTCGACGACAAGGACTATTACGTCACCATCGCGCGTCCGACGAAGGAAGAGACGCAGGCTCTGCTCGACCGAAAATCGACGGGCGTGGATGATTATCTGACCAAAGGAAGCTCGCTCGTTATGAGCGGCAGGCTGAAAGAAGCGATCAGCGAATTCGATCAGGCCGTGTCAGCCGATCCGAAGAACATTGAAGGTTATGAGATTCGGGGAATGGCCAAGCTTCAGATCAATGACCTGGCTGGCGCCCGTGCAGATTTTGAAACTGCGATCAGGCTGGGCGCAACGAGGCCCCTCATCGATGTTGTTGCAACTTATGAAGCGGCCGAAAAGGGAGACTGGAAGACGGCAATCGCATCGGCCAGCGCCGTGCTGGTCAAATTCCCCGACCAGACCCACTATCTGATGGCCCGGGCTGACCTGTACCGCCGCAGCGGAGACATTGAGAGAGCGATCGCCGACACCCGCACTGTCACGCGGCTTTTCCCCAATGATGCGGGTGCAAGGCTGATGAGGATCCAACTCTTTCAGCGTCAGCACAATGAAGCGGCGGTAATTGCTGAAGCTGACGAAATCCTAAAGCTCAGGCTGCAGGATCCCTTTGCCTATGTCGCGGCTGCGAAAGCCTACTCGGCCTATGGCAGGACGGCGCAGGTGGACCGTGCATTCGAGATGGCACTGAAGATCAGAGAATATGGTTACATCTATCTCAATCGGGCAGAGACCCGACCCAAGGCCGACCGGGACGGACGAAAGTCGGACATTGATCGGGCCCTGAAGCTTGAGCCGGAGGACAGCGCAGCACTTGGACTGATGGCAGATTTCCTGGTTGAGCAGAAAGACTATCAGGGAGCGCTCGCAAGATATGATGCAGCCCTTAAGAAAGATCCTTCCGACCTAACCAACAGGGTCAAACGCGGAATTGCGAACGTACGACTTGGGCAGACGGTTCGCGCGGATGCAGATTTCGCCTTCGTCCGTGCAGAAGCTGAAAAAGACTCTTGGCAGCTAAACAATGCCTGTTGGGCGAAGGCCACGGCTGGTGTGGCCCTGGAGTCTGCCCTCCTTGATTGCGATCTGGCGCTGAAAGTGGACGGGCGGGCGGCGGGAATCCTTGATAGCCGGGGACTGGTTCTTCTCCGTCTCGGCCGAATCGACGAAGCCATTGCTGCCTACAGCGCAGCGATCGCCATCTCGAAAGATTTCCCATCGGCCCTATTCGGTCGCTCGCTCGCCTGGGAACGGAAGGGCGATTTGGCGCGGGCAGCAGCAGATGCGAAAGCCGCGACGGCAAAAAGCGATCGGGTGCGAGAGGACTATCGACAGATGGGTCTGGTGCTGAAAACACGCTGACTGAATGGCGAGTTTCCACTCATTTAGGACATCCAATTTGGAGGCCGCTTACGACCCATTGCGGTCATTAGGAGCCGATCGCCAGAGGACTTCACTGACCTTTAGAGACCAACCGTCGCTTTGATCTGCCACTCTCCCCCCATCGCGGGCACAGCTAGGCCTGCGAAGAGGATGACAAGACCTGCAAGCTGCGCCCAGCGCGCGCGGACGAAGTAAAGGAGGGCGAGACAGGCGAAAAAAGCTGTCCATCTTATGAGTGAAGTGATCCAGGGCGCAAATTCATTCATGCCGTCGTAGCGGAAAGCATAAATCACGGTCCTCGCGATATCGCAAAGGTTGTACAACGCCAGCAACAAGACAAGGTAACGCCGGTTTTGGAAGTAGAATTGCTCCAGGTCCAATCCCTCTTCCGGGATTTCGTCCGGGAGCGCCGCATAGGCCATCAGTGCTGCAACGGTCGGAACCGCCATTAGTGACAACAGGCCGAAGTAAGTGATTGTTTCGTAGCGTGCGTCGAGCCACAAAATGAAAAATTCTGACAGCACCCACAGAAAGACCCAGGTCGCGAGCAAGGGTGTCAGAATGTCCCACTTCACGCGGTGGCGCGCGCGAAGCAGCCGGTGGGTACTCTGGATCATGTCCGTTAGCGCAATCGCCAGGACTATCGTCACAAACGACGAGAGATATGCAAATAAATCCCATTTTTGCATTGTGACTGCCCCGCCCTGCTGCCCGGACATGGTATACCGGCCCGGTGAGGCTTCGCAACAACGCGGCGGGCAATTGGAGAACCCCTAACGTCCATTTTCCACTCAAAACGAACATTCGGCTAATGTCCGCTTTCGACCCATTGCGGACATTAGCTGACAAATCCGCTATTGTGGCGGGTTCGATCGCAAATGATGCAATGGCCTGGGGAGGACCTAATGAAGCTTATCGGCGGCGTGATCGCAGGCGTGGTCGCCTGGATAACCATCGTGACGATCTTGAATCTCGGCTTTCGCTACGGCTGGCCAGACTATGCCGCAGTCGAAGCGGCCATGACGTTCACACTTCCAATGTTGGCAGCGCGGCTGGCTATTTCCGGCATTAGTTCGCTAGCCGGTGGCTTCGTCGCCGCCTGGATTGAGAAAGGCAGACGGGCGCCGTTGGTTTCGGGCGCGGTTCTGCTGATCATGTTCGTGCCTGTGCACTACGGCTTATGGGCGAAATTCCCGGTCTGGTATCATCTGACGTTCTTGGCTTCCCTGCCGTTACTCGGCTGGGCGGGCGGCACGCTCTGGCGTCCGAGAGTTGCGACGACGAGCTAATGTCCGCTTTCCACCCAAATCGGACATTAGCGCCGAGTGTCCGCTTTCGACCGATTGCGGACATTCCCCTTTTCAATGGGGCCGCGCGGCGACGGGCTCGTTATAGACAGCAGCGCACTCAACCATCAGTCGCTCAAGCGCATCGAAAAGGTCCGGCTCGAGCTTTTTGAAATTGAAGCAACTCTTTCCCTGCCTTCGCTTCTGGAGTTCCGGTGATACTTGCTTAAGCAGCGCGGGCAGAGCGTAGAGCGGCATGAGGTGGCAGGACACATAGTTCTTCTTTAGCTGGACCGCACCGAACCATGCCTGGTCCTTCTTGCCAGGCTCGTTCCAAGTCGCCTTTAGAACCATGTTGCCGGGTTCGTCTTGAGCGACGTTCATGCCAGCGCTTGAGCGCAGCATCCTTTCCCGCAAATCCGCAAAAACCGATTCTAGCGTGTCCACCATGCATCCCTCCAATGCTGCCCCACCTGAAGCTACGCTAGCGTATGTCCGCTTTCCACCCATTGCGGACATCAGAACGAAGCTCCCGCCGCATCCCCTTGCCAAAAAAGCTTCCAATGTAGGATTTCGCCTGCTTGGGTCGTCGGTTCCGCGAGTCGCTTGGCTTGGCTCTTTCAAACCGTCGACGGAAATTACGCCGCCACCGCCTCGTCCAACGCCGCCGCCTCGGTCGCGGTGATCGTCCCGCCGCCGAGCAGCCGCTCGCCGTCGTAGAATACCGCCGACTGGCCGGGGGCGACTCCATATTCGGGGGTGGCGAAGGTCAGCCGCGTCCCGTCCCAATGCGCGGGGACTGCGGGCGCCATCGAGCGGACCTTGGCCTCGACCTCGCGCTGGTCCTCGGCGAGCCAGTTGAGCCCGTCGACGCTGGCCGACGCCACCGCCAGCGCGCGGCGCGGGCCGACCACCAGGCGTTGCGTCTCGGGCTCGATCCGCACCACGTAGAGCGGCTCCTTCTGTCCGCCGACCTCGATCCCGCGGCGCTGGCCGATGGTGAAATGGACCACGCCCTGGTGGAGCCCGAGCACCGTGCCATCGAGCGCGACGATCTCGCCCGGCGCGGCGGTCTCGGGCCGCAATTTCTTGACCAGGCTGGCATAATCGCCGTCGGGGACGAAGCAGATGTCCTGGCTGTCGGGCTTGTTGGCCACCACCAGCCCTTCGGCCTCAGCCAGCCGCCGCACCTCGCGCTTGGGCAAATCGCCCAGCGGAAAGCGAAGATAATCGAGCTGGTCGGCGGTGGTGCCATAGAGAAAATAGCTCTGGTCGCGCGCCGGGTCGCGGCCCTTCCACAGCTGGGCCACGCCATCCGCGCCGATCACGCGGCGGACATAATGGCCGGTGGCGAGGCAATCGGCACCGAGCTCGCGCGCAAACGCCACCAGGTCGACGAATTTGACCCCCTGGTTGCACAAGGAACACGGCACCGGGGTCCGTCCCGCAGCATATTCGTCGGCGAACTTGTCGATCACGCCGGTGCGGAAGCGGCTTTCGTAATCGAGCACATAATGGGCGATGCCGAGCCGGTCGCAGACGGTCTTGGCGTCGTAAATATCCTGCCCCGCGCAGCACGATCCCGAGCGCTTCACCGCTTCGCCATGATCGTAGAGCTGGAGCGTCACCCCGATCACTTCGGCGCCCGAGCGCGCGGCGAGCGCGGCGACGACCGACGAATCGACCCCGCCCGACATCGCCACGACAATCCGGGCGACGCCGATTCCTGTGTCGCCAGCGGGGCGATCGAGATCGAAAATGGTGGGCATGGTCTGCGTCTTTACCCGAAATTCACCCTGTCCGCATAGAGTGGCTCAACCAAAGGTAGAAAATAGCAAGGCATGGGTGTGGCGCGTCATCAAGGTGAGTTCGAAGCAGCCGGCGAGGCCAGGCTCGACCAGGACGAGCTGCGCGCGGCGTTCAGGGCGCCGCTCGTCCCCACCACGAGCAACCGCCGCGAGGCGATCGCCCGCTGCCTCTCCGCCAGCGAGGGCTGGCGCGACGCGGCAGCCAGGCTCGGCGGGGCGTTCGCGACGCTGAATCAGGACTTAGGGTTAACGGACGATAAGGAATCATGACGGTTCGGTTTACCACCACGTTTCAGATTATCTTCAATGGCCACGGTTAAACAGGGTCATCGACAGTCATATGGTTAGTTGAGGAACAGCATGCTCGAGAATCAGAAAATCCGGCCGGCACAGGTGATTGGACCGCTTGGCGAGCCGCTGACCCTGGATTCGCTGCCCGCCGCGGGCACCACGCGCTGGGTCGTTCGCCGCAAGGCCGAGGTTGTCGCGGCGGTCGCCGGCGGCTTGCTGAGCGTCGACGAGGCCTGCGCCCGTTACACCCTCAGCCTCGAGGAATTCACCAGCTGGCAGCGCGCGGTCGACCGCTCGGGCATGCCCGGCCTTAGGGTCACCCGGATCAAGCATTATCGCGAGCAATACGAGCGCCAGCAGCGCTATTGAGCTGCTCCGATCATGACCGAATAAGCGAGGCCGCGGGCAGTGTTCCGCGGCCTTTTCGTTACGCTCCCGGCTGGACAGTCGGTGGTTTATGCGGAACAAGACCCGTGCATCACGCGTCTTGATGCCGGAAGGCCACGCAAAGTGGCTACGAACAGGAGGGAGCGCATGGGTTTCATCATTTGGATCATCATCGGCGGTGTCGTGGGTTGGCTTGCCAGCCTGTTGATGCGGACCGATGGTCAACAGGGCATTCTGCTCAACATCGTCGTCGGCATCGTCGGCGCATTCATTGCCAGCCTGATCTTCAGCAAGGGCAACATCAACAGCGGCAACCCGCTCGACATCACCAATATCCTGGTATCACTGGTCGGCGCGGTGATCCTGCTCGGGATCGTCAATCTGATCCGTCGCGGTTCGGTCCGCTAAGCGTAAACCGACACGAAATCAGGGCCGCGCGGAGCAATCCGCGCGGCCCTTTTTATGCCTATTGAAGCTCGAAACTCATCGACACATTGACCTGGATGTCCTGGGTTCCGGGGCTGATTTCGGTCTTGGCCACTGACATCGCCGAATCCCGCGCATAGGCCACCGGCATCGGTCCGGGGAACGACGCCCCGCTCTCGCTGATCGACAGGATCCGAACGACGCGCTTGCCCAGCGCCCGGGCATAGAGTTCGGCGCGGCGCTGGCCGACCGCGATCGCCTTGACCCGTGCTTCGTCATAGGCTTCCTCCGGCTTGTCGATCGTCAGGCTTGGACCGTTGAGCTGGTTGGCGCCCTCCCGCACGAGCGCGTCGAGGATCGCGCCGCTGCGCTTCAAATCGCGAAACTTGACGTTGACCGTGTTCGACGCGCGATAGCCGGTCAGCACCGGCGGCTGGTTTTCAGCATAGCGATATTCGGGGTTGAGGCTGATCGACGAGGTCTGGATGTCCTTGTCGGCGATCCCGGCGCGCTTCAGCGCGGCGCGCACCCGCTCCATCCGTGTCGCATTCTCCTCAATCGCCGCAGTCGCGGTCGGCTGCAACGTCTGCACCCCGGCCGAGATGATCGCGAGGTCGGGAACGCGACTGACTTCGCCGGTGGCGCTGACGTCGAGGCGCGTGCCGGCGAGCGGCTGGACGGTTGCCGCGCCTTGCGCGGTCGCTGCGGTCGGAACGGCCATCGCCAGCGCCATGGCGACGGAGGACAGGATCAAATTCTTCATTTCATTTCCCCATGCGAACAGATCGCCGGACGACCCTGGTCGCCCGGCGATTTCTGCGCGCTGAATGAGATGCGCCGGGACTAGCGGCGGCGCAGGATCAGGCGATAGATGAACAGGATCACGAAGGCGCCGATGATCGCGCCGATGAAGCCCGCGCCGTTGGCGGTGCTTGCAAGCTCGAGCGACTGGCC
>Ga0105048_10020115_pt1 | contig 10200 bp, 11 predicted proteins | sample MAT05_FD_78382 | JGI IMG/M metagenome (GOLD analysis project Ga0105048, IMG submission 78382) | Freshwater microbial communities from Lake Fryxell liftoff mats and glacier meltwater in Antarctica - MAT-05 | ecosystem: Environmental > Aquatic > Freshwater > Ice > Liftoff microbial mat | place...
AACCAAACTTAAATCATGACTAGAATTCTCTTGATCGGTGGGAATGGACAAGTAGGCATAGAACTCCATCAAGTCTTGAATCACTATCCAGAATTAGTTGTAGTAAGTAGACCCCAAATAGATTTATATCAGCCAAACAAATTAGGGGAATTAATAACAGAAGTCAATCCCGCTATAGTTATCAACGCCGCAGCTTATACAGCAGTAGATAAGGCAGAGCAGGAGCCAGATTTAGCAGAATTAGGGAATGCGATCGCCCCTCGGTATATTGCCCAAGCCTGCGCCAAATTGGGAGCTTATTTTATCCATCTCTCCACGGATTATGTCTTTGATGGCAACAGCAGCCAGCCTTACCTAGAAACTGCCTCTACTAATCCTCTGAGTATCTACGGCAGCACAAAGTTAGCAGGGGAAATTGCGATCGCAACCTACTGCCCAAAACATATTATTATCCGTACCGCCTGGGTTTATGGCAGCCACGGTAAAGCCAACTTTGTGAAAACCATGCTTCGGTTAGGGAAAGAAAGAGAAGTAATCAAAGTTGTGTACGACCAGATTGGTAGCCCCACTTGGGCAGGAGATGTAGCTGCCGCAATCAAGCATCTCATCCCCCAACTAACTCCAGAAATGACCGGAATTTATCACTATACCAATAGCGGCGTTTGTAGCTGGTATGACTTTGCCATGGCTATTTTTGCCGAAGCGAAATCACAAAAATTCCCCCTGCAAATCCAAGAAGTCATCCCTATCACCACTCTGGAATATCCCACTCCCGCCCATCGCCCCAGCTATTCGGTATTATCTTGCCGCAAAATTGGCACCTATTTAGATACTCATCCTCCTTACTGGCGAAATAGCCTAGAGAAAATGTTAGGGGAGTTGCGGGGAGCTTAAGTTAAGTTATCGATCGATTTTTTCTGCCCCGTTGCGATTGTTCGCTAACTTTGGTGTTAGGGTTTATGTTTCCACTGTCGCGGGTGGGTCGTTGACCATCTATAATTTAACGCAAAGCCGTCCTAGAGGGACGGGGGTTTCTACCCAGTGATTTCGATAATTTCCTCTTAGACCTTGTAATTTTCTTAATTTATGAAAGCCCTAATTCTCTCTGGTGGTAAAGGTACTCGCCTCCGACCCCTCACTTATACAGGAGCCAAGCAGTTAGTTCCCGTTGCAAATAAGCCAATTCTCTGGTACGGGGTTGAGGCGATCGTAGCTGCGGGAATTACGGAGATTGGGATTATTATCAGCCCAGAAACCGGCGAAGAGATTCAAATAAAAACTGGATCGGGCGATCGCTTCGGAGCAAATATCACTTATATTACTCAAGATCACCCGGCAGGGCTTGCTCACGCCGTAAAAATTGCCCGCCCTTTCTTGCAAGACTCCCCCTTCATTATGTATTTAGGAGATAACCTGATCCAAGATCATTTAGGTACTTTCTTAGATCAATTCAAGGAAAAACATCTAGATGGATTAATTTTGCTTCGCAGCGTTAAAAACCCTACAGCCTTTGGGGTAGCCACCTTAGACGATCAGGGCAGAGTCTTAAAGTTGGTCGAAAAACCCAAAATCACGGAATCTAACCTTGCCCTAGTCGGCGTGTATTTTTTCTCACCCGAAATTCATGGTTCGATCGCCGAAATTCAGCCTTCCCCTAGGGGCGAATTAGAAATTACCGATGCCATTTCTCACCTAATTGAGAGAGGAGGCAGTGTCCAAGCGAAGCAATTAAAAGGCTGGTGGTTAGATACTGGCAAGAAAGATGACCTCTTGGAAGCAAATCAAATTATCTTAGATACCTGCATTGATACTGATATCAAGGGGGAATTAGATGAAAAAAGCCAAGTTAACGGCAGGGTAGTAATTGGTGAGGGAACCAAGATTATTAATAGTACAATTCGTGGGCCAGTAGTGATTGGCGACAACTGTTACATTGCCAATTGTTTTATCGGTTCCTACAGCAGTATTGCGGATACAGTGACCTTGATCGATTCAGAACTAGACCATAGTGTGATCCTGCAAGGGGCAAGAATTGAAGGCATCCATCAAAGGATTGTGGATAGCGTCATTGGGCAACGGGCTACTTTGAGCAGAACCCAGCACCGCCCTAAGGCTTTGCGGTTTATGGTGGGGGATGATTGTCAGATTGAGTTAATGTAGAGAACCTAGATGATTTATTAGGAAGTCATGATCGCAATTTAGGCTGATTTAATGATGTTAGTTGTGTAGTTAATCAAATTAGCGTAATCAATCAAATTAATTTAGTTGGTGAAAATAAGATTATGAGTGCAGCTATTAGTCAAGAAAAAATTGCTATTGTTTTGGCTACCTATAATCCTAATCCCCAATACCTGTCTAAACAATTAGCTTCTATTCGACAACAAAGTTGGCGCAACTGGTTGTGTTACATTGTGGATGACTGTTCTCAGCCGGAGCATCAGGAAAAGATTCAAACCTTAGTGGGGGGCGATCCCCGATTTATTTATCATGTTCATGAAGAAAATGTGGGTTCTTACCATAACTTTGAGCGGGGCTTAAGATATTGCCTAGAGGATGAAACTATTAGTGCGATCGCATTTGCCGACCAAGATGATATCTGGCATCCTGAAAAACTCAAGACCTTGTTGCAGGCCATGCGATCGTCCCACTCCCGCTTAGCCCACTCAGATCTATTAGTGGTTAACTATCAAGAACAGGTAATTCATCCCTCCTGTTGGGAGTACGAAGGGCGCAATCCCGAAAAACTCACCCCAGAATTGTTACTCCTCCGCAACACGGTCACTGGCTGTTCCCTGCTATTTTGCTCTAGTTTGCTCTCTCAAGTGCTACCCTTTCCGATCCAGAGACACAATAATGCTTGGCATCATGACCTCTGGGTGGCCCTAGTTGCTGCCAAATTGGGTACGATCGCCCACCTGCGTCAGCCCCTCATCGCCTATCGTCTCCATGACAACAATAGTATTGGCGCAGTCAAAAATGCTGGCAAGATCAGCAAGGAATTAACCGTCTGGGCGGGAAAAAACTTCCGCATCACCGGCCATAGCTACCTGATCCACAAGGATCTGAGTCAGGCTTTTCATGAACGCTTTGCTCCCAACACTAAAAACCCCTTTGACGATCGCACCCTCGACTTTGGCTTGGGGATTCTCCAGCTGGGCTGGCATAGCTACTGGACTGGTTACGGCTCCGAGGGTATCACCCTGCGAATTTTCCTCCTAAAATTTGTCTTTGATCTGCGGCGGTTATTTAAAAACCAGAAACTTCTTCCCTAGAATGAACTTTAGATATTAGTTAGAGATGAGATAAAGCTACGAAAAACTATTAATTTCTGTCTATCGGAACCAATTCAGCTAAGATTACCGATAGGCTAGCGATCGATCCAAAAATTTCTTCTTTGGCATTTCTAACCAGATTAACGAGAGATATCCCTGCCCTATGTTTTTTACCAAAAAAAATCCCGCCCCAGAAATGGAACCTGCTGAATTTGATGTAGAACTCCGGGGAATCAGTAAAGTATTCCGGGGAGAGGTAGCTGTTCGGGATCTAGACTTGCAGATCGCACCGGGAGAATTTTTTAGTATCCTTGGGCCTTCCGGCTGTGGGAAAACCACGACTCTCCGCCTCATCGCAGGATTTGAGAAAGCATCAGCAGGAGAAATTATGATCCAAGGGCAGTCTATGGATCGCATCCCTGCCCATAAACGACCTGTCAATACGGTGTTTCAGAGCTATGCCCTGTTTAATCACCTCACCGTCACCGAAAATGTCGCCTTTGGCTTGAAATTGCAGCGCCTTAAAAATAAAGAAATTCAAGAAAGAGTCCAAGAAATTCTGGCTCTGGTCAAAATGGATGATTTTGGTAAGCGTCTGCCCCATCAGCTATCTGGCGGGCAGCAACAGCGAGTTGCCTTGGCTAGGGCTTTGGTCAATCGTCCCCAAGTGCTACTGCTAGATGAACCCTTGGGAGCTTTGGATTTAAAACTCCGCAAGGAGATGCAAGTGGAGTTATCGAACCTCCATCGGGATTTAGGCCTGACCTTTATTATGGTCACCCATGACCAAGAAGAGGCTCTAAGTTTATCTGACCGGATCGCGGTAATGCGGGAGGGTAAGATTGACCAGATAGGTTCTCCCTCAGAAATCTATGAGTATCCCCGGACTCCTTTTGTGGCGGATTTTATTGGCGATACTAATTTATTTAGGGGGCGATCGTTCTCTAATGGCAATGTTATCCAAGTAACCACCGATGAAGGCATGGAATTGGTAATTCAGCCCCGGCATAAGTTACCTAGTCCCATGCCCGATGATGTGACCGTAAGTATTCGTCCTGAGAAGATGAAAATCAGCCTCCAAGCCCCAGCCAATAATCTCAATTGTTTTGAGGGCAGGCTTAGAAATGTGATGTATAAAGGAACCCATGCTTACTACCTAGTAGAATTGTTGAACGGGAAAACTTTAACTATCATGTACCCCAAAGCTAGTAACAACTTACCTAGTACAGATACACCTATTTACGTTGCTTGGCATCCCGCAGATTGCTTAATAGTTTGGGAGCCGGGGGAGGAAGATAAACCATGAGTAAATTTCCCTCTAGGAAAGTTAATCAACTACCTAAGCCATCTAGAAAAATGAAGCGCCGTCACTTTCTCACGGGAGCCGCCGCCTCTCTTTCTACGGTGGGTTTGGGCAGTTTATCTGGGTGTGGTTGGACTCTGGCAAATGTTCGTCCCCCAGCCACCTATGGCAATTCTAATGAACTCCTAATTTATACTTGGTCAAGTTATACCGATGAAAAGCTCCTAGCTTTATTTGAGCAGGAAACAGGGTTTCGGGTTGTGGTAGATATTTTTGATGCCAATGAAACCATGCTGTCAAAATTTCAAGCCGGAGGAGGGGGAGGGTATAGCATCATTTATCCTTCTGACTACATGGTGAAGAAAATGATGGAATTGAATCTCCTCCGGGAATTAGATAAGAGCCTGATTTTGGGGCTAGAGCAGTTATTTCCTCGCTTTCAAAATCCTAAGTACGATCGCAACAATAGCCATAGTATTCCCGTAGCTTGGGGAACAACTGGGTTGATTTATAATACAAAAAAGATTACTCAACCTGTCAAAGATTGGAAATTTCTGTGGGACAACCAACAGAGCTTAAAGAAAAGAATTACCCTAATTAATGATGTCCGGGAAGTGATGGGAGCTACTTTGAAAAAATTGGGTTTCTCTTATAACACTACTAATCCCCAACAAATTAAACAGGCTTATGAGGAATTAGTAAAACTAAAACCCGCGATCGCCTCCTTCACTTCCGATGCTTGGAAACCCCAACTATTAGCTGGAGATCTATCTATTTCTATGTGCTATTCCAGCGATGCCAAGCAAATAATCACCGAGAACAAAGCTATGTCCTACGTTGTCCCTAGCAGTGGATCTTCTTCTTATGTAGACACCCTCGTGATTCCTAAAACTGCCCCCAATCCCCAAGCTGCTTATGCGTGGATTAACTTTCTACTCCAGCCTCGGATCGCAACCTATGTCATGGAAACCCTAGAATTTGCTACTCCTAATCAGGCTGCTTTTACTAAGCTCCCCCTAGAAAAGCAAAAGGATGAAACCCTATTCCCTGCCCCAGCAACTCTAGAGAAGCTAGAGGGGATTGAACCTGTTGGAAATGCCACAAGCATTTTTGAAGAATACTGGACAAAATTAACTAGTGGTTAGTTTCTAACTCTAAAAAATTATCAAGTCAGCGTAGGTTGGGTTGACAAAGGAAACCCAACAGTAATCAAAAGACCTCTTGCGTGAATCAAAAAAACGTAAACTGTGCGATTGCTGGCGGTTGAAACCGCGCCTATAGGGGCGAAGTCCGCCGACGCGGACTGGGAATTTTAGCTAGAATGGTCTAGAACAATTTATAGTTTCTTTTCCGTCTCTCAGTCCACGAAGGTGGACTTTGCTCTTGTAGCCGCAATTTCAATCGCCGGGTGTTATCTCTACCCAACCTATAGAAATATTTTTAATTTCTTTAATTACTAACCAACAATGCCTAAAACTAAAAGTAATAAACAGCAAAAAACTAAATCAGAGAAGAAACCCAAACAGCCAAAGTTGAAAAACCAGGGGCAGGGAATGGGAAATTTCTTTGATGGATTAATTTTATTATTACCCTCCGGGTTGTGGTTGACTTTATTACTCGTGATGCCAACTTTTGTGATCTTGGAGTTGAGTTTAGTCCCAAATATCAAGCCGGGGATGGTAGTGAATCCTAGCGGGATTGAGAATTATCTAACTGCCTTTCAAGAAATATATTTGCGGGTGATTTTGCGATCGCTCCTCTTTGCCTTGGGAACTACTTTTGCCTGCCTAGTCTTGGGGTTCCCGGTTGCCTACTGGATCGGCCAAATGCTTCCTAAGGGCTGGCGTAATTTGTTTCTTTTGGCCTTCATCTTGCCCCTGTGGACTTCTTCTCTGCTGCGATCCTATGCTTGGATTTCTATTCTTCGCCCCACAGGATTATTAAATTTCGTGCTGGAATATTTTCACCAAGAGCCAATCCAATTGCTCAACCAACCTGCGGCAGTATTAATTGGCATGACCTATAGTTACTTGCCCTTTATGGTGCTAATTCTCTACGCTTCGATCGAAAAGCTCGATCGCCGAGTCCTAGAAGCGGCGGCAGACCTAGGAGCAAATTCTTCGGTCATTTTCTCAAAAATTACCATTCCCCAAACCATGCCGGGAATCTTAGCTGGTTGTTTGTTGGTATTTATTGGCTGTTTGGGAGATTTTGTAGACCCAGAATTATTAGGCGGGGCTTCAAGTATGACCTTGGCAAGATTAATCTATAACCAGTTCCTGGGATCAACCCAAAACTGGGGCTTTGGTTCAGCTCTCAGTATGTTGTTGATTATTACCGTAAGTATGGCGATCGCCCTCCTGCTCAAATACGGTGACAAATCCGCCACCGAAGCCTAGATGTCATGCCCTGTAGGGGCGCAAGGCTTTGCGCCCTTATTCTTGGATTGTAATTACACCTCCTACACCATGAATTTTAGAAATCTCCTAAATTCTGCTCCTTGGTTAAAAAACCTCCGTAAGCCCCGGAAATCTTTAACTAAATTTATGGGCAAAGTCTTACTTGGGCTGAGTGTAGTATTTATTATTTGGTTCGGGATCAATTGGTGGCACTTACACAAGGCAGCTACGGGAAAAGTTGATGCTTTCTTGGTATTAGGAGGCGGTATCTATCGAGAAATCTATGCTGCCCAGGTAGCGATCGCTAACCCAACCATTCCCATCTTGATTTCTCAAGGCTCCGCTGATCCCTGTATCTGGATGATGTTCCAACTCCAACACGCTCCCATGGAAAAAGTTTGGCTAGAAAAATGTGCGCGATCGACCTTTGATAACTTCTATTTCAGTAGACCAATCCTCCAGCGGTGGGGGGTTAAAAAAGTGCAATTAATCACCTCCATCAGTCATACTCCCAGAGCCTTATGGATGGCAAAGATACTCCTAGGATCGCAAGGAATTTGGGTAGAGCCTGATATTATTCCTGATGTGGTGATCCCAGAGCATAAAGAAGAAGCCTGGAAGACCGCGATCGATGTGAGCAGGAGTCTTGGCTTGGCAGTACTTAGTCAATTTTTTAGCCCCTCTTGCGAGCAAGTTATCCCCTTAACCGAAGTAAAGTTTACGGAATGGCAAGAAATGGGATTTAAGTGCGAACGTCGTAAAAATGCGATATAATAATAGTCTAAATTTTTATTATTTACAACTTATTCAAGAGGAATAATGGCTAAGAAAAGCATGATCGAGCGCGAGAAAAAGCGCCAAGCATTGGTAGATAAATACGCTGACAAACGAGCAGAACTAAAGGATCAGTTTGACCAAGCAAATTCCCAACGGGAAAGACTAGCAATCCATCGTCAAATCCAACAACTCCCTCGCAACAGCGCACCTACCCGTCTTCGTAACCGTTGCTGGGTTTCTGGCAGACCTCGTGGCTTCTACCGAGATTTTGGGCTATCCCGCCACGTAATGCGAGAATGGGCCCACAAAGGATTGCTTCCCGGTGTAGTTAAATCTAGCTGGTAAAAAAATATTAGAAGAAAAGGGTGTGTTAAAGATAACGCGCCTTTTTTGTGGTCTTACTACCCTCAAATTATGCAAGTAGGGGAACTTATCGAAGGTTATAGTCAGGGATACTTTTTGATGTCTGATGATGGCACAGACTTGGGTTGGTATTCTAGTCGCAAAAGAGCCTTAATTCCTCTTGATGAACGATTTCGCTATCCTAAATCTCTCCAACGAGTTTTAAATCAAAACCGCTTTCAGGTGGCGATCGATCGAGATTTCCGAGCAGTGGTCGAGGGGTGTAGTGGTCGCCTTAGCATTACAGCGGAATATCGCCCCACCACTTGGATTTCTCCAGCCTTAGAAGAAATTTATTATACACTCCACGCCGCAGGCTATGCCCATAGTTTTGAAACTTGGCGGGGAGATGAACTGGCTGGGGGGATTTTAGGGATAGTGATCAATCGGGTATTTATTGGGGAATCTATGTTTTATCGTATTCCTGAAGGTTCTAAAGCAGCCATGGTTAAGCTGGTGGAGCATCTACGCTATCAGGGATTTATGCTCTTTGATGCCCAGATGAATAATCCCCACTTAGAAAGATTTGGAGCTTATCTAGTGGGCGATCGCACCTACAAAGAACTCCTGCAACAGGCTTTAAGAAGTAAGCCGTCCCAAAATTTTACAGAATTGATTTTCTAAAACTATTACTGCTAGCTAGAGCAGCATCCGATCGTTAATCTGACCATTAATCAGGATACCAAAACATCCCTTTAATCCCCTCTGGATCGGCTAAGAAGCCCATTCTTTGATAGAAATCCACCACATGAGGATCGGCAAATAGAGTGATGTTACTAATATCCTCACTGCGGAGCTTTTTGAGCATATACTTCATCATCGCCTTGCCTAATCCTTGACTTTGAAATTCTGGATGGACTACTACATCCCATATAGTGGCGTTAAAAGCATGATCAGAGGTTGCCCTAGCAAAGCCAATCATGCGCCGCGAGTTGCCCCGGTGCTGCCACATGGTCGTGACCAAAAAACTAAACTGGATCGCTTTTTTGACCTTCCGCAAAGGACGGCGCGACCAACCCACCGCATCACATAGTTCTTCTAGCTCATAGAGGTCTATTTCGCGATCGGTACTAAAAAATATTCGTGATTGAGTACCGGCTATAGCAATTTCCCCATCATAGATCCGGGGCGATGTAGCTGTTTCCGAGCCATTAAATAAACTTTTCCAAAAACCCATGAGGTGTGGTTGATCAATGAAGAACTTAAAAACTTTTTACTAACTACTTGGTCAACTTTCCTGACTGGAACCCCAGGAGGTTGTACTGAAAGAATAGCTCTGATAGGGTATTGTAGCTTAAAACCAACAATTCAGCCTCATCAACAGATGAAGTTTCTCCAAGGTATCGTCAAAGTTGCTACTCCTAATGGCACAATTTAACAACAGGGTTATCTACTTCATGATAGAAAATTTTTCTGGCACTCAACTTGAGATTAGTTGTGGCTTGGTTTTGCGATCGCCCCACCTCCTTTACCTCCTCTAGGTCAGGCCCTGCAATATTAGCTAAACTAGAGCTAGGAGAGAATTTCATCAGGTCTCTAAGGGAGTTTCTAGGTATGAAGAAAGATCTCACTGGGTAACTATGGCAACTATGACGACGGGCTTAAAACCATCAACTTTAGAACTTCTGAAGCGCTTCAATCGATCGTTCCCTCAGTTTTATGAGCAATTCGTCAGTAGCGAAATTCAACTACAAAATCTTAGGTTAGCCTACCGTCTATACCAAACAAAACGGGCAGTGATCGAACTTAAGCAGGAAGGCGGTAAAAGTGCCTTGCATTTTGCCTATCGCAACCAATCGTTTTTGTTGAGTGATATTTTTGGGGTGCTGGCGGCTTACGGGCTAACAATTCATAGCCTGAGCCTTTATGGGCAAATTACACCCCCCATGCTAGTTTTTATTAAGTTGGTAGTGTCTCGGGGGAGTAAGCCCCTGACGGATAAAACTGCGGAGAACGTCTGTCGGGCGATCCGGGAAGCTCTGGCAGGAAAGTTTGAGGTGGAAGAAATGCTGGCAGTGGAGTTCAACCTAGATGCGGGGTTAGAGCA
>Ga0105048_10020116_pt1 | contig 10199 bp, 9 predicted proteins | sample MAT05_FD_78382 | JGI IMG/M metagenome (GOLD analysis project Ga0105048, IMG submission 78382) | Freshwater microbial communities from Lake Fryxell liftoff mats and glacier meltwater in Antarctica - MAT-05 | ecosystem: Environmental > Aquatic > Freshwater > Ice > Liftoff microbial mat | place...
AGACCACTCCACTCCACAAAGGCGGTGTCGGGCAGGGCCACGGTTGCGCCTAGCTCACGGGTTGACGCGTTGGCAAACGACTGCACGGCATAGTCATCGCGTCGCACGCCAGGCAATAGATCCGTCCCAATGTTGGTGATGCCGCCGAGGGTGTCCACTCGCATCTCGGGCTGCGCAAGATTCATAGGATATGCAAAATACAGCTGCTCCACCGGGCAACGGCCGGCCTCGCAGGCTGGGCTGTCGATGGCCGGGGTGATGGCATTGTCGAACAGCACATACGGCAGGCCATTGAGCAGGGTGGCCGTCTGGGTAAAGCTGCTGATGCGGCCTTGGGTGAACTGGCCGGTGATTTGCAACTGCGCTGCCACAGGGCCGGTTGCAATGACACTGGCCGATAACTGGGTTGGGTTCAACACGGCCCCATCCACGCGATACAGCAACTGGTTGCCGAGAATGGCGCGGCCATCCAGGGTGCCGCTGATCCATTGCCGGTCCAGCAGCCGGTCGAACAGGCTGACGCCGCCGGTGGTCAGATCGGCCGTCATCGTGAAGCGCGAGTTGCTCAATACGGGTGCGCCGTTCACGTCTGCTCGCGAGGTCACCAATCCACCGGTCTGAGCCGCATCCACCTCCGGCTGTGGCCGCTCCAGCCGAAATACCTTGTAGCCCAACGATGGCACATTGGGCGCGATGAACAGTAATGTGTGTGGGGCGATGCGCTGGCTGTAGAGGGTGTTGCCGGTGCCGAGGTCGGTTAGATAGAGCGGCTCATCCCCGGCAATTGTCACCGTCACCGGCGCGTTGCGCTCCCACGCCAGTGTGTTGAAAACCACCACATACGGGTCCGGCTCAACGGATTGCGTGACGACGGTGCTGGCCGGGCCGGTGTTGATTTGATTTACAAATAGGTCCAGGGCCTGGTCCAACATTGCACCCGGCGCACTCGTGGTCGGCGAATAGCCGTGTGTTGATGCAATTGCTGCCAATGTTTGCATATTGAGCCGTGCCACCGCGTCGGCTCGTGCCTGCTGCGTGGCTGCGACATCCTCGGCAACCTGCGCGTTCCACTGGGTGTCGAAGCCGCCGCGCACGGTGGTCAGTTGGTCGCCATAGCGCGCGGCCATATCGGCAAAAAATGCATCCTGATCGCCAGCAATATGCGGATACGCAAAGCGTTGGTTCCACGCAGTAATGGCGTCGCTCGATAGCGCGCTCGATAACGCGCCGGCATCAGACCCCTCACAGTCCAGCAAAAACGCATTGGCTGGGTAGCGGCCGGTCTGGCGGGCAGTGGCATAGCGCTCGGCCCTGTGCGTGATCAGGCCCACCAGTGGATCGCCGGCCTGCACCGCTGGCTGCGACGTCACATCGTTCACCGGCACATTCGCCAGCACCCGCGCCCCGTCCGGCCCTTCCCACCAGAACAGGCCGGGGGTGTCGGTTTGGGCTAAAGCGGTGCGGCGCGTGACGCCGGTGATGCGCGCGTGGGCCAGCACACTGGCCATGCCCCAGGTGCTGGCCCATCCATCCGGTAGCGCGACAGAGGTGCGCCCCGCTTGTGCCAGCGGCAACAGGCCATTTAGAAAGTACTCGGTGTCACCGGTGTTAATCGTGTTAATGCTGGCATCTGCACACTCGGGCACATACACCTGCCATTGCGGCATGGCCGGCACATCGACCTGCTGGCTGCATAGACTGTCGGCCACTCGCACCTGCACCGAGTGACGCACCGGCCCATTCACCGATTGTGGCACCACCAGCAACAGGCTCATGCGGCCCTCGGGCAACCACTCGGCCTGCGCTACCCGCGCGCGCGTGCCGTTCACGCTGGCATTGATGAACGAGGTGTCAGGGATGATCGTGCGGCTGGCTTCGGCTCCGGCTTCGACCACGGTGAGTTGCACGTGAACGGCTTGCTGGGGCGGGCCATTTGCAGCCAGTGATTGCAGCCACAACGTGGAGGGGCGTATTTCACAGGCCGTGGTCGATGGTTTGGGCGTGTGGATACCCGGCACAGCCAGCGGGTGAGAGGTGCCCAGCAGCGCAATCAGCGCCAGTACACCCATCAACAAACGGCTAGGGCTGGCCGGTGAGCCCGTGTGAGCCCGTTTCTGAATCCGTTTCTGAACGCCCTCGCGATTCAACATGCCCTGCGAGTATAAGACGCGTGTCTTCGCGGCGAAAGCAAACTTAAGTGCGGCCCTATCACGCATGGGTTTAGAATCTTTCCACATCATGAGCAGCGAATTCATTCCCAAGTCAGCCATGGCCATCGTGGCGCATCCCGACGACATTGAGTTTGGCGCGGCCGGCACCCTGGCCAAGTGGGCCAAGCACGGCGCAAAAGTTGTGTATGTTCACGTGACGAGCGGCAACGGCGGCACGCACGATCCCAAATACAACCGCGAGACGATTGCGGAATTGCGCGAACAGGAAGAGACCGCGGCCGCTGCGGTGTGCGGCGTGCACGATCTGGAATTCCTGCATTACAACGATGGCGAAGTGATGCCGACGCTGGAGTTGCGCAAGGATTTGATTCGCGTCATTCGCAAACACAAGCCGGAGGTGGTGGTGGCCATGGACCCAACCCGCATGTATAGCGGCAACGGCTACATCAATCACCCCGACCATCGCGCCGTGGCCCTGGCCACCGTGGACGCCATTGCACCGGTGGCCTCGATGCCGTTGATGTACCCCGAGTTGGGAGCCGCCCACGCCGTCAGCGAGGTGTGGATTCAATGGTCGGATAACGCTGATACCTGGGTCGATATCAGCGAGACGATTGATCTCAAGGCGCAGGCATTGGCCCAGCACAAGAGCCAGATCGGCGAAGAGGTGCCCAAAATGATTCGGGAGTGGGCGCTGAAAGAGGGCAAAGGACTGGCCCCGGCCGAGTCCTTTAAAGTTATCTACCTCATCAAGCGCGACGACCCGGCCCGCACCGGCACACCCGCCGAGAAAGTGGAAGCCGCGGTCGAAACGCAGCAGAAGGCCATGGCGGAGTCGTCGGCCGGAGATATTGAGGCCAGGGTCGAAGCCAGCTAACGGCCACCGTGGCTGACGAGCCAGCGGGCAGAGCGCGGTGCTAACCTCAGCGCCGCGCTCCGTCTACTCAGGCAGCGCAGGAGTTCACGCTGCAAGCCGGCACCACCAGGTTGACTTTTGTGGAATCCAACGAAGCCGCGATCTATCACTTCGCCTTCAACATCCCTGAGAATCAGTTTGCCGAGGCCAGGGCATGGCTGACCCAACGTGTGCCGTTGGTGCTCGGCCCGGATGGCGAGGACCTCTTTACCTTTGAGAGCTGGAATTCGCACGCGATTTATTTCTATGACGCCGCCGGCAACATCGTCGAGTTCATCGCGCGACACGATCTGCCGAATTCCAGCAACCAGCCATTTGGGCCGGCCAGCCTGCTGAGTGTGAGCGAGATCGGCTGGGTGGTAGCCGATGTGCGCGCAGCCGTGGACACATTACAAAATGACCTGGGCCTGAGCGTATATGCGAACAGCCTGAGCGATGAGTTTGCGGCCGTGGGTGATCCAAATGGCCTATTCATCGTAGTAAAGCAGGAGCGACCGTGGTTCCCCGACACACGGCACATTCTGTCGGCAAAACCTGCGCCCATTCATGCGACCTTGCTTCAGGATGGTGAAGTCATCCAGTGGAGCACGTGATTCGTGCGTTGAGGATTTCGGGTTTTCAGGTAACTACTCAGGCCTTTTGGACAGGATTTACAAGATTGGGAGCGGATTTCCATCCTGTGAATCTTGTAAATCCTGTCTAAAATCCCTCCTTACTTGGTGGTCCAAACAGGATCAGGGGTGAGTGCCACTTCGGGTTGTCCGCCGGCATCGTCCATGCCGCTGCTGGTTTTGGTGCTGATGGCGCGCACAGTCATGGGGCCTTCGCACAGAATCTGGCAGGCCAGCCGGATGCCGGCGACGCCCTTCTCGGCCAGTTTGGATTTCTCGGCCTCTGTGATTTTCTCTGGCTCGCCGCTCACAAACTCCACCCGGCAGGTGGTGCACTGGGCATAGCCGCCACAGCGATGCAGGATGTCGATGCCGCCGGCTTCGAGCGCATTCACCAAACGGGTGCCGCTTTCCGCTTCGACGGTGCCTTTGCCTTCAACTTCAATATTGATTTTCAAAATGGGTTACTCCTGTGGGGATGGGTCTCAGTCTTCGATTGACTTGTCTAGTTTATATGACCTGCGGATTTGTGTAGCGGTAAAGCTGAAAGCGTTCCCGTTCTAGCTTGGAATGGAGGCTTTAGCCGACTCCGATAGCGGAGTCGGCTAAAGCCTCCATTCCAAAACCATATCGAATTGCGCATTGCCTCATAGCGCGCCACAATCGGCGCATGTCCACTGAAATTTCAATTGCTGCTGCGGTGCAGCAGCTCAACGTCGGCCAAGGTCACCTGGCCATCTGGGCGCTCGGCCAGCACGGCTTCATCCTCAAGGGTCAACACACCACCATCATCATCGACCCGTATCTCTCGAACTTTGTCGAATCGGCGGTGCCAGGTGCGGCCCTCAAACGCCAGGTGCCGATCGTGATTCAACCCAGTGAGTTGGGCTTCATCGATTACGCACTCATCACTCATGACCATGCCGACCACACCGACCCGCTGACCCTGGGGCCGATGATGCAGGCGGCACCGAAGTCGCAGGTGTTCACCTCGTGGAAGGCCTTCAAACTGCTGGCCGAGCGCAGCTTCGACACGACCCGCATCACCGTGCCCAAGGTCGACGGCCATGTGCAAGTGAACGATGAATTCACCTTCATGCCCATCCCCGCCGCGCACTACGAGTTCGAGCCGAATGAGCACGGCGAGCCGGCCTACCTCGGCTTCATCATCGAGATGAATGGCATCAAGCTGTATCACGCCGGCGACACCTTGATTTACGACGGCCTGCTCGACCGCATCAAGGATAAGGGCATCGACCTGTTTATGCTGCCGTCGAATGGTCGCGACTGGTTTCGCGACGAGAAGTCCATCACTGGCAACCTGGATTACCGCGAGTCGGTGGAGTTGACAGTGCGTGCCGGGGCCAAGGTGCTGATCCCGACCCACAACGATCTATTTGCCGGCAACCGCATCAACATCGCCACCCTCCTGGATTACGCCACGACCCAATATCCGCAACAACGGATTCATTTTTTGCGGGCCGGCGAGTTGTATTACTACGCGGGTTAACTGCCTGGGCCACCGATTACGCATGAGGTGCATCGCTTTCTGCTGGTGCAGCACGGCGTCACGCACGTTGAGAATTTGTATCTGGACGATTTGGTCGCGACAGGGGTACGCGAGTTTTTGTTGATGATTACGCCGTTGCAGCTGACCGGGGCGACGGGCAGTTGGGTGAGCCCGATTCCGATCCGCATGCGCAACTAAACAAACCATGAACACAACTACACAACCCCGCATCGGCTTCATCGGCCTGGGCGTGATGGGCCGGCCGATGGCGACAAACCTGGTGAAGGCCGGCTACGCCACCACCGTGTTCGACATCAACCCCGCCGCCGTAAATGCCTTGCGCGAGGCCGGTGCACAGACTGCGGCCAATGCGGCTGAAGTGGCCGCGCACAGCGACATCCTCATCACCATGGTGGTGAACGACGCGCAGTTCAAGGCGATTTTGTTCGAGCCAGGTAACGCGGCCGTAGCTTTGGCCAATGGCGCAACCGTGATCGGCATGAGCACGATGAGCCGCGCGACCGTCATCGAGGTGGCCCAACAACTGGCCGCGCTGGGCGTGGACTATGTGGATGCACCGGTGAGTGGCGGCGAGGTCGGCGCGCTGAATGCGCAACTGAGCATCATGGCCGGCACGCCACAAGCTACATTCGAGCGCTGCCAGCCGGTGCTGGAGGCGCTGGGCTCGAAGCTGTATCACGTCGGCCAGAACGTGGGTGATGGACAGGCTGTCAAGATGATCAACCAACTGTTGGTATGCGTGCACAATGCTGCGGCGGCCGAGGCGCTGGTGTTTGCCGACAAATTAAATTTGGATGTGCAACAGGTGTTTGATATTGTGACCAACAGCGCCGGCAATAGCTGGATTCTGGGCAACCGCGGGCCGCGCATGCTCAGCCGCGAGTTTACGCCGCCCAAAAGCGCGCTGCACATTCTCATCAAGGATTTGGGCTTTGTGCTGGACGCGGCCGATGCGCTGGGCCACCCATTGGTATTAGGCGGCGCGGCTCACCAGCTCTACAAAATGGGTGGGGCGATGGGTATGAAGAATCTGGACGACTCGGTGCTGATTGAGTTGATGGAGAAACTGAGTGGAGACGGTGAAGAGTCAACAGTCTAGACTCTAGACTCTTGAATGTGAAATTCTCATGAACATTACCCCTATCTCTTACAACGACAGCGCCATCCCCGGCCGCTACACCCTGACCCAGCGCGTGCGCGATCACGATAAAAACTTTCCCACCCGCCAGACCGAAGTGTTAGCCTCGCGTGAGGAAATCGCCGCTTTGGTGCGCGACGGCTACCTCATCCGCGAGTGCCTGTTGCCGAGCCGCGAGATCGCGACCCTGCGCGCGGCCATGGATGAGACGGTGGCGGGCGATACGAATCTTGAAACGATGGGCGGCAAAGCCTTCGGCGGCATCTTTATTCGCCACCTGATGGACAAGCACCCTGCGTTTCTGGGCTTGCTGAAGTTCGCGCCGACGTTGTCGATTGCGCGGGCGGTGTTTGGACCATATGTGCAAAATCGCGGGCTCACTGGCCGGGTGGTCTACCCCGACTCGCCCAACACGGCCACCGAGTGGCACTTTCACCAGCGGCTCATTCCCGACCCCATGCCGCCGTGGCTGATGCGGCCTCAAACATTGGACGTGCTGCTGTATCTCGACGACATCACCGATGTGAGTGGGCCACTATGCGTGGTGCCGGGCTCGCACAACTGGCTGGAGGTCGATATGCCGGCTCACAACCACGGCGATCTGCCCGGCCAAAAAATCATCAAGGTGCCGGCCGGCAGCGTGGTGCTATGCCACGGCGCGTTGTGGCATCGTGCCCTGCCCACCCAGCCCAACGCGCCGGTGCGCCGGCTCTTGCTGTGGAGCTACGGCCCCGGCTGGGGCAAGCAAGCCATCTACGGCGTCAAGCCCGAAAACGGCCTGACCCAACAACTCCTCGCCGAGCGCCCCGACGAAGAAACGCGCGAGCTGTTGGGAACGGCAGGGTTTATGTGACAGGAAGTTATTAGTAGTTAGTTTTTAGTTCTTAGTCGGAAATCGCCGGATGAAATGCGCAACGTTCCGCGCTTTTTCTGCCCACTAACGACTAGAAACTAATCACTAACAACTCTGGGAGTGCCATGTTCGACAAAAGTTACTTTCTCGTGTTTGTGCCTGGCTTTACAGGCAGTGTGTTGCGCGATGAGAATGCCGACCAGACCATCTGGGTGGATGTGTCCACCATCGTGTCGAATTTTGATAGCTGGCTGGCGCGCATGAAGTTTCCTGAAAACGGCATCAGCAACTTGAAGGCCACCAAGGTGATGGACAAGATCGTGATCGTGAATCCACTGACCCGCGATGAGGGTTATATGCGGCTGTGGGATATGTTCGAGGGCTTTGGCATGCAGGCCGACCCAGCCAAGCATCTGGAGGCCGATCTGGATGTGCACGCCTTTCCCTATGACTGGCGGCAGGACAACGTGAAGTCGGCCGAGGAACTCAAGCGACAGATCGAACATTGGAAGACGCTGCACCCGGGCCGCCAGGTGTGGATCATGGCGCACAGCAACGGCGGAGTGTTGTCGCGTTGGTACATCGAACAGCTGGGCGGCAAGGACGTGATCAAAAAATTAATCCTGTTGGGCTCGCCGTGGGACGGCACACCCAAAGCCCTGCAAATGGCGGTGTCGGGCTCGGATTTCTTTGTCGGCAATATCAACCTCAGTGTGCCCGCGGTCAAGAAAATGAGCCGCGAGTTATTTCGCACGTTTCCGTCGTTGTATCAAATCATGCCCCTGAAAAATGGGTGTTTGACCGATGCCAGCGGCAAGGCCGTGGACTGCTTTGATGGCGCAACCTGGCTGGATAACCCGCAACAGAAAAAATATCTGGCCGCCGGCAAAGCCTTCACCAAAAAGCTGGGCGCGGCCAACAGCGTGGAAACCGTGTGCTTGTTTGGTCGCGACATCAGCACCACCGTGAAAGGCGTGGTGTCGATGGACGCGGCGGGCCGCTGGCAGGATGTGAAATGGGCAACCTCATTCGAAGGTGATGGCACCATTCCCATCGTGAGTGGATCGCACGAGAAGGCGCAGATTTTGCGCGGCGTGCCAGTGCTGCACACGCGCTTCCATTTGGATGGACCAGCCGTTGAACGCCTCGCTCAGGTTCTGGGGCAGGAGGCCGCTGTGAAAGCGCTCCTGACGACGGAGCATTACAAGGTGATGTTCAAACCCAATCGAACGGTCTATCGCGCCGGCGAGGGAATCAAGTTGAATGCCAGGGTGACGGAGCGCGATACTAACAAGGCGGTCAAACAAGCCAAAGCCGTGGTGGAAATGGAATGGGCGCAGGAGATGCCGGGCGACGCGCTTCCCAAGAACACACCAAAAACCCAACGCCGCCGCTTGATCCTTCAAGGCACCCGTCTCACCGGCACATTCACCGCGCCGAAAACACCTGGCTACTATCGCTTGACCGCCACGGTATCTTTGCCGGCATTTGCCTCATTACTCGCCGGCCCAAATGCCGCACAGGAGGTTCAACTGCACGAACTCATTGCAGTGAAGGTGTAGCCTGAAATGTCAGACGTCTGCGATCTCAAGTCATGGTTGTTTATAGATTAGACGTCTGACATTTGATTCACGCAGCTCGTGTCAAAATACGCGCATGAAACTAAACACGCTGCAACGGCGCGAGTTTTACGAGCAGGGTTTTATTCACATCCCCGGCGTGGTGCCGCGCATCATGGTCAACGATGCCTTGCGCGCCATCAACACCAGCCTCGGCGATCAGGGCATTGACCCGGCCCAAATCACCAAATATCGCTCGCAGTCTTTTGCGCCCGAGGTGCAAACGCAGGAGCCCATCGTCAACCTGTACAACAAGACGCCGGCCGCCGAACTGGCCGAATCACTCATCGGGGCCAACGACATCAAGCCCATCAAGTCCGGCCAGATTGCGCTGCGTTTCCCCGGCGCGCAAGACCCGCCGCGCGAATCGGCCCCGCATCTGGACGGCATGTATTCGCCCCACAACGGCGTGCCCAAGGGCCGCATCCTCAGCTTCACCCTGCTGCTCGGCGTCATGCTGAGCGATGTGACCGAGCCCTTCGCCGGCAACCTGACGGTGTGGCCGGGCACCCATCTTCTATACGAGAAACACTTTCGAGAGCACGGCCCCGAAGCCTTATTGGAAGGCATGCCGCCCGTCAACCTCCCGCCGCCGAAGCAACTGATGGGCAAGGCTGGCGACATCGTGCTATGCCACTATCAACTGGCCCACGGCGTGGCCGCCAACATCGCGCCGCACCCGCGCTACGCCATCTACTTCCGGCTGTTTCATACCAATCATGATGTGCAATGGAAAGAGGCGATGAAGGACATCTGGATGGAGTGGGCTGGTATGCAGGATATCGTGGCTGCGGCTTCGTAATCACTCAGCCCAAACCGTCATTCCTACATTTGCTGCGCGCACCGGCTGCGCGCGCTGGCGCAGTCATACAACGCAAACGCGGGCTCATGGTTGCGCTGGCCGCTGTGCCAGAGTCGGCGATGCTTCAGCCAGCCGCTGCGCAATCACCTCAATGGGATGCAGTGCTCGACGGCCGGTCAGCCCCTCGATCTGCTGGCGGCAACTGGTGCCCGGCGCAACGATGAGCGTGTCGTCGGACGCGGCGCGCACAGCCGGCAACAACGCCAGCTCGCCAATCTGCCGCGAGAGCGCGTCGTGCTCGGCCTCGAACCCAAATGCGCCGGCCATTCCGCAGCAGGTGCTCTCGATCTCCTTCACATCACAGCCGCTTTGGGTCAGCGCTTGCTTGCTGCCTTTGGTGCTCCAAACCGCTTTCTGGTGGCAGTGGCCGTGGTACAGAATCTTTGACCGGTCATCGGTCATCTTTGATCTTTCATCTTTCATTTGTGCCCGACCCACTTGTGCCGTGTTTGACCTGTTCGCCATGAAAGATGAAAGATCAGAGATGATAAATTCTTC
>Ga0105048_10020117_pt1 | contig 10199 bp, 7 predicted proteins | sample MAT05_FD_78382 | JGI IMG/M metagenome (GOLD analysis project Ga0105048, IMG submission 78382) | Freshwater microbial communities from Lake Fryxell liftoff mats and glacier meltwater in Antarctica - MAT-05 | ecosystem: Environmental > Aquatic > Freshwater > Ice > Liftoff microbial mat | place...
AAGCGAAGCGCGACTTCGCCACGGCGAACGCCTTCGAGCTGCACCTCTACGGGCGCTACTGCAACGCGAGCAAATTTGCCGGGGAGACGGACGCCTTCGAGGCCATGGCCGATGTGATGCACCGCTACGCGATCGATGAAAACCGCATCGCCGCGATGGGCTTCTCGATGGGCGGCGCCACCGCCTGGCACCTCGGCGCGCACTACCCCGGCACGTGGGCTGCGGTGTCGAGCGGCGCGGGCTTTGCCGAGACGACTGCGTATGCCCGGGTCTATGACGCCGGCAAGGTGCCGCCGCCGTGGTGGGAGGAAGTGCTTTACCGGCTCTACAACGCGACGGACGTGGCCGCGAACTACGGCAACGTGCCGCTGCTGGCCTACAGCGGCGAACTCGATCCGCAGATGCAGAGCGGCAAGATCATGAACGAGGCAATGGCCCGCGAGGGCCTCAAGATGGAGTGGCTGATCGGCCCCGGCGTGGGCCACAAGTATGAGCCGGAGACGAAGAAGGAACTCTCCCGCCGCATCGACGCCATCATGGCGAAAGGCCGCGAACCACTCGCCCCGCACGTCCACCTCACCACCTACACGCTGCGCTACCATCAGGTGAAGTGGGTGACGGTCGATGCGCTGGAAAAGCACTGGGAACGCGCGGACCTCGACGCGCAGCTCGTGGACGAGGGCACGATCCGCGTGAAGACGGCGAATGTCGCTGCGTTCACGCTGACCTTCCCACCCGGCCCGGTGCCGCTGGACAAGACGCAGGCGCCGCGGGTGATCGTGGATGAGCAGGAGCTGAAAGGCCCGGCGGTGAAGGAGGGGTGGGCGGCTCATTTCATCAAGGCCGGAGCTGCGCGGAAATGGATCTCGATCGCCTCGACCGCGTCTCCTTCCCTCCACAAGCGCCACGGCCTGCAAGGTCCGATCGACGATGCGTTCATGGACTCGTTCCTCTTCGTCCGACCGACCGGCCAGGCGCTGAACGAAAAAGTCGGCGCATGGGCGACGAGCGAACTCGACCGCGCGATCGTGGAATGGCGCAAGGTCTTCCGCGGCGATGTCCGCGTGAAGGACGACACCGCGCTCACGCCCGACGACATCGCGAACGCGAATCTCATCCTGTGGGGCGATCCCGGCAGCAACGCCGCGCTCGCAAAAGTTCTGCCCAAGCTCCCGCTGACGTGGACAAAAGACCAGCTCGCGCTCGGCACGCAAAAGGTCAGCGCCGCCGACCACGCCCCGATCCTGATCTTCCCGAATCCAATGAACCCAAATCGCTACGTCGTGATCAACAGCGGCTTCACCTTCCGCATGGGCTCGAAGACCTCGAACTCGCTGCAAACGCCGAAGCTGCCCGACTGGGCGGTAATCGACCTCAAGACCCCGCCGAGCGACCAGTGGCCCGGGCAGGTCGTGGACGCGGGTTTCTTCGACGAGCGGTGGCACTTCCCCGCACGCTGACCCCGCGTGCTCCCGGGATTAGGTGAAACTCGGTGCGAAAGAGCGCGGCATGCCGACGCGAAATTCGCGGCTTTCGATTTGCCCCCTGCGCCGCATCCGGGCAGGATCGCGGCCATGTTTTCGCCCCGACTCCTCGCCTCCCTGCTCGCCGCACTACTCGCGACCACCCCGCTCCAAGCCCACGAAGCGGGCGTCGAAATGGCTGCGGCCGCAAACAATCTCCTCGCCACGCTGACCCCGGAGCAAAAGGCGAAAGCTTCCTTCGCCTATGCGGAAGAGGAGCGGAAGAATTGGCACTTCATCCCGCGGGTGCGCAAGGGACTGCCGCTCAAGGAAATGACCTACGAGCAGCGGCTCCTCGCGCACGGCCTGCTGGCCACCGGGCTGAGCGCGCGGGGCTACACGAAGGCGGTGTCGATCATGAGCCTCGAGTCAGTGCTCGCGATCCTGGAGAAGGACAAAGTGGGCGGGGCCGTGCGCGATCCGGAGATCTATTTCATCTCCCTCTTCGGGACTCCCGGCATCGCGCCCTGGGGTTGGCGCCTGGAGGGTCACCATCTCTCGCTGAACTACGCGATCCCGAGCGATGCCGCACCGGTGATGACGCCTTCCTTCTTTGGCACCAATCCCGGCGACGTGAAGACCGGACCCCGCGCCGGCACGCGCCTCCTCGGCGTGGAGGAAGATCTCGGCCGCGCGCTGGTGAAATCACTCACCGAAGCGCAGCGCAAGGTGGCGATCGTCCTGACCGAGGCGCCCAAGGAAATCTTTAATGACCCGAAACGCACCGACCCGACGAAGCCAGAGGGCATCGCGGCGCGGGAACTCACGCCGGAGCAAGGCGCGATGCTCGTGAAGATCGTGAAGGAGTATCTCTTCCGCTGCCGGCCGGATGTGGCGGGCGAGGATTTTGCGAAGATCGAAAAGGCGGGCTTCGACAAGTTGCACTTCACCTGGGCCGGCGGATTCGAACTCGGCCAGCCGCACTACTACCGCGTGCAGGGCGGCAACTTCATCCTCGAGTACGACAACACGCAGAACGACGCGAACCATGTGCACAGCATCTGGCGCAATTTCGATGCGGACTTTGGCGGCGATCTGCTCAAGGCGCACGTGGACAGCGCGCACGCGAAGTAGCCGCGGCGCCTACCCGAGCGACCACACCCGCACGGGTTCGCTCACGCCTTTCACGGCTTGCGGCGGATGTTCGCGGAGCTCGATCGGCTCCAGCAGCGCGGTGCGGGTGGCGTCGCTGAGCAGCACGCTGGCACCGAGCACCTTCGTGAGGCTCTCGATCCGCGAGGCGACATTCACCGCGGGACCGATCGCGGTGAAGGTCATGCGCTGCGGTGAACCCATGCTGCCGACGATCGCGGGGCCGGTATTGAGCCCCACGCCCACGGCGATCGCCTTGTCGCCGCGTTGCACGAGCGATTCATTCAGCGCAGTAAGCGCGCGGAGAATGCCCTGCGCCGCCGCGACGGCGTCGCCCGCGTGATCGCCGCGCTCGAGGCCCGCCCCGAAGATGGCCATGAAGCCATCGCCGAGGAATTGATTGATCATGCCGTGATGTCCGTCCTCGACCACGCTGACCATCGCGCCGAGGAATTCGTTGAGGAGCGCGACGGTCGCGGCGGGCGAGCGTTCGGCGGAGCGCGCGGTGAAGTTGCGGATATCGACAAACATCACCGTGATCACCTGCTCCGAGCCGCTCAGCCCGGGATCGCGTGCGAGGATCCGCTCCGCCACTTCGGCGCCAACGTGGAGGCCGAAGGTTCGCCGGAGCCGCTCCTTGTCGCGCAGCTCCACGATCATGTGATTGAACTCGCCAATCAGCGCCCCGAATTCATCCGCGCGGGTCAGTGGCACCTGCACGTCGAACCGTCCCTGCGCAACCGCGTTCGCCGCCCGGCGCAACTGATCGACGGGCTCCGCGACGAGCCGGCTGATCAGCACCGCCGAGCACAGGCCGAAGGCGATACCGATGCTCCCGACCATCATCGCAAACCACACCGGATGGCCCGCGGGCGAGGGCGGCGCGAAGTCCAGCAGCATGAGCGAACCGATCGGGCAGATGCCCGCGGAGATGGCCCACATGAGGCCGCGAGCGCGGAGCGAGAGCGGATGGATATCGCGCATCTGGTCGGGCCGCGCGCCAGCGAAGAAGACGGGGAAAAGCCCCCAGTGGCTGGCTAGTTCCACGAGGAAAAAACTCTGCGTCACCGCGATGAAGGCGGAGACAATGAACGAGATCGGCAGATGCCAGAGCAGCGGGGTGCTGAGCGGGTGGCCGACGCCGAGGAGCGAGATGAGAAAGACCGGCACACAGAGCATCCAGGCCACGCCGCCGACCAGCGTGCCCGTCCATGGCAAATGGACCACGCGGCGTCGGGCGCGGTCGAGCGCGCCGGGCTCCACGGATTGGCCGCGGAGGAGAGCGTAAAAGTGCGCGCGTAGGGAAAAGACGAGGCGGAGCCAGAGCGCGATCGCGACCGGAAAGACCACGAGATTATAGACGAGCACCGTGAGGTCGAAGCGATCGCGCAGCTCGGGCGACTGGAGCAGCGGGATGACGATCACGCGGTTGTACCAGATATTGAAGGCGCTCCCGAGGAGCTGCGGAATGAGTGGGGCGAGCCCCGTGACCAGCAAGCCGCGCCGCGAGGGGGGCTTCAGCGCAAGGTCCATGGCTGAAAGTACTCCAGCAGGATGAGGTGACTGGCCGGCTGCACGTCGCGCCAGGTGCGCAGCAGGCCGGGAAAGTCGGTCCCTTTACCAAAGACGAAATCGTCGCTGAAAGGGCGGAAGAAATCATCCTGGTGGCTGGGCAGAACGTAGCGCGGCTGGAGCCGCCGCAGCGCCGGCCAAAAGTGACGGCGCGCATCGGGCAGCGCCACCCCGAGGATGGCGAGATCGACGCGCACATCGGGCACGGGCGAGTCGGGCCGGCCGCCCGCTTCGAGATAGATGCGCCGGCCGGCGGCCTCGATGAGGAAGCCGAGCGTCTCACCCACCACCCAGTCGGTGGACTTCACGGGAGGCGCACCGGCTCGCGGACGCGAACCTCGAATCGGCACATCGCCAAAGAGCCGGTCATGCGCCGCGGCAAAGACGCGGATCGTCCACGGCCCGATGCGACGCACGTCGCCGCCGCGCACCGCACGGCACTGCGCGGCGGGGATCTGGAGCGAAAGCGCCTGGTTCACCGCGGTGGGCCCGGCGATGAGTCGCGCGCCGGTCTGCCGCATGATCGGCGGAACGTCGAGGAGGTGGTCGATGTGCGCGTGCGTGACCAGCACGGCATCGACGCGCGGGCGCACCGCTTTCATCCCCTCGCGAATCCGCGCCTGGTCCGGCTCCACGGGCGCATCGAGCACGAACGCCCCGACGCCGATCCGGCTGAAGTAAGGATCGACGAGCAGCGCGTGGCCCGCGGTCTCGAACTGGTAGCCATTCACGCCGAGGTAGGTGACCCGGATGCCGCCGCGGACCGGCCCGGAATCCGCGACGGTAAGGCACGGGTAACGATCCGCGAGATCCCCCGCCTCACCGCACGCGGCGAGGAGGAGCAGGGTGCAAAGGGCTGCTTTCACGTCGGCGATCATCCGCACTCCGGCGCGTGGGCGAAAGGCGAATCAACTCGCGGGGCTGAGCAGGCTCCGTCCGGTCATCTCGGCAGGCTGGGCCACGCCGAGGAGATGCAGCAGCGTGGGGGCGACATCGGCGAGGACGCCGCTCTGGAGCTGATACTTCGCGGGGTCCGCGCCCACGTAGAGGAAGTGGACGAGGTTCGTGGTGTGGGCGGTGTTGGGCGAACCGTCGGGGTTGCGCATCTGCTCGCAGTTCCCGTGGTCGGCCGTGATCAGGAGCTGACCGCCGAGCGCGAGCGTCCTTTCCACCAGCAGGCGCACCCCGAGATCGATGGTCTCGACGGCATGAATACCCGCCGGTACGACGCCGGTGTGGCCGACCATGTCGGGGTTGGCGAAGTTCAGGATCACGAGATCGTATTCCTCCAGCCGCCGATAGACCTCGAAGGCGAGATCCGGCCCGCTCATCTGCGGCTTCTTGTCGTAGGTCGGCACTTCCTTCGGGCTGATCGCGAGGTAACGGTCTTCGCCGGGATACGGCTGCTCGATGCCGCCATTAAAGAAGAAGGTGACGTGCGGATACTTCTCCGTCTCGGCGGCACGGAGCTGCCTGAGGCCGGCTTTGCTCACCGTCTCGCCGAGGATCATCGAGAGCGATTGCGGGCCGAAGACCACCGGGCAGGGGTAGGTCTTGTCGTAGCTCGTCAAGGTGACGTAGTGCGTCTTGGGCACGACTTCGCGGTCGAAGCCATCGAAGCCCGGGAGCAAAAACGCGTCGCTGAGCTGGCGGGCGCGGTCGCTGCGGAAGTTGAACCACAGCACTACGTCTCCATCGCGGATGCGCTGCTCATTCGCATGGGAAAAGATGATCGGCTGGAGGAACTCATCGCCGCGCGGATCGGCCGCGTAGGCGGCCTGCACCGCGGCGCTGGGCATGGCGGTGGAAACCGGGCCGCGCCCGAGCACGATGGCGTCCCAAGCGAGCTTGTTGCGCTCCCAGCGTTTGTCGCGATCCATGGCGAAGTAGCGGCCGATCACCGTGGCGATCTGCGCGCCGCTGCCCGCGATCCGCTTCTCCACCGCCGCGAGGTAACCCGCGCCGCCGGTCGGCGAGGTATCGCGGCCATCGGTGATGGCGTGAATGCAGATATCGATCACGCCCGCCGCCTTCGCCGCGTAGCAGAGGGCGATCAGGTGATCCTGCTGCGAATGCACGCCGCCATCGCTCACCAGGCCGAGCAGGTGGAGACGGCTGCCTTTGGCTTTGGCGAAGGCTTCGACGAGCACCGGGTTGGTGTCGAACTCGCCGTCGAGGATCGCCTTATTGATCCGCGTGAGGTCCTGATAGACGATCCGCCCCGCGCCGAGGTTGAGGTGGCCCACTTCGCTATTGCCCATCTGGCCCTCGGGCAGACCCACATCCATCCCGCTCGCGCTGAGGGTGGCCTGCGGGTAGGTGGCGTAGAGGTGATCGTGAAAGGGCGTCTTGGCCAGGAGGGTCGCGTCGCCGTTTTCCACGGCTTGGGCGCGCCCGCCGGGATTGATGCCCCAGCCGTCGCGGATGATGAGAACCACAGGTTGCTTTGCCATGGCCGCGGAGGGAAGCAGCCCGGCGCGGACAAACCAAGTCTGGAGTTCCTCCACCGATGGTCCGGAATCCCGCCGGTCGCCCGCAAATGCCGGCGAATCATCGGCGAAATCGGCGCTACAAAGGTTCGGGAGCAATCCACGGAGGCGGTGCGCGACGATTCAGGTTCACGTTCATTCCCCGCCCCTTTCCCGGCTAGCCCGCCCGGAGCGCGCCCCCGGCATCGCGGAGGAGGAAAACCCCACTATGAAAAAAATCCCCTTCCTCATCATCGCCGCGCTCTGCGTAGCCCACACCGCTCGGGCGGAACCCACCCGCAAGAGCGTCCAGCACGGCAAAGCCTCCTGGTATCACGAACCGCAGCGCCTCGCCTCCGGCGGCAGGTTTAACCCCGAAGCGATGACCGCCGCCCACCGGAGCCTGCCCTTTGGCACCATGGTGCGGGTGACGAATCTCCGTTCCAAGCGCTCGACCATCGTGCGGATCAACGACCGCGGGCCCTACCGTGGCGGCCGGATCATCGATGTGAGCCGCGCTGCGGCCAGGGAACTGGCCATGATCCAGAGCGGCGTGGCCCAGGTGAAGCTGGAGGTCCTGGCGAAACAGTAATCGCGCGGGATTCCGCACCCTCCAACCGACGCGTCAGCCCTGCCCGGATGCGGCCCCGCTCCGCGCTTCCCGCTTCAGGCGCGCGAGCAGCTTGAAGAAGCGGATCGTGTCCCGGACCGGGTGAATCTTGCTCACCTCATCTCCATAGACCGTGCTCACGGGCACCGCACCGATCTGCCCCCCCTGCCGGGCCACGATGGCCAGCATCTCCGTCTCGAAGTCGTAGCGACTGCTGGGTGCCGCACACAGCGCAGAGACGAGCGTGCGCCGGATCAGGCGGAAGCCGCACTGCGTATCCGGGATCGCCTGACCGCAGACCCCGCTGACCTGCGCGGACATGATCCGGTTGGTCGTCTTGCGCACCCAGGGCATGCCGCGCAGATCGGACATTCGGTTGCCCACGATCATGGCGGCGCCGGTGCGATTGGCTTCGGCGAGAAAGCGCGGGATTTCTTCGGGGAGATGCTGCCCGTCCCCATCCAGCATCAGGATGAACTCCACCCGATCCCGCTTGCCGAGGGCCCCGAGCCCGGCCTTGATCGCCGCCCCCTTGCCCTGGTTCACCTCCTGGCGGAGGACTTCCACACGGGCCGCCCGCGCCTCCTCGGCGGTGCGATCGGTGGAGCCGTCATCCACCACCAGGACGGTATCCAACTGCGCCGCCACCCGCGTGGCCACGTCGCGGATGTGCCGCTCCTCGAAATAGCACGGGATCAGGGCAGCGACATTGGTGCGGTCGATCATTCAGGCTTCGCCGGAAAGCTAGGCGCGTGCCCGGTGCCATCACAAGCCGGGATCGCGATCGCAGACCGAAGCCATTTCCCGATTTGCCACGGCTCCAGACCCCGCCATCGTGGGGGGCGTTACTTTGCCGCTCGCCGCACCACCGCATGATTCGTCATCCTTTTCTCTTTCCATCTCCAGCCGCCGGAGTGACGACACGCGCCCGGCGCGCGAACGTCTGAATTCTTTCCCGCATGCCCGCATCCACCGAAGTCGATCCCCTCCCCGCCCGCCGCTCCCCGGCGCAACGCCCGCGCTCCACCCGATGGCGCTGGCTCGTCATCCTCACCGTGCTGGCCATCCTCAGCGTAGCGACGTATCGCGCCACTCAGGGGCCAGGCACCCCGGACGCAGGCCCGCCAGGAGCCAGCCGCAGCGGCGGGCTGCCCCCCGTCCCAGTCATCGCCGGCACCGCCGAGACCCGGGACGTGCCGATCTACCTGGACGGACTCGGCACCGCGCAGGCCCTGAACACCGTGACCCTGCGCGCCCGCGTGGATGGCGAGATCAAGCGGATCGCCTTCACCGAAGGCCAGGATGTGAAGATCGGCGATCTCCTCCTGGAGATCGACGCCGCGCCCTATCGCGCCGCTTACGATCAAGCCCTCGCGAAGCAGGGCCAGGACGAAGCCCTCCTCGCCAACGCCCAATCCGACCTCGATCGTTACCGCGACCTCGCGGGAAAGCGCGTGATCTCTTCGCAGCAACTCGACACCCAGAAGGCGCTGGTGCGGCAGTATGCGGCGCTCGTGAAAGCGGATGAAGCCGCCGTGGCCAGCGCGAAAGTCCAGCTCGACTACACCCGGGTCGTCTCCCCCATTGACGGGCGCACCGGCATCCGCCTCGTGGATCAGGGTAATGTCGTCCGCGCCGGCGACCAGACCGGCCTCGCCGTCCTCACCCAGCTCCAGCCCATCGCGCTCGTCTTCACCCTCCCGGAGCAATCTCTCGGCACCATCGACAAAGAAGCCGTCACCGCCGGGAATCTCCCGGTCCTCGCCGTGGATCGGGATAACAAGACCGTGCTCGAGGAGGGGAAGCTGAGCGTCATCGACAACCAGATCGACACCACCACCGGCACGATCCGGCTCAAGGCGATCTTTCCCAATGCCCACTTCAAACTGTGGCCCGGGCAGTTTGTGAATGCCCGGCTCCTGCTTACCACCCGCCGGGGCGCCATCGTGGTGCGCTCCTCCGTGGTCCAGCGCGGTCCGCAGGGCGCGTTCGTCTTCGTGATCCTGCCGGACGAGACCGTGGAGATGCGGCCGGTGAAAGTGGGGCCCATCGAGCAGGGCCAGACGATCATCGAGGAGGGCCTCGCCGCCGGCGAGCGCGTCGTCGTGGATGGCCAGTACAAGCTGCTCCCCGGCTCCCGCGTGAAAGCCGGCGAGAAACCCGCGCCGGGCGCGCCGCGCAGTTGATGGCGCGTCTGGCCGCCATCGCAGCGGGCTCCACGCGATGAATATCTCCGAGCCCTTCATCCGCCGGCCCGTCGCCACCTCGCTCCTCATGGCTGGGCTCGTCATCATGGGCCTGCTCGGCTACTCGCTGCTCCCCATCTCCGCCCTGCCCGCGGTCGATTTCCCCACCCTCCAGGTCACCGCCCAGTATCCCGGCGCCAGCCCGGAGGTGATGACCTCCACCGTCACCACGCCGCTCGAGCGGCAGTTTGGCCAGATCAGCGGGCTCACCCTCATGACGTCGGTGAGCTCCTTTGGAAACACCGCGATCACCCTCCAGTTCGACCTCGACCGCGACCTCGACTCCGCCGCCCAAGACGTGCAGGCCGCGATCAATAACGCCAGCGGTGTCCTCCCCAAAGACCTCCCCAATCCCCCCATCTATTCGAAGATCAACCCCGCCGATCAGCCCATCCTTTCCCTCGCCCTCACCTCCGACACCCTGCCGCTGGAGAAGGTCAACGACCTCGCCGATACCATGCTCCTCCAGAAGCTCAGCGAAGTCACCGGCGTGGGCCTCGTCACCATCGGCGGCAACCAAAAACCCGCCGTCCGTGTGCGCATCAATCCCGCCGCCATCTCCTCCCTCGGCCTCGGCCTCGAAGACGTGCGCCTCGCCCTCGTCCAGAATAACCTCAACCAACCGAAAGGCAGCTTCGACGGCCCGCGCCAGTCCTTCGCCATCGGCGCGAACGACCAGATCTTCTCC
>Ga0105048_10020119_pt1 | contig 10197 bp, 7 predicted proteins | sample MAT05_FD_78382 | JGI IMG/M metagenome (GOLD analysis project Ga0105048, IMG submission 78382) | Freshwater microbial communities from Lake Fryxell liftoff mats and glacier meltwater in Antarctica - MAT-05 | ecosystem: Environmental > Aquatic > Freshwater > Ice > Liftoff microbial mat | place...
CGTCTACGACCGGGGCAGTCGCGGTAGTATCTTTTTCGCTTGCCTGAGACGGGTCGTACCTGCTCAGACGCGGTTCGATCAATTTCCCGGTGATAATGGTCATGACGACCGCCATGACCAACGTGGAGACGATGTTGAAATAGAGATGGGCGGTGATCGTAATCGTCTCGCCGGGGCTGACAATTTGAATTGCCTCGTTGGTCATTTCAGTAATCAGCGCATCAATCGGTGCGATCAGGATGTTGACCGAAAAAGCCCCACTCACCCCGGCATATGCTGCCGCCACACCCGCCAGCGGATGTCGCCCGACACTCAGGAAGGCTGCCGCGCCCAATGGGATGAGATCAAATAGCCTGGGTCGGTCGCGACGCTGGAAAGTCCACCAATCAGGACGATGATGAAGGTGAGCGCACCCGGTGGGGCAACTGCAACGAGTTTGCGAATTAGCGCGTCCATCAACTCGGCGTGTTCGGCAACGCCGACGCCGATCATGGCCACGAAGATGACCGAGACCACGTTGAAGTTCGCAAAGTTGTTCACGAAGGAGGTGAAGATGAAACGGATGCCATCGATGCTGATCAGGCTTCGGACAGCGACATCCTGTTCTTCAAGGACGTAGTCTTCGCCCCAGTATTCGGGGAACGTCTCGATCGTTCCGGAGGAACCGGCCGCATAGTCGATCGAGACTCCCTGTGGGGCTGGAACAAGCACATTCCCGGTCACGTTTACGTTGAAGAGATCGAGAATGAACGAGAGTCCGATCACGAGAATGATGAGATAGAGAAACAGCATTGCTGGATGCGGAACTTTGTTCCCGGCCTTCTCGATGCCGTCCAGGATCTTATGGGTGAATCCTTTACTTCCGTCTTCTACTTCTGCAGCTACCGCCTCGCTCAAGTTGCACTCACCGCGCGATTCCCGTCCGACCGTTCGCTCGATGTATTGAGACGATCGTAAACCTGACCGTCAGGAGCCGAGGAGAGAGGCGCCGTTGCCACTCTCCCGGATGACTCCCGATCAGGCGATCAAGTCGCCAATTCTTAGGCCCGTGTCCACCCTTCCGCCAAACCGATGCACACTTCGGTGGCGCGAGCCATATCCTGCACGCTGATCCATTCCAGTGGACCATGGTAATTCTGCATTCCGGTAAAGAGATTTGGTGTCGGCACTCCGAGTTCGGTCAGCCGCGAACCATCCGTGCCGCCACGCGTCGGGGTTGAGAAGGGATCAATGTCCAATTCCTTTGCGGCCGCGATCGCGCGCTCAACCGGGCGCATGTCATTTTCCAACCAGTACCGCATGTTTCGATATTGAGCGGTAATTTCGCATCTGATTTTTGATCGCGGCTCGGTGGCCTGAATAGTGGAGCAGACCTGAGTGATCAAATCACCATGACTCTTCAAACCGTCGAGTTCGAAGTCCCGGAGGACAAAGTGCAGTTCGGCCGCCGCCGCGCTTCCAGACATGGAATAGATGTGGATGAAACCCTGCCGACCGGATGCTGTTTCAGGAGTCCGGTTGATATGTGGCAGCGTATCTATGATCTTCGCCGCCAGGTGAAGTGCGTTGACCAATACATCTTTGGCCTGACCCGGATGGGCGGAGACTCCCTCGATCCTGACCGTGGCTTTGTCTGCGGAAAAGGTTTCGTAAACGACTTCACCAAGTTCCGCCCCATCTAGCGTGTAGGCGAACTCTGCCTTCAAATCCTTTGGCAGATTCGGATGGACGCCGCGGCCGATCTCCTCATCAGGGGTGAAGCAGATCCGAACTGGTCCATGGGCGATGTTCGGATTGTGAAGCAGATGGTTTGCCATTGCCATGACAATCGCAACTCCGGCCTTGTCGTCCGCACCGAGGAGCGTGGTCCCACTTGCGGTGATGATGTCATCACCGATCTTCGAGGCCAGGTACGGTAAATCGGCGGGGGAGAGTACGACGCTCGTGTCATCAGGCAGCACGATGTCGCTTCCGTCGTAGTTGCGATGAACGATTGGTTTGACACCGGTTCCACTGAATGCCGCGGTGGTGTCGACATGGGCAAGGAATGCAATCGTGGGCACTTCGGTTGTCACACTACCCGGGATGGTCGCAAGTACAGCACCGTACTCAGTCAGCACGACGTCTGATGCACCAATAGACGTCAGCTCCTCAACCAGCACATTCAGCAGATCATATTGAAGATCCGTACTGGGCGTTGACGATGAGCGCTCATCGCTCGTCGTATCGATCCGGGCATACCTGATCAGGCGATCTTCCAATTCCTGATTGAATGAAGTACTCACGCATGCTCTCCTGTTTTTGCCGCTCAGTTCGGGATCGGGATGAATCAGCGCGGAAGCTGCGCCAGTTCATCCAGGTATATGGTCGAGGTCTCCACACCGCGATGGAACATTTCGATCGTGAAATGTTCGTTGGTTCCGTGGAGTCCGTCGGTGTCGAGTCCGTAACCCATCATGACCACAGGTGTCTTCATCAAGTGCACAATATCGGCAACGATGGGAATACTGCCACCGCCGCGAGTAAAGGCGGGAACAGCTCCCCAGCCTCGTTCGAACGCGCGGGCGGCTGCCTGCATTTCAGGAATGGTGAAGGCGATCAACGCGGGTTCACCGGTTGTAATCAGATTGACGTCGACCTTCACCGTGGGTGGAGTTATCGATTCGATGAATGCTTTGATCTGCTCATAAATCTTGTGCGGATCCTGGATGCCGACCAGGCGACAACTGACTTTGGCCATCGACATTGCCGGAATAATTGTTTTGGGACCGGTCCACCCGCTCAACATGCCATTGATTTCCAGTGTTGGCCTCGCGGAAACGCGCTCCTTGATGGTGTTCGCCTCCTCGCCCCAAACTGCCGGAGTTCCGGTTGCTGATTTGAGTTGCTCTTCCGTGATGCCCGTTTTCGCAACCTCGGCTCGCTCGATCGACGTCAACGCGACGACGTCGTCGTAGAAGCCCGGAACAGCGACACTGTGGTCCGCGTTGTGGAGTTCCGAAAGAATCTCGACCGGTGCCAGCGCGGGATTGTGAACGGCGCCACCATAGAATCCACTGTGTAGATCGTCGTTTGGTCCCTCGATACGAATCTCGAGGTAGGTCATCCCACGAAGACTGTGTGTGATAACCGGTTTGTCGATGGCTGGCATCGATGAGTCACTGATAACGCAGACATCGGCTATGAGCAGATCGAGATGTTCATCGATGAATGGCCGGAGGTTCGGCGAAGAAACTTCCTCTTCTCCTTCGAGGAGAAACTTGATATTGACTGGTGGGCCATCGCCGGTTTGTTTGAACGATTCGAACGCCTTGAGATGAAGGAAGAGTTGTCCTTTGTCGTCGGTCGCACCTCGGGCGTAAATCTTTCCGTCTTTCTCAACCGGTTCGAAAGGTTCGGTATTCCAACCCTCCTCTTTCGACGCCGGGACGGCATCGTAGTGCCCATAGACGAGAACCGTCGGTTTATCTGGTCCTGCGCCAAGGTATTCGCCGTACGCAACCGGATGTCCCGCGGTCGGCATCACCGCGACATTATCGAGACCGAGACCACTCATGTGATTGACGAGCCATTCGGACGCACGACGCACATCGTCGGCGTGGGCGGGATCTCCGCTGAGGCTTGAAATTCGGATTAACTCGTGCAGCTCCTGACGGAACCGCTCTCCTTCTTTCCTGGAATATGCTCGGGCGAGATCACTGTGCGACGACATGGTTGACTCCTACTGGTGCTGGTATTTACCGCCACGTCGACTCACTTCGAGTTGACGGCGCTCTTCTGCGCGCGGGAAGCGGACCCTCTGCAGCAAAGCGAACGATCTTACGCCTACATCATCCTATTCCTATACCCAATTCTGGCGGATCAGAGGTTGTATTTCAGGGTTGTAATGGTGAGGAGCCGTCAGATTTCCCACCTCGGCATCCCACCCTGAATGAGGAATATCCAAACATGAATGGAAGCACTTTGAGAGCGGATGTGGGATTGAACGCAATCATGAAAGGATTCGCGCTCATTGGGCAGGGGGAACACGTGGCTAAAGAGCATTCACGCTCGGACTACGGTCCAATCAGATGAACACGAGATGCTCCATGATAAACATTGAAGTGATCGTCCCGCAGAAAACCGATCAGTGTCAGATTGAACCGCCGGGAGAGTTCGACCGCGAGACTGCTCGGAGCGGAGACAGCACAGAGCACCGGTATTCCTGCTGCGACGCACTTTTGTGTGATTTCGAAGCTGCTGCGACCACTCACCATTAATATGCAAGTGGACAGTGGGAGTTTTCCTTCGAGTAGTGCCCATCCGATGATCTTATCGACCGCATTGTGCCTGCCGACATCCTCCTGAAGCGCGAGTAACTCCCCGGTTGCTGTAAAGAGCGCGGCGGCATGTAGACCGCCCGTTTTCGAAAAGAGCCCCTGCGCGGCGGTCAGGGTTGAAGGAAGCGCGGATAGCACCGTGTGGTCGACGGTGAAGCCCTGTTCAATCGATGCCAAACCTCGGCGCTCGATTTGATCGAGACTCTCTTTCCCGCATACTCCGCAGGCACTAGTCATCCCAAAACTACGGTCAAGCTTTGCGCGATCAAAGGTGCGGCCGGGGCGCATGACCACGGTGACAATGTTGTATTGCTGCTCCTGCCCGCCCGCCCGGTCAACACAATAGGCGACTCGCTCAAGATCGTCACGAGACGTTAGAATGCCCTCTGAATAGAGAAACCCGACTGCCAGTTCGAAGTCTGACCCGGGTGTCCGCATAGTGACTGCAACCGGAGCGGTCACACCCATTGATGTTATTCGGATTTCAAGAGGTTCTTCTGTCGCCAGGAGATCGGAGCGAACCTCTCCGTGCCCGGCATCGACTTTCAGAATCTGAGCTCGAGTGTGCCCGCCGCGGCGTCCATCCATCGGTATTAGTTTCCGACAACCGGGTCGATCACGCGATCGATCGTGACAAACGCGTTGTAATCTGGAACGTCTGATTCGTGGGATCGGGGCACGTGGTCGATAATGACGTTCCCTTCCGGCCAGTGAATCTGGACGTTGCGTGGTTTGATCGGGGCGAACCAGACGCTCCCGAAGTACTCGCCGATACCATTTCGTAGAATCACCCTGTCCCCCTCGCGAACTCCAAGAGATGCGGCGTCGGATTTGTTCATGAGCACCGCGTCCCTGTCCGCGCCGGTTATGGCGTCCTTTCTGGCGTGAACCATGCTGTTGAATTGCTTGCCCCGGCGTGTGGCCACGGCGAACATTCCGTCGGGAATTTCAGTCTTCGGAAGACCGATCGGAATGAAGTGCGCTTTACCGTCTGAGGTGGGGAAGTTCCAGCCGGCGCAGAGGTGCGCTCCGCCGTACTGTACTTGATCTCCTGTTTCGCGAAGGTGCTGAATTCCCTCGTAGAACGGAACGATTCTCGCGATCTCCTCGCGCACCGCCTGTGTATTCGGGAAAGTCAGTTTTTTGGCGAGTTCCGGTTTTACGCGAATTGCCAGGTCCGCGTAGATTCCCCACTCCGCCCGAGCCTCCCCGATCCTCCGGCCTTCGATTTCCGGGCTGAACATGATTCGGCGCTCGGTCGATGTCTGAGTCAACCCACCCGGGGTCTCATATCGTGTCGCTGCTGGCAACAACACAACGGTATCAGACGGGTCAATCAGCATCTGCGTGGTGAGCACGATGTCAAGGTGGACGCGCAATGGAATTTTCGCGAGCGCTCGATCGACGTAATGCGGATCGGGAATTGTTTCCAGAAAGTTCCCTCCCGCGGAAAAGAGAACGTCGAGTTCTCCCCGATCTCCAGCATCGACCAACTCCGGTGTGGTTAGACCCGGTTCATCGCGAACCGGAAACCCCCATTGTTCTTCAAGCCGCCGCGCATTCTCGGCATTCACGGGTAAGCCGCCGGGAAAAGCAGTCGCATAGGCTCCCATTTCCGAGCCACCCTGAACTCCGGAGTGACCACGAATCGGCATCAGACCGCAGCGTTCGCGACCGACGAAACCACGGGTCAGCCCGAGATTGATGATGGCGCGCACGCCATCCTCTCCGAACTCATGCTGGGCAACCCCCATGCTCCAAACGAAAACGGCGGTTTTAGCCTCGCCTACCATCTGCCCGAAGTCGCGCATTTCCTGTTCAGAGACACCGGCCAGCGACGTTAGCTCACTCCAGGATTGTGTTTCGAGTGCGGCGCGAAGTTCGTCCAGCCCGGTGGTGTGGGGACCAGTGAAGGCGGAGTCGATCAATCCGCGTTCAATGATGTGTTTGAGTGCACCGTTGATGAATGCGATATCGCCGCCATTGTTGATCAGAAAGGTGCGGTCGGATAGTTTGGTGCCGAACAGCGCGCTCTCGACCACGGAAGGAATCCAGTAGCGCTCCATTCCTGGTTCGCGATAGGTGTTGATCAGGGCAATCTTCGAACCGGCTTTTTTGGCGTAGTAGAGGTACTTGGTGGTTACCGGTTGGTTATTCGCGGGGTTGGCGCCAAAGAAGACGATCAGGTCTGAGCCGATAAGATCACCGTACGAGCATGTGGTCGCGCCAACACCAAGCATGGATTTGAGCGCAATCGAACTCGGTGCATGGCAAATCCGGGCGGCGTTGTCGACATTGTTCGTGCCCATCGCCCGAATCGATTTTTGGGCCACATAGTATGTTTCATTTGTGGTCCCACGGCTGGTCAGGAAGAAACCGACCCGGTCTGGACCAGCCAGTTTGATTCGGTCAGCGACTGTATCGAGTGCAACATCCCATGTTGCTCGCTGAAATCCAGGCTCGCCCTTTCGCCGGATCATTGGGTACGGCAGGCGACCCAGATCGCGGAGTTCAGCGCTGCTTCTGGTTCGGAGTGCGGCGACGTCTGCAAGTAACGTATGATCGAGCGCGGGCATCGTATTGAGGCGCAACAATCGAAGTCGGATGTTGCACAGATGAGGGCCGCTCATGGTCCAGTCCTTCATCCCTGCGACACCCAGTGCGCAGCCGTCACACACGCCCTGCGTCAGGATGCGATTCGAAAACGCGAGTTCATCGCGGTTCTCCCAGGCCGCCCGGCCAAGCTCGAGAAAGTTGTTCGGATGTTGCTCCCCGATGCCGAACGGTTTCCAACTCGCCCAAAGCGACGGGTCCCAGCGTTTCCTGACTCTAGCCATGTGCGGTTTTGGTGGTTGCTTCACAGGTGACCTCCGTTTGACTGACCATTATGCCACCGGAGCGAAGGAACCCGATTGGCAGCGAGCTTTACGAATTCTTGACGACTTTGTAACGGCCATTGCGCTAACGTGAGAAGAGAGCGTGCGCGGCACGTGCTTCGGCCTGAAGGCGGACCAACTGTGATTGCACGACAAGACCAACTGAATGCGTTGATTGAAAAACTGGATGTACTACACGCGGATCTGGTGGCGCAGGAACAACGGTTCAAAACTGAACTCAAGCAGGTGGATCCGGGTTATCGGGAAAGTGCGCTCAACCTGCATCGCTATCTTGCGCTCCGGCGTCAGGATGTTCGGCCGCTGCAATCCGAACTTGCAGAATTCGGTCTCTCATCACTCGGAAGATCAGAAGCATGTGTTTTGCACAGTGTTGAAACCGTCCGGTCGGTTGTCTCACATCTGGCAGGACGCAGCGAAACGGAGACCGAGGCGCCATCTACCACGCTTACCTACTCAGTTGGTCGCAAACTCCTTCAAACCCACACGGTCGCCTTGCTAGGGAGTGCTCCCGCGAAGCGCGATGTACACATTATGGTCACCATGCCGAGCGAAGCCGGGTCCGACCCTCTCTTTGTGCGCGAACTCGTCGCAAGCGGAATGGACTGTATGCGTATCAATTGTGCGCATGACGATTCCGAGGTCTGGAGCAGGATGATTGCGAATCTCCGCCGTGCTGAGGTGGAACTCGGTCGCACGTGTACGGTCATGATGGATCTTGGTGGACCGAAATTGCGAACTGGTCCAATGGAACCTGGGCCGAGGGTCCTGAAAATCCGTCCGACGCGCGATCACTTTGGAAAGGTCACCCAGCCGGCCCGACTTTGGCTTACCTCCAGCGAAAACCCGGCGGCTGTGCCTATTTCGGGGTCGATCGTGTTGCCCTGCTCCGAAGCGTGGCTGAGTGGACTCAGTTCAGGCGATTCTGTTCACTTCATTGATGCACGCGGTGCTCGACGAAAAATTCAAATTACCGATCGGGTCAATGACGCGTGTTGGGCGGATTGCTTCGAAAGTGCGTATGTGACTCCCGGGGCCATACTCCGTCGAAAGGGCGATAAGCGGTCGGTCTTCGGGCAAATCGGTGATCTACCACCAGTCGCTGGATTCATCGATATCGTGGACGGAGACATAGTCGAGTTGACCAGGAGCCTGGACCCGGGTAGCGCCGCTCGATATGACGAACATCAACGCCTGGTGGCGAACGCGCACATCGGATGCACACTGCCAGAGGCATTTGAGGCCGCGAAGGTCGGAGAACCGATCTGGTTCGACGACGGGAAAATAGGAGGCGTGATCATTGAGTCTGATTCGGAGATGATCCGGGTTGAAATCGTTCAGTGCCGCCCGGGTGGTTCACGCCTACGGGCCGAAAAGGGCATCAATTTGCCCGAGAGTCGCCTCCACGTTCCCGCGCTGACCTCTAAAGATCGGGAAGATCTCCAGTTTATAGGGGAACATGCTGATATCGTCGGTTTCTCGTTCGTTAGCGAGGCCTCAGATGTGCGTGAACTTCAGAAGTGCCTGGCTGAATGTTGTAATCGTCAGGTTGGAATCGTCCTCAAGATCGAAACCCGGCGCGCGTTCGCGAATTTGCCGAACCTGCTACTCGCAGCGATGCGAAGTCCGAGCGCCGGAATCATGATCGCTCGTGGCGATCTTGCTATCGAGTGCGGCTATGAACGTCTGGCCGAGGTCCAGGAGGAGATTCTTTGGATCGCCGAGGCTGCGCATCTGCCCGTGATCTGGGCGACACAGGTGCTCGAATCGCTGGCCAAAACGGGAGTTCCGTCGCGTTCTGAAATTACCGACGCCGCCATGGGGCAGCGTGCAGAGTGCGTCATGCTGAACAAGGGTCCATACGTGATTGAGGCAATTAAGCTTCTCGACAGAATTCTGAGACGCATGCAGGCGCATCAGAGCAAGAAGCGGTCACTGCTCCGTCAACTGCACTCCTGGAACAAGGAACCTCTAACAATCTAATTTTGTGTCGATCGTGGGATCGACGGTTATGGATCACACTTTGGCACGGCAATTGCACCTTCGTCATTACGGCCGCGTTCGCCTGCGCTTTGCATTCGACCACTTGTGGCGAGCGTGGCTTTTTGATTGAGATTAAGTAATTCAGGATGAGAGGAGATGTTCGTGGACCAGGCAAATCAGGAACAACAGGAGAATCAGGTAATTCTCGCTGTCGAGCGTGATGGAGTGATGCACATCGACCGGGGTAGTCTCCCGATTGTTCCTGCTGGCGAGTTGCTGGCCGAGCATGAGGTTTACATTGACGTCGTCAACCGCGGAACAGGGCCATTTCGCGCCCTGACCGGGCAGACGGCTGGATCTGGAAATGGATACGTTGCGGAGTTGGATGTCGATGCCGGTGTGTGGGACATCTTGTTGAGAGAAGACGGCGAGGCCCGATTGGTCATCGAAGAACATGCCGACGACGTAACCTACGTTGTTTCCCCCGAGCCGGGATCAGGCGCGAACCCGAGCGGATTTTAGAGAGATACTTGGAGCAACACCGTTCAAACGCTGACAATCAAAGTCAGTAGTGTGGCAAAGAGCACGATCGGCCTGGTCACGAGTCCAACACGCACGAAGAGCACGGTGGAGACCTGTAGACCGGGTTTCCGCACTGTTGTAAGCCCATTATCGTCGCCATTTATCCATACGTGGTTAGCCTTGGACCGATATTCACTCCGGCAAGCGTTCCGAATGTCAGTGCCCGTTGCGACTCCTCGACGCTTGAAAGAAAAGAGGGCAGCGTCGGCAATGTCATCGTCACGTTGTTGACGATGTTTGAGCCAGTTGCGCTTGCACCGGCGGCCACCAGCAGTGGGACGCGCGGATCCTCGAATGCCCGGAGCGTTTCTCGGTAAAGAAACGTACGTTCCGCCCCTGCAGCGTAAGACCGGTCAGTCACCGGTAAAGGTTCTTCGAATCCGACGGGCAACCGCCTGGGAATCGAACGCCTAGAGCCA
>Ga0105048_10020120_pt1 | contig 10197 bp, 11 predicted proteins | sample MAT05_FD_78382 | JGI IMG/M metagenome (GOLD analysis project Ga0105048, IMG submission 78382) | Freshwater microbial communities from Lake Fryxell liftoff mats and glacier meltwater in Antarctica - MAT-05 | ecosystem: Environmental > Aquatic > Freshwater > Ice > Liftoff microbial mat | place...
CAGCCTGGTAGTAACTGATCAGGGTAATTTTTACATCGCTATTGCCGCGGGTAAAATACAGGTTGATAATATGAGTTATTTCGCGATCTCTGCTTCTGCCCCAATTGCTGTGGCCTTTATGGGAAGTAAATTAGGTCAGAAGATCAATTTTAACGGGAAGAGTTATGAAATTAAGGCTATTCTTTAGAAAATAAATAGAATAGATTAAACCTTTATAAACTTCCTTTGTCATATAGCCGAATATATAAATCAAAAACTATGAATTGCAAGAAAATAATTTGCTCATTGTCTCTATATGCTGGCGTGATCACCACAGGGTATTGTGATAATAAGGATTCACTGGGATTACCGGGGGATAACTTAGATCTATATGGGGTAATGGAATTATTTAAAAATTCCAAAAGCCCCGAAGATTTTGAAAAGGCTTTAAATCAGGAAGATAACAAGGTGAATAATCTTGACCTGAATGAAGATAATGAAACGGATTATATAAAAGTGATTGATCATACAGGAGATAATGCCCATGCCCTTGTTTTACAAGTTGTTGTAAATGAAACAGAATCACAGGATGTAGCGGTTATTGAAATAGAAAAAGAAAATAATGAAACAGCTCGTATTCAGGTTATAGGAGATGAAGATTTGTACGGGAAAAATTATATAGTGGAGCCTGCCGAAGAAGTGGAGGCAGGGGCTACACCGCCTCCACAGCCGTTAATATCTACACCAAGTAATCCCCCTGTAGTAGTAAACGTTTGGGCTTGGCCATCAGTAAGATATGTGTATGGACCTAAGTATGTTGTATGGACTTCACCCTGGAAATGGAAACATTACCCCGGTTGGTGGAAACCATGGAAACCTTTTCACTGGCATGCATATCATGGCAGAGTGCGACCTTATCACCTGTATCATCATCGCGTGCATGCACATCGTGTAGTACGTGCCCATACTGTTTATTATAATCATCGTGTGGTTTCTAAAACAGTATACCAAAGACGTGCAATGGTTAAACCTCATCCCCATGGGAGACAAATGCAGAAACAGCATGCACCAAGAGGCAAAAGAGCTAAGGCGAATCATCCTAAACAACACAATGGGCCAAGAAAATAATTGTGGAAAGACAATTAAATAGTTAGTAGTAAACTCGACACTGCCGCTACTGTGGCGATCCAAAAACTGTTACTATAGCCATTGTAAGTCGGCTGATACAAACTAATTTACCTTGTTCATTTTTTATTTCAATGCCCCATACATGGGTTTTTTTACCAATATGTATGGGTTTAGCTTCGCCAAAAACAAAACCACTGCTTGCCGGACGTAAATGATTAGCATTTATATCTAAACCAACACAGACATATTTACCAGGGTCAATAATTAAATTGGAGGCAATACTGCCTAACGATTCAGCCAAAGCAACAGATGCTCCACCGTGTAATATTTTCATGGGCTGCACGGTTCGATGGTCGACAGGCATTTTACCTTTAACGGAATTGGATGTGATTTCCGTAATTTCAATTCCAATCGCTTCACACATATTATCCTTCAACATCCACCGGATGTCTTCCGGTTGATAAGATTTGAACCAAATGCTCATATTACGTGATTAAGTGAAAAATTAAATTTTATATTAATTCGCATCAATATCTTTAAAAAACAATAGAGCAATTATGCTTTTTTTATATATAAATTGATCAATGCTCCAATGGAAACAATTGTCCAACAGCCCTCCAATATAATAAACGGAATATAATTTATTAGTATTGCAGCAATACAAGCTATTCCTGCACCAACAATATTTAAAAAAATGTATAGAGAACTATTTTTGGGAAGTTTATTTACAAGATTTAAAAAAAACGCGATCAGCAAAATGGTAACCCCTGCAAAACCTGTCCAGTCGTTAATACTCATATTAAAAGTTGCTAAAAAAATTAAAAATAAAAAACCCCGAAATAGTTTCGGGGTTTTGTTTTACATTCCTTTTTGGATTATGTTTCCAGATCTTCGAAATTTACATTCGAAAAATTGTTATCGTTATTTGGAGCGGAAGAGTTACTTTCAGGAGTGTGCTCTACTACTGGAGAGTTCGCCTTTATATATGCGACAGACTCTGTAAGACCTTCCGCAAATTTTTCAAAATCTTCCTTGTACAAAAATAATTTGTGTTTTTCGTAGAAAAATTTGCCATCATCACCAAAGCGTTTTTTGCTTTCAGTAATAGTGAGATAATAATCATTTGCTTTGGTGCTTTTTACATCAAAGAAATAAGTTCTTTTCCCAGCTCTTACAGCTTTTGAGAAAATTTCTTCTCTCTCAATCCCGTTTTTTTCAAATCCGTCTTCCATCAGTGTTAAGTTATTGTTTATCGTTTTATTTACAGTACTTGACAAATATTTACATAAAAAAATTCAAAAACAAGGCTTGTTGATAACTTTTTGCTCAATGAATACGTTCCGGTTGCTATCCGGGTAATTAGGAATTTCAAATCGCACAGACGTAACACCCTTTTTTATTGATGATTCGATACTTCTTCCTCTAATAATTGCATTTTATAAAGCTCATTATACGCTCCTTGTCTTTCAAGTAAATCTTTGTGTTTTCCCTGCTCAATAATACGTCCATGATCAAGAACAATAATGTTATTGGCATTTTTAACAGAAGAAACCCTGTGACTGATGATAATAGAGGTTTTATCTTTCATGATCTGTTTGAGATTGTTTAATATCTCTTCCTCTGTTTCAGTGTCCACAGCGGAAAGACAATCGTCAAAGATCAATAATTGAGGTTGTTTAATAATAGCACGTGCTATGGAAATACGTTGTTTTTGTCCGCCTGAAAGAGTAATCCCACGCTCACCAACAAGAGTTTCAAATTTTTCAGGAAAAGTGATGATGTTATTGTAAATAGCTGCGTCTTTGGCTGCCTGTTCAATTGTTTGGGTTGTTTGCAGGTTTTTGTCAGTACTGAAAGCGATATTATGTGCAATCGTGTCTGAAAATAGGAAAACTTCCTGAGGAGCATATCCTGTTTGGTTTCTGAGCGATGCAAGATTAAGATCTTTGATGTTTTTATTATCGATGAATATTTCTCCCGAATCTGTATCATATAGCCGACAGATAAGATTAGCAATTGTTGATTTTCCGGAGCCTGTGCGGCCAATAATTGCCAGTGATGTACCTTGTTTGATACTGAACGATACATTTTCCAGCGCTTTCGTTCCTGAATCCGGATAAGTAAAACTCACATCTTTGAATTCAATATCTCCTTTTATTACATCCATTGTGGCAGTATTACTGATTATACGGGGCTCAATATGTATAAATTCATTGATACGGGTTTGGGAGGCAGCAGCTCTTTGAATAAGAGATGTAACCCAGCCTAATGAAGCTATCGGCCATGTCAGCCTGTTAATATACACTACAAACTCAGCAATGTTCCCATAGCTTATTTTTCTTTCAATTGCCAGCATGCCACCAATATAAATGGTAAAAATGGTGCTTAAACCTATGAGTAATATCATAAATGGCTGGAACAGGGATTCCGTTTTTACCAATCCGAGCGTACGGCTTTTATACTCGGAACTTTGTTTTTCAAATTCAGATACAGCGTACGCCTCACGCCCATATGCTTTTAATATACGTATTCCCGAAAATGCTTCCTGTGCCTGTGTAGTAATGTTAGATAACTGTTGTTGCACCTTGGTGCTTTTTTTATTTATAGTACTACTTACATAATAGATCGAAATTGCTAAAAACGGCAATGGCAGTAACACATATATGGTCAACTGTTCATTTACATTTATCATTTGGCCAATTGTAAAAATGAATAAAAATGTGGTGTTAAGTATGTACATAATGGCCGGGCCAATATACATTCGCACACGGCCTACGTCTTCGCTGATGCGATTCATCAGGTCACCCGTATTATTGCGTTTGTAGAAAGAAATATCCAGTTTTTGATAATGGTCATAAATTTCGTTTTTAATGTCGTATTCGATTAATCTCGACATAACAATAATGGTTTGCCTCATTAGGAAAAGAAAAATTCCGCTCAATAAAGCCATCCCGATAAGGGATGTCGCATAATAAAACAATTGCATGGAAGGAGAAATAGTATGAGTTGTATCGTATTGATTCCTTAAATAATCAATCGCATACCGAAGATAGGGCAGGGAATACACCGCAAAAAAGTTGGATATGACAACAAAAACAATACCTAGTAACAAACGTAAGCGATACTTGTAAAAATATTTATTTATATGTTTTAGTGATTTCATAACCTACCAATCTTCGAATACATTTGTTTACCTCGAAAATAAACATAATTTTGCGGTAATTAAATACAGATGCTATTTTTAGCGCACAAAAGTACTAAGAATTTCATTGGTCATAAGGATTATTAAAATCGTTATTCGTTGGTATGTTAAACAGAAGATATTTGAGAATTAAGGTGATGCAGGCATTGTATGGTTTTTTTCAATCAGATACAAAAGATTTGGCAAAGGCGGAACGGGATTTATTTAACGGTATTGATAAAATTTATGACCTGTATATATACCAGTTAGCATTATTGGTTGAATTACGTCATGTAGCTGCAAGGCTGATTGAAGAAGCGAAGTCAAAGCACCGTCCCACAGAGCAGGAATTAAACCCGAATTTAAAATTTATTGAAAACAAATTCCTCATTCAGCTTACAGAAAATAGTCATTTAAAACGTGAAATGAATAACCGGAAGATAAGTTGGAATAATGAGTTTGAGCTGACAAAAAAAATAGTTAATAATATTAAAGTTTCGGCAGAGTTTATTAAGTACATGAGCGGTAATGATAATTCGTATGAGGCTGACCGTGATTTTATTGTAGAAATATTTAAAGAATATATCGCTGATTTTGAACTACTCAACCACGTATACGAAGAAAAAAATTTGCATTGGGGCGATGATATTTACCTGGTAAATCCAATGATCGTAAAAACGGTTGAATCCTTTAATGATGATACGATTGCCGGTTTTTCCTTAATACCTTTATATAAAGATACAGAAGAGGATTCAGAGTTTGCGAAAGACTTATTTCGTCAAACGGCTTTACGTAACGAAGAAGTTGAAAAGCTGATAGGCGATAAAACAAAAAACTGGGAAATAGAACGTATCGCGATGATGGATGTATTACTGATGAAAATGGCTATTACTGAAGTACTTCACTTTTCAAACATTCCTGTTAAAGTATCATTGAATGAGTACATTGAAATATCAAAAATATACAGCACACCTAAAAGCAAAATATTTATCAATGGGATTTTAGATAAAATAGTCGCTGATTTTAAAACAGAGAACAGATTGAATAAAATGGGCAGGGGATTGATGGAGTAATTATGATTGCGAGTTACGAATGACGATTGTCGAATTATTTAAAATAAAAAAATGAAAACAAAATTAATTAAAAGCCTGGCTATAGTTGTATTAGCTGCAACGGCATGTAATCAAGAACTAAAGAAAACAGATGAAACAAAAATTTCAACGGATGTAATAAATGTACCGGCTACTGCATCTGATAAACCTATAGAAGCGGGTTTAGCTCCCACTATGGTGTTTAATGAACTGAAACATGATTTCGGAAAAATAATCCAGGGAGAGAAAGTATCTTATTCGTTCATATTTAAAAATACCGGAGGGACTGATTTGGTGATTTCTTCCGCGCAAGGCAGCTGCGGATGTACTGTTCCTACTTACCCAAAAGAACCTGTTAAACCCGGCCAGGAAGCTAAAATTGATGTTGTATTTGATAGTAGCGGAAAATCAGGACTGGTAGAAAAAACCGTAACTTTGACTACCAATTGTAATCCAAGCACTCAAATACTTACCGTAAGTTCAACAGTAATAGTTCCTGAAGAAGAATAAAATTAATGTAGAAGTCGGAAGTTCGATTTCGGAAGTAAAAATATAAACCAAACTATCACTAACAATTAATAATTAATAACTAACAACCAATATGACAAACACATTATTAATGGCAGGAGGCCAGGCAGGAGGAATTGGACAATTTATTCCTTTAATTTTAATCATAGTAGTATTTTATTTTTTTATGATTCGTCCTCAGCTTAAAAAAGCGAAAGATCAAAAAAAGTTTCGTGAGAATATTAAAAAAGGAGACAAAGTAGTTACTATTGGCGGTATTCATGCTAAGATAGTGGAAGTAAACGATACTACTTTTATTATTGAAGTAGAAGGTGGAAACAAACTTAAAATAGAAAGAAGTGCTGTTTCAATGGATTCATCTACACTGATAGGAGCCGAACAGAAATAGAATCAAGATCAGGGCAATAGCTGTTTTTTAACCACAAAGTACTCAAAGAAAAAAGCGGAAAGAGCACAAAGGGAAATTGATTTTTTACCAATTATAAAATACAAAACAGTCCATTTTTTTGACCTCACCCTTTTATCCCTCTCCGAAAGAGAGGGAAGATTTGGTCTATTTTATATTTATAATTGGTATTACTCTTTCTTTGTGATCTTTATGAAAAACTTTGTGCTCTTTGTGGTTTCATTTTTATTTTTTTTGACTTGACTTAATAATTAATGACTTTGAACTTATCTTTTTTAAAAAAGATCAAAACTTCATCTGAAAAAAAAGAAAGTGTTCACCTGAACAGGCGGGTGATTACCTTTATGATATGTATATTGGTATCCATATCTTTCTGGCTATTAATGTCGCTTTCAAAAGAATACACTATAACTGCGAACTTTCCGGTAAACTATGTAAATCTTCCGGAAGATAAAGTAATTGCGAATCAATTACCCCGAACATTTGATATTGAAATAAAGTCCAGTGGATTTAATTTGATGATGTATAAATTTAAACGTCATCGGGAGACACTACTGATAAATATCCAGGGCGCTAAGCCATTACGGTCAAAAAATAATTTTTATTTGAATACGGCTTCCACGATAGATAAAATTGCAGCACAATTCAATAGTCAGATCCGGGTTCTAAAGATCGTCCCTGATACCCTGTTTTTTAATTTTAATAAAAAGGTTACAAAAGCCGTTCCGGTAAAAGCCAATATCGCTATTAGTTGTGATCACCAGTATCAACAAACCGATAGCATTAAGCTTACACCCACATTTATTAAAATTTCAGGTGCCGCTGATATAATTAATAAGATCGATTATGTGGAAACTGTTCCCGTAAATTTTAAAAATGTGGATAAACCTCTTTCATTAAAGCTAAATATTTTAACTACTCAGGCTTTAAAACAAGTGGATCTTTCGCAAACAACAGTTAAAGCAACAGTTAATGTTAAAAAATACACTGAAGCGAGTATTGAACTTCCTGTTGAAGTAGAAAATTTACCTGCCGGCTTTGGTTTAAAAACGTTTCCGGATAAAATAACTGTTAAATACAATGTGGCGTTTGACGATTATGGGAAGATCAATGCATTGCAATTTCGTGCTGTAGTGGATTATGCAAAAATTGAATCCGGAAATAATAAACTAAAAGTACATTTAGTGCAATTTCCTCAGGAAGTACGTTCAATAAAAATAAATCCCGAAAAAATAGAATACATTATCAGAAAATGATCAAAACAGGTATCACAGGTGGAATAGGTAGCGGTAAAACCACTGTTTGTAAAGTGTTTGAGTTGCTTGGTATACCTGTATACTATGCAGACGAGGAAGCTAAAAAAATATTAGATAATGATCCGGATGTTAAAAAAAACGTTTTAACTGTTTTTGGATATGAAGTGTTGAGTGAACAGGGATTAATCGACAGAAAAAAAATATCCGCAATCGTATTTAAAGATCAACAGAAGTTAGCGCAACTGAATTCAATTATACACCCTGTAGTTGCTTTGCATTTTTCAAACTGGCTTCTACCATATTCCTCTCACAAGTATATTATAAAGGAAGCAGCTATTCTATTTGAAAGCGATGCTTATAAACAAGTAGATAAAGTGATTACAGTGGTTGCTCCCGTAGCATTAAGAATAAAACGTGCTATGCAGCGTGATGGTATGTCGCTTGAACAAGTGGAACAACGTATGAAATATCAAATGAACGATGAAGAAAAAATGAAACGCTCCGCTTTTGTAATTCATAATGATGAGCAACAATTGCTCATCACTCAGGTGATTGCCATACATGAACAATTATCCAAATGAAAATTCTCTCCATAAAACAAATTCGCGATGCCGATAAATACACAATAGAAAAAGAGCCTGTTGCTTCTATTGATCTGATGGAACGTGCGGCAATAAGTTGTGTGGACTGGATCACCGAACGTTTTGATATTCATACTGAATTTAAAATTATTTGTGGACAAGGTAACAATGGCGGGGATGGTTTGGCAATTGCAAGGTTGCTAACTGAAAAACAATATAAAGTACAGGTAGTTGTAGTTCATCATTCCGATAATCACTCTTCTGATTTTATGACTAATTATGAACGCTTCAGATCAAAGAATGATCCTGTAGACGTAAATTCTATCACCTCATTTCATACTACTTTTCAGGTTGAGCAAAACACGGTTATAATTGATGCTCTTGTAGGATCAGGCTTAAATAAGCCATTGGAAGGCTTATTAGCCGATTGTGTCAGTTTTATAAATAAGTTTTCAGTTCCGGTTATATCTATTGATATGCCTTCCGGTTTGTATGGTGATGTATTGAATAATCCAACAGATACTATCATAAAAGCAAATTACACCCTCACTTTTCAGTTCCTGAAATTATCATTCATGTTTACTGAAAATGCTAAATATATTGGTGAATTCAGTGTGTTAAATATTGGTCTGCATCCCGATTATATTAATCATGCTTTAACTCAGAACCATTTCATTACCCGTAATGATGTTAGTGTTTTATTGAAAACAAGAAGTAAAGTTGCTCATAAAGGTACTTTCGGGCATGCACTTTTAGTTTGCGGTAGTTATGGGAAAATGGGTGCGGCAATACTTGCTTCAAAAGCATGTATGCGAAGTGGAGCAGGGTTATTAACCGTTCATATTCCAAAATGCGGTTATGATATTTTGCAAACCACTGTCCCTGAAGCAATCGTTGATACAGATACGGAAACAAATTTTATTTCAGATAATATAAAAGTAGAAAAATACAATACCATTGGAATTGGTCCCGGAATTGGAACTGAAAAACAAACACAACATGTGGTGAAACTTTTAATACAAAATAGTTCAGTTCCGTTGGTATTTGATGCTGATGCTATCAATATTATTGCTGAAAATAAAACCTGGCTTTCATTCATACCCGCTAATTGTATATTTACTCCGCATCCTAAAGAATTTGAACGGTTAACCGGGAAATCATCTGATACTTCTGAACGTTTGCAATTACAACGTCATTTCTCTCTAAAATATAAAGCGTATGTTGTATTAAAAGGTGCACATACTTCTATATCTTGCCCGGATGGAACAGTACTTTTTAATTCTACAGGAAATCCCGGTATGGCAACAGCGGGAACCGGGGATGTACTTACCGGTATCATTACTTCATTATTAGCACAAGGGTATACATCACAATACTCTTGCATTATCGGGGTTTATCTTCACGGACTAGCAGGTGATTTTGCCGCTCATGAAAAATCAGAAGAAAGTATGATTGCTTCTGATATTATTGAAAATTTAGGGGAAGGATTTAAGTATTTACGGGATTAGTTTAAAGTGCGTCATCGCGAGGAACCAAGCAATCTGCAAATGTGGTGCTACAAAAAGATGGCTTGCCTTCACTGCGTTATGCTCGCAATGATGCAAAACTACATATGCAACGCTCTCTTTCCTGTAGCATCCAAACACGCTTCTTTGATCGCTTCTGTAAATGTAGGATGCGCATGGCTCATACGGGAAATATCTTCAGCACTTGCACGGTATTCCATCGCAACAACTGCTTCCGCGATCATATCTGCGGCACGGGGGCCGATGATGTGGACACCTAAAATTTCATCCGTTATTTCATCTGCCAGTACTTTTACAAAACCGTCGGTATCCATAGAAGCCCTTGCTCTACCGCTTGCTTTGAAAGGAAATGAACCTATTCTGAATTTTTTGCCTTGTTCTTTTAATTGTTCTTCGGTAAAACCAACTGCTGCAACTTCCGGCCAGGTATATACCACACCAGGAATTAAATTATAATTGATATGAGGTTTTTGCCCGGCCATTGTCTCCGCAACAAATACACCTTCTTCTTCTGCTTTATG
>Ga0105048_10020122_pt1 | contig 10197 bp, 8 predicted proteins | sample MAT05_FD_78382 | JGI IMG/M metagenome (GOLD analysis project Ga0105048, IMG submission 78382) | Freshwater microbial communities from Lake Fryxell liftoff mats and glacier meltwater in Antarctica - MAT-05 | ecosystem: Environmental > Aquatic > Freshwater > Ice > Liftoff microbial mat | place...
ACACAGTTCCCACGCCCATCGCTTTGGGCGTGCCACACAGTTCCCACGCCCATCGCTTTGGGCGTGCCACACGGTGGTCTGGCCTAGTAGTCTTCTGTCTGCCGCTCGCCTAAGAACGCAGTGAAGTCTGAAATCTTAAGAATTTAGCTACGGAACGTTGTGGCACTCTTGCGTTGCCTGTAAGGACTACGTTCCTCGGCGATTTCCAAACCAATAAATATGCGATCGATCGCACATTCTTAAATCGTGATCGCGACACCAAGTCGTCAGCCACGTGGCCTGCAAATTCAAGTCTTTTACCGTGGTTCCTCGCGGCATCAACATCACACGGTCCCGATCCCATTCCCCCAACTCTTTCAAGTAGTGAAGCACTTCCTCGGCATCGAGAATAGAGCCGACCACGAACTTGAGTTGGTACTCGCCCTTGGCCATCAGCTGACGTACGACGTTCGGCTGCTTACGTCTCTGGTCATGCTGCCGAACCCACTCTTCGGAAGCGAATCCGATCGGGGTTGAATTACTCAGCTTTGGGCTAATTGACCAAAGATCACAGGCGATATCCCGGTGAATGGTCCCTGCCGTCTCAATCGTGATGTGCCGTCCAAGTCGGTGAAGTTCATCGCAAACTTCACGAAGCTCCTCAAAGATCATGGGCTCGCCACCGGTGATGACCACGTGCGAAGTCGTCCATTGGGTAGCGGCTTCCACGATGGACTCCACCTTCCAGGGGTCACCCTCGGGTTCCCAAGAGGCATAGCGAGTGTCGCAAAACCAGCATCGCAGGTTGCAACCACTGGTGCGAATAAACACACTTGGGGTACCCGTAAATCGGCCTTCCCCCTGGACGCTATGAAAAATCTCTGAGATCCGGATCACGCTGGCCTCGAATACGCGTCGTTTGTCAAAATGCACTGTTAATCTAGGGCCGAATCATCAGAATACACAAAAACCATTCCACGCGTATCCTGACTAGCCGTTATCCCGAGGAGAATTTCCTGTGCCTGGCACACCGTTCCAAGATCAACTTGAGTGCTTCGACAACTCCTTCCCTGATCGCGAGTATCACATTGAGATCGAATGCCCCGAGTTTACCTCCATGTGTCCCAAGACGGGACAGCCTGACTTTGGAACCCTCGTCTTTCGCTACGTTCCGGATGCAAAATGCGTGGAGCTGAAAAGCCTCAAGTTGTATTTGCAGAAGTTTCGAAACGAAGGAATCTTCTACGAAAACGTAACCAATCGAATTCTCGATGACTTCGTAACGATCGTAAAACCCCGTCGCGTCACGCTCGAAAGCCGTTGGGGCGCTCGAGGCGGTATCACTTCGGTCATTACCGTAACGCATGAAAAGGCAAAGTAAAATGGCCACAGAAACACATTCCTTCACATCAAAACCCGTTTTGCTTAGCGGCTTTGCCGACGAAGCCGCAAACCAAAAAACCGCGGAACAGCAATTCTGCGCATTTGCCGCCTTGGGTCTTCGCTACTACACCCTGCGATTCATCGATGCTGGCGCAGGTATCCAGAACGCAATGCTACTGGCACCCGATTCGATCGAGCGCATTTTGACATTGCAAGCCGAATACGGCCTGCGCGTTTCTTCTCTTGGTTCGCCGATCGGTAAAGTGAAGTTGCTCGAGATCGAGGACGGAACAACCAATCGGTACGTACCATTCGAGGAATACTTGAAAAAGGATGTCCAACGAGCATGCGAACTGGCAAACACCTTCGATAGCAAACTCATTCGCGGTTTTTCATTCTACCATCCGCGCGGAACAAATCCCGAGGCCCATCTTACCCAAGCCATTGATCAACTAGGGCAAATTGCACGCGTGTGCGATTCCTATGGCCTCACTTTTGGTCTAGAAGTCGAAGCCAACTTGATCGGGCAAACTGGCAAACTGCTCAAAAAACTTTACGACGGTGTTGCCGATCCGGCCATGCTCTTGATTTTTGACGGAGCCAATCTAGTTTGCCAGGGGATGTCAACCGAACAAGTTTATGACGAGTACTTGGCCATGAAAGAAGGCATGGGCTGGCTTCACGTCAAAGACTACCAACGGCCGACAACGCGATCGAACCACGTGGATGAGGATTCCTTAAAGAGCTTTGTGCCAGCCGATCAAGGTGACTCGGGACACGAAGCCATATTCCGCGACGTGAAACGAGACTACTCGCAATTGATAACCAAACTTGCCAAGCGAGGTATCCCTGGATTGTTCTTGGACCTCGAACCGCACGTAAAAGGTGGTGGTCAATTCGGCGGCTTCAGTGGACCAGACGGTTTCGGTGTAGCCTTTCGAGGGCTGTGCCGCTTGTTGGATTATGTCGGCTTGCCCTACGACCTGCGCACCTTCGCGGATATCCGTAACAGCGTTGCGAATTCCAGCGCTCCGAAAGCGGGCGTTTAGTTACGGATGAAGCCATCATTGACGGCAAACAATTGGAGAGACGAATACCCCTTTGCGTCTCACTACCTAGAGCTTGCGCCGAACGTACGATTGCACTATGTGGACGAAGGGCTCAAAAAGAATAGCACCCCGACTATCTTGTGTGTCCATGGCAACCCAACTTGGTCCTTTTACTACCGCTCGATCATCTCACGATTTCGTGGGTCGCACCGCGTGATTGCCGTCGACCATGTTGGGTGCGGACTTAGCGATAAACCGCAGCAGTACCCGTATACTCTTGCACAGCACACCGCCAACTTGGTTCGATTGATCGACGAGCTGAACTTGCAACAAGTTACGCTGGTCGTTCACGACTGGGGCGGAGCCATAGGTCTGGGCGCAGCGGTCGAGCGAGCCGAACGGTTTCGTAATTTGCTGATTCTCAATACGGCGGCTTTTCCTCCTACCTACATACCTCGCCGCATCGCTGCCTGTCGCATTCCAATGCTGGGCTCTTGGGCAATCCATTATTTCAACGCGTTCGCTCGAGCGGCAATATTTATGGCGATCGATCGATTGCCAAGGCTGAGCAACAATGCTCGCGCTGGTTTGCTTGCCCCCTATGATTCGCCGCGGCATCGAGTTGCCATCGATGGGTTCGTGAAGGATATTCCGATGTCGCCAAAGCATCCAACGTGGAATGTCTTGCAGCAACTGGAACGCAATCTACCCAAACTCAATGCTCTTCCGATCCGTTTTGTTTGGGGGATGCGTGACTGGTGTTTCCGACCGGAATGCATGGAAAGAATGAATGTCGCTTGGCCCAACGCCACGCGACGCGAGCTGGAGGATGTTGGCCATTACGTGATGGAAGAAGCGTCCGTCGAAGTTTTGGAGGAACTTCAACGACTGATGGATGGCGGTCATGTCGGTCGGCAGTAGAGTCCGAGTTGCCATAGAAGCGGAATGTTCGGCAATTAAGGCTGGCAATGTACATCCGCATGCTTCATTTCGGGATTTGGACCACCAACATTTTTTAATCGCAGCCAAGGCCATCGGTGAGAGAATCGATCAGTGCTTCGGTCAATCGCTAGGGCAAATCGTATTGCAGTCGGTGCATGCGATGATGGATGCAGTTAGTACGAACACAAGCCTTGGAACGATACTTCTCCTAGCACCTCTCGTCGTGGCTACGAATCGTCTGACCAACACCTCTAGCGGAACGAGAACGATTCAAGAATGCCTGCGTGAAACGTTAGCTACCCTGACGTCAGAAGACTCACTCGCTATTTATGAAGCGATACGGATTGCAAAGCCCGGCGGCCTCGGCCAAGCGCCGTCGATGGACGTTCTACATTCAGCTCCCATCAACATCCTCGATGCTATGAAGCTCGCAGCGGAGTGGGACGACATTGCCCTTCAATACACCACTAATTTCGATTTGGTGTTTACGATCTCGCGACGCCTTGAAATCAAACAAGCGGCGGGGCTCACAAAAGCCGATGCGATTCGATGCGTGCAAATCGAGTTGCTGTCGGAACGGGTAGATAGTCTCATCGCTCGAAAGCAAGGCCGGTTGTTTGCAAAGCAAGTGCAAGCACATGCCCGAATGGTGATCGCCGCCGGTCCATTTGCAAGTGCCGAGTATGAGTCGGCATGGCATCGATTCGATGACTTTTTGCGTGACGACGCGCACCGAGGCAACCCAGGCACTATCGCAGACTTAATCGCTACCGCATTGTTCTAAGACGAGTGGGTGTTTTTTTGTCGGTTTTGTGAATGGATGATCAGTCGGTCAACTTCGAAATCGGCGTCAACTCGAGCTTGCGAAATTCGACTTCAGAACCCTCTGCTTGCAATGCGATTTGGCCCTTGCTCGCCGTGCACTTCGTGCCGTGATTGACAAGATCCCCATTTAGCCAAACCTTAACAGCATCGTCCAAGCATTCAATGACCATCGCGTTCCACTCACCTGGCGGCTTTTCGGAACCATCGGTGAGGTTAAGAATCCTCCGCCCCTTGCCCTCTGTTACGCCCCAATTCTCCATTGGTCCTCGTCGTTTGACCATATCGGGGACAGTAATGTCCTCGCCGATACACCAAAAGTCGCCCGCATGCGTATGATTCATCTGCACCTCGATGGACTTCGGAAACATTTTGTAAAGTGCACGCGGAGTTGATGCAAAGACCAAGACGCCGCAATTGCCGGGTTTCGCCGCGAAACGGTATTCCACTTCGAGTCGATAATTCTTGTAACTCTCGTTAGTGATCAGGTGCCCTTCGGGCTTACCTAGACTGACCAACAGTTTATCGCGGACGATAAACGTTGGTGAATCGTCCGGGTGATCGTCCAGATGCGGCACATCAACGTGCCATCCGGTCAAATCCTTACCGTTGAACAGGCTTACTGATTTTGGATCTGCCGCCGTCGTTTCGAGCGTTGCGCAAAGGTACACGCTGCAGATAGTGATCAGAGCAATCGCATAGTGTTTCGCGGTACGTTTCGCAGTGTGTTTCGCAGTGTGTTTCACCGTATGATTCACCGATTCACCGTGGCGTTCCTTGTGTTCTGGGGATGGATACAGGTTCATTGTAGCTAGATTGTCGCCAAGTGCTGCTACTCTAGCACGTTCGGTCGTGCAAATTGGAACCAACCATGATAACCTTAGACGTAATTCGGCCCTCGTTGTGCGTTTGTTTGGCGCACTTTCGCGGATAAGCAGTGATTTTATTCGGGCAGCGCAAAACACTGTCGACTTTTGCTCCGCAAAAGCTCGCTAACGCTGCGCACTTTCGCGGAGCGAAAGGCGACACTACGCCATGGTAACTACATGAATATTTCTCTATGACAGTTGATGTCGAACACTCAGAACCCGCTATTTCCGATACGTTGGCGTTCTTCACTGCGGTGCAATTCCTAACACGCTTACCGGTTCCTGGGGCAATGAGTCCCACGATGGAAAACCATCAGGCGGCATTGCGAGCGTCGATTCTCTACTTTCCACTCGTGGGAGTTCTCATCGGTGTTTTTACCACCATGACTTTTTGTGCTGCGAATTTTCTTTGGTCGACATTGGTCGCTTCCATCCTAGCTATTGCGGCCGAAGCGTTTTTGACGGGCGCCTTTCATGAGGATGCCCTGGCGGATGCGACCGATGCCCTCGGGGGTGGCTGGACGCGAGAACAAGTGCTCGCAATACTGAAAGATTCGCGGCACGGAACTTATGGGGTGCTGGCGTTGGTCGTAGGTGTCTCTTTGCGAATTGCTTTGATTTCCAATTTGAGCTTGTCGATGGCATGGCTCGCGATCCCGTTTTCAGCCGGGCTTGGGCGATGGTCGATATTGATATTGATGCATCGTCTGCAACCGATTCAAGACCGACACACCATGGCTCGCGATGTAGGTTCGAAGCCAAGTGGTTCAACGATTCTCTTGGGCGCAATTTCCCCAATTCTTTCTTTTGGTATCGCATTGGCCTGCATTTGCGCAGTGGATACGGAGGTGTCGACAACGGTGATCCTAATCAATGCATGCTTTGGCGTTGGTTTGGCGTTGGTTTTTTCGTTGCTTATGACGTGGTATTACGCGCGTCTTGTGCGTAAGCGCGTTGGTGGTGTGACTGGCGACTTTCTCGGCGCCAACTGCTACCTTGTTCAACTGGTAACGCTTCTCGCGATGCAGGCAAGAGTGTAATGCACTCAACTCCTCCACCCTTCGTCTTGTTCCGGCGGCAGAAAATCGCTACACAGTGATCGCTCGCATCGTCTGAGCGAAATCGGAGTAGTGATTTGGGCAGGAGGCCTAACGTGATCCAGAAAGCAATCGGCTTGGCAGTCTTGGGGGTACTTTGTTTTTTTCTTGCGCCTGCCTCGTTGGATGCGTCGGAGCCCAACAAGATCAAAGACTGGATCGAGCAACTTCGCCACCCAGGTGCGGGCATTCGCATCCAAGCCGCTGCGAAGCTGGCGGAGATAGGCAAACTGGGTGCACTCGCTGATAGTGCTTTTGAGCCGTTAAATGCATGTTTGCAAGACCCGAATGGAAACGTGCGTCTGTATGCTTCCTTTGCCCTGGGCCGAGTCGAGGCCGATACGGAGCGATCGCTCATGGTACTCATCCCCTTGCTAATCGATTCTGACGAGCATGTTCGCTATTCCGCCGAATGGTCGATCTCGGAAATCGCTAAGTCGGTATCGAGTCGTAAAGTCTTTGACGAAGAGGCACACAAATTGCTGGGTGTTTTCCAGTCCGCCGAAAGCCAACTGTCACTTGGCGCAATTCAAGAACGGCACGTTATGGCGGTCAAGCTCGCGCGTACACACTTGGAGAGTTGCTTCAGCAAACCGAAAGAGACATCCGCCGCTCCCCCACTTCCCGTGGTTCCAGAGTCGCAAGTCGTGACCGTCTCCCGAGTCTTGCCGGACAACGTGCAAGTTTCGATGACTCTCTATCGAACCAACGACATTGCGGGGCGACTCTTAATCGTCGATCAATTGGCCAGCGCAGAGTTTGATGATCTATTGCGACTTGCAGTACTGAGCCACGAATTACACGGCGAAGAATTGCTGGTCGCAAGCTACGCAGTGTCCCGTTGGCAGGCCAATGGCCAGCGACTCCTCTCACAATTGTTTTCTGAATTGAAGGAAAACGATTTGAGCGAGTCGTATGCAGAACATGTTATCCAATTGCTATCCCCCGACGGGTCAGCGCAATTGGAAAATCTATGCGAAATCGGTCTGTTGCCTAATCGCACCATCAATGTGCGAGTTGTTTCTTGGAACGCCATCAGGAGGGGGTTAAGCAATCCGAATCTCGATTTAGCGACAAAGGCAATCGCCATTCCTGCCCTCGAAAAACTCGCTTTCAACACCTTTGAAATCGCCGAGTTGCGTGTCTTGGCGATCGAAACGCTTGCCCTGCTGGGCGACAGTCGAGAATCCAACGTCTCGTCGCTCGTCAGTCTTTTTAGGCAACCACAATTGCCGCCAGAAGTTCGCTCCGCGGCTGCCAAAGCTATTGCCAGGATAACCCCAGGTTCTAGAGACGTGGCGACTCTACTTGTGGAATTTATGAGAGGCCTGCAAGTCGAGGATGAGTTGTTCCTCGACTTGGCTGAAACTCTTGGCCATTTCGGTCCGGCCGGGGAAATAGGGACTGAACTCTTAGTGGAAGGGCTTCACTCCAAAGAAGTCGTGACTCGCATGGCCTGCGCGGCATCGCTTGAAAGGATCGGGCATTCTGCCGTTCTAGCAATCCCGGCTCTGGTCGATCGCATCATCGATCCGACGGAAGTGGTTGCGGTCAAAAGCCAGGCCGCAGTTGCTTTGAAGCAGATGGGGCAAACCGCGCTTAGTCCGATGTTGGAACAAATTCGGAATCCTGATCCTGTCGTTCGCGAACATGTCTTACGCGCGCTGAGCTTGGTCGCTAACTCCAACCCAATCCTGGTTGAGCCATGCGTCGCGAAACTAACGGACCCGTTCGAAAATGGTCCAGTCCGGGCCGCAGCGGCGACGGCTTTGGGCAGTGTTGGGATGCGGGCTCATCTCGCCGTCCCAGGTCTGCTGAGAGCCTGTGATGCCGATCAACCGACGGAGCTAAGAGCCGCAGCGATCCTTGCGTTAGCACGGATCGACCCCACGCAAGCGGCAGTCGTGATTCAGAGGAATTTCAACGATTCTCAGCGTTTGGTACGGGCCAGCGCGTCCTACAGTCTACATTGTTGCGGAGACACGGGCGCCTGCCTGGAAGAACTGTTGCATCTGCTTTGCGGGTCCGAAGACGACCAACTCGTGCATACGGTAATAGCCGATATTGGTCCAGCCGCAAGTCCGTACTTGCTACGTATTGCAGAGTCCAAACAGCGATCCACTATCGAACGCGTGTGCTGCGTTCAGGCTGCGGTCGCCATGCCAACTGTGGAATGGCCTGCGTTGGTGCGATTGCTGGACGATGACGAAATCGGAGACCAAGTTGCCCGGCTAATTGAGACGGCAGAAAACTTTGAATCCGATGTGATACCGCTTTTGATCGGGTTGATGCGAGAGGGTCGCATCGGAACCGCGACTCGTGGCAGAATCGTGTCAATGTTGGAGGCGGATGGATTCGGCGCTGCAGGCGATGAAGACATATGGGCGAATACACTTGCCATCAATCAGCCTGGGGCAGGCAAATCCTTTGAATCTTATCCCGAAAGCCAAATTGCTGCCGAGTCGATGCCATCTGCTGCAATGCCATCTGCTGCAATGCCACCTGCTGCAATGCCACCTGCTGCAATGCCATCCGACGACACGCAAGCGGAGTTCACTCCTCCATTGGCAATGAAAAGTCTGCCGCCGTCGAACGAGAAACAGCCAGAGGATCGCAAGGTTTCTGTTTTCTACGGAACCAATCGAACTCCACTGGCCGCGATAGGATCAAGCACATCGATAACGGGTGTTCACGTTGGTCTGGCAACTATGGCACTCGCAGGCATGGCCAGTTGCTTCTTTCTGTTTCCTAGGCATAGCAATATACGCTACGCGATTGCATCGTTGGTCGGAATGGGTACGGTTTCAACCATAGCCTTGCAGTTGATGTTTCTGGCCAACTGGAATGGGGCGTCGCAGGAGATGCTTCGCTACGGGGGGCAGTATAGCGATCAAATCCAATACGGCGTTTGTGAAGTTTCCATTCCCGTGGGGCATCAACCTGGCGAGTTGGAAGGACCGCAAATGTTCAAAATGGAAGTCACGCCGGACCCAGAGAAACACATTGTACTAACCAAAGTTGGACGACTAGATACCAACTCGTTCCATGCTGCGTTGCAAACGGAAATGGCTCGAAAGGGGAAAAACATTTTTGTGTTCATTCACGGTTACAATGTTTCCTTCGAGGATGCCGCACGACGCACGGGGCAGATGGCCTATGATTTGAAGTTCCCGGGAGCGCCCGTCTTTTACAGTTGGCCATCTCAAGCCAATTGGTACAGTTATGTAACAGACAAAGAAAACATCGACTTAAGCACCAGCCAGATTCGATCCTTCTTGCTAGACATAGCCTCCCATTCCGAAGCCGATACCATTAACCTGATCGCGCACAGCATGGGCAACGTTGGCTTGACAGCCGCTTTGAGCGAGATCGAGCAATCGTCCAAACCGCAATTCAATCAGTTGGTTTTGGCCGCGCCCGACATCGATGCGGAGGTCTTCAAGGAGGAGATTGCTTCGAAAATCGTTTCCAAAGCGAGGCATACAACACTATATACCTCCAAGTCCGATCTCGCATTGATTGCGTCTCGCTATTTTCATCAAGGGAACCGAGTCGGCGATTCTGGTCCGGACGTATTGATCTTTGACGGTATTGATACGATCGATGCGACCGCCGTAGACAGCAGTCTGTTGGGCCATTCCTACTACGGAAGCAACGTGACCGTCTTAGATGATCTAGAACAACTGTTTCAGAATCAACCCATTGAATCCCGACGCTATTTGAAATCGATCGTGACGGCAACGCGGCCTTATTGGGCGTTTGAACCGTTGCGAATTTCGAGAGTTTCAATGCCGCAATTGGAACAACGCCGGTAGTTCCCTTTTATGGCGGGGGGCAGTTTGAAATTTACCTATAAACTGGGTGGCACGCTCTGAGGTACGAAGGGCGTGGTGAATCGCTAAAGTCATTTGCCACAGTTCCCACGCCCATCGCTAATCGCTTTGGGCGTGCCACACAGTTCCTATGCCCATCGCTAATCGCGCTAATCGCTTTGGGCGTGCCACACAGTTCCTATGCCCATCGCTAATCGCGCTAATCGCTTTGGGCGTGCCACAC
>Ga0105048_10020123_pt1 | contig 10196 bp, 6 predicted proteins | sample MAT05_FD_78382 | JGI IMG/M metagenome (GOLD analysis project Ga0105048, IMG submission 78382) | Freshwater microbial communities from Lake Fryxell liftoff mats and glacier meltwater in Antarctica - MAT-05 | ecosystem: Environmental > Aquatic > Freshwater > Ice > Liftoff microbial mat | place...
ACAATCGGCGGCGGCTGTCCATCCCCAACGCAATGGTGAGCTTCGGACCCGACGGTGGCATCGTGTCGACATCGGCCGATCTCATCCGGTTCCTGCTCGCATTTCACACGGGAGGGTTGTTCGACACTGCCGTCGACCCGCTCAGCGGCGAGTACCGCCGAGTGTTCTTCCCGCTGCAAGCAGGGGTTGGGCACTTGAGGTTCCGGCTGCCGCGAGCCATGTGGTGGCGCGGCACGCCGCCAGACCTTCGGGGCCACTCCGGACTGTCCGGAGCATTCGCCTTCGTCGACATCGACTCAGGGACCTACCTCGCCGGCACCGTCAACGATCTCGCCAAACCATCGCGTTCGTTCAAGCTCATGATCAACCTGATCCGAGAGATCAACGCATCACGATGACTCGGCCGTCGCCCAGGTGTCCTGAATCCCGCTCACGGTGGCCGTTCATCGGTCCGGTTCGCCGGGAATGGCGACGCCGGTCTCGTAGGCAATCATGACGAGTTGGGCTCGGTCGCGAGCGTCGAGCTTCATCAACAACCGACTGACGTGAGTCTTGACGGTGGCGTGGCTGACATGCAGCTCGGCTGCGATCTCGGCGTTCGATCCTCCGCGTGCGATGGACCCGAGCACCTCGCGTTCGCGCCCGGTGAGACGGGAGAGCGCCACCGACTCCTGCGGAGTTGGCACAGGACCCGGCAAACGGGCGAACTCCTCGATCAGCCGACGAGTGATCTTGGGGGCGATGAGTGCATCGCCGCCTGCGACCACCCGCACGGCGTGGAGCAGGTCCACCGGCAGCGTGTCCTTGAGCAGGAACCCGCTGGCCCCGGCTCGGAGTGCTTCATAGACGATCTCGTCGAGGTCGAACGTCGTGAGGATGATCACCCTGGTGGCGGCGAGCGATTCGTCGGCGGTGATTCGACGGGTCGCTTCGAGCCCGTCCATGACGGGCATCCGAACGTCCATCAGGATGACGTCGGGTCGAGTGTTCGCAGCGATCGAGACAGCCTGGGCGCCGTCGCCTGCTTCACCGACGACGTCGATGTCGGGTTCGCCGTCGAGCAGCATCGTGAAGCCACTGCGCACGAGCGCTTGGTCGTCGACGACCACGACTCGGATGGTCATGATGGGGCGGCGCTCGGCAGCGTCGCGCCGACGCGGTACCCACCGCCGCTCGCCGGTCCCGTCTCGAGGGTGCCGCCCCAGAGCTCGACACGTTCGCGCATGCCCAGCAATCCGTGGCCGCCCTCGCCCCGTTGCCCACCAATGCCAGCACCACCACGGTCGAGGTGGGGGGCCGCTGCACCTCGGCCGTCGTCGGACACCTCGACGCTGATCTGGTCAGCCGTATAGGTCAGCCGAACGTCGACCCGTGTCAACGGTCCGGCATGCTTGATCACGTTGGTGAGTGCTTCCTGCACGATTCTGTAGGCGGACAGCTCGACCCCAGCGCTGAGGGGTTCTGGTTCGCCGACGACGACCAATGAGATCGGGACCCCTGCTGCACGTACGTCATCGATGAGGCTGGCGACGTCGCTCAGGGCGGGCGCAGGTGCGTGGCTGCGATTGCCGTCGCCATCGCGCAGCACCCCGAGCAGGCGTCTCATCTCGGCCAGCGTGCTGCGGGCGGTGGTCGAGATCGCCTCCAGCGCGACCTTTGCCTGATCGGGACGACTGTCGACGACGTGGGCCCCGACGCCGGCTTGCACGGCGATCACCGACATCGAGTGGGCGACGACATCGTGCAGCTCCTGGGCGATACGAAGGCGTTCCTCGGCGACCATTCGCGCCGATTGCTGCCGTTCGAGGTTGGCGCGTTCCACGGCTTCACGGAGCGTTGCTTCGACGGTCTCGCGCCTGGCTCGCACGGCCAGCCCGGCACCCCACGCAATCGAGTTGAACGCAAGGTTCAAACCAAGGGCGAAACCGTCGAAGCCGGGGGGGTTGCCGATCCGCAGCGCGACTGCCAGGGTCCACACGATGGCGAGTCCGGCGATCGCTGATCGCAGCTGGCTCGATGCCGCCACCGAGAAGGTGAGCAGCAACAGCGCGAACGGCAGCAGACCTTCAGGGAATCCCGCGAGAACGAGCCACCAGGTGGCTGCGCTGCTGAGGGAAAGCGCCAGAAGCGGCGCTCGCCGGCGGAACGCGATGGGCGCTGTGGCGATGAGCACCAGCGCGAGGGCGAGACCGTCGGGCTGACGCATCCCCGCGATGAGCTCTTGGCTCCACACGGTCGATGCACCGAAGCCGGCGAACATCATCGCAAGAACCACATCGACAATCTGCAGCGACTCCTGGGTGCGCAACCACGCTCGGGTCCGGTCGATCTGGCTCACCACATGACCGTACTCCTCCGGCTGACGTCGTTCGTCGGCCGCCCGGACGACACCGGTATCAGCCTCCAGACGTACGCCCAGCGGCCCGTCGCGAACCATCCCGTGGGCGACGACGCCTGGCTCACGAAAGACGATTGTCGAGACATCAACTTCGAACTCACCAGAGGAACCAACATGTCCGTCACCACCACACCCACACCGGGCCAACCCATGCAGCTTCCGGCCCGATCCGTTGCGCCGAACCCCTCGACGCGATCTGCGGCGACCGTTCGCGATGCGGTCAAGATCTACGGAAAGGGTGACACCGAGGTTCGTGCGCTCGACGGGGTATCCGTCGAGTTCATGGCCGGAGAGTTCACCGCGATCATGGGGCCGTCCGGCTCTGGGAAGTCGACGCTGATGCACAGCACCGCCGGACTCGACCAGCTCACATCCGGCACGGTGCTGATCGGCGAAACGGACATCTCCAGCCTGAACGACCGCAATCTCACCCAGTTGCGACGTGACCGCATCGGATTCATCTTCCAATCGTTCAACCTGGTCCCGACGCTCACAGCCGCCGAGAACATCAGCCTTCCCGCGAAATTGGCCGGGCGCAAGATCGACCCCGACTGGTTCGCCCAAGCTGTCCGCGCCGTTGGATTGGAGAAGCGGCTGAAACACCGACCCTCTGAGCTGTCGGGCGGTCAGCAGCAGCGTGTCGCCGTCGCCCGTGCACTTGCCTCACGCCCGGAGATCATCTTCGCCGACGAACCGACGGGAAACCTGGATTCGCTCGCTGCAGCCGAAATCTTGTCGTTCATGCGTTCCGCTGTCCGTGAACTCGGCCAGACGATCGTGATGGTGACCCACGATCCGGTCGCTGCTTCCTACGCCGACCGTGCTGTGTTCCTCGCCGACGGACGCATCGTCGACGACCTGGACAAGCCGACCACCAGTTCCGTCCTCGACCGCGTTCGTCGCCTGGGTTCGTGATCGCCATGTTCACCTTGACCATCAAAGAGCTCGCATCACGCAAGCTGCGACTGCTCACCACGGCGTTCGCAATCCTCCTCGGTGTCGCCTTCATTTCCGGCACCTTGATCTTCACCGACACGGTCGGCGCAACCTTCGATTCGGTGCTCGCCGATATCGATGCGGGCGTCGATGCGTATGTACGCACGCCGAGCGACATCGACGCCGGCTATGGACAGGGCCCTCGGCTCGATGCGTCGATCGCCGACACCGTTGCCGCTGTCGACGGCGTCGATCAGGTCGCCCTCCGGATCAACGGCTATGCCCGACTCGTCGGCCGTGACAGTGCACCGGTCGGTGACATCGGTGGTCCTGCGCTCGGGATGAACTGGGTCACCGTCGACGAGCTCAACCCCTGGGTGATCTCGAGCGGCCGACCACCTGCGAACGACGACGAGATCGTGATCGATCAGAAGACCGCCGAGATCGCTGGCTACCAGCCTGGCGACGCAGTGACCGTGCTGACGAAGGGCCCGCAGCGCGAGTTCACCGTCTCCGGTATCGCCAGGTTCGGCGATCTGGACTCGGCCGCCGGCGCCGCCGTGGTGTTGTTCACCGACGCCACCGCCGCAGAGGTATTGGCCTCACCGGACCAAGCCAGCGCCATCGCCGTGACCGCCGATGACGGTGTGTCACAGCAGGCCCTCGCATCAGCCATCTCTGCAGTCCTCGCCGGTGATGTCGAAGTGATCACCGGGGCTGAGCTGATCTCGGAGAACCAGGCATCGCTCGCTGCTGAATTCGCCGGGTTCACCACCGTCCTGCTCTGCTTGGCCTTGGTTGCCGTGTTCGTCGGAGCCTTCATCATCAACAACACCTTCTCCATCACCGTGGCCCAGCGCACGCGCGACATGGCACTGCTGCGGGCGATCGGAGCCTCCGGCCGCCAAGTCCAACTCTGCGTCATGTTGGAGGCAGTCGTCGTCGGTGTCATCGCCTCCGCCGCCGGACTCGCCGCCGGCATCGGCGTCGCAGGCGGCCTCAAGAGTCTGATGTCGCAGTTCGGCGTCGATCTCCCAGCAGGACCGTCGGTGATCAGCAGTACGTCGCTCGCCGTGGCGTTCGGAGTCGGCGTTTTGATCACCACCCTGTCCGCCTGGCTCCCGGCTCGCCGTGCCGCAAAGATCGCGCCGGTCGAGGCGATGCGCTCGGTCAGCGTCGACGACTCCGCAGGATCCATCCGGCGGACGATGCTGGGCGTGATCGTGTTCGCAATCGGTGTCGGCGCATTGCTGGCCGGGCTCTCAATCGACGAGATCACCTTGGTCGGTGCAGGTGCGTTGACGATGTTCGTCGGCGTGGTCATCCTTGGTCCAGTGCTGGCCAGACCGGCCGCCTACTTGCTCGGCTTGCCACTGCGGATGCGGGGCGTGAGCGGTGAGATTGCGACCCGAAACGCAATGCTCAGCCCGAAGCGCACCGCCCGAACAGCGGCAGCATTGATGATCGGTGTCGCCCTGGTTGGATTCATCACAGTCTTCGCGGCATCGACGAAGGCCTCGATCGCCGGAAGCCTTGACGACGAATTCGTCGGTACGCACATCATCGGCGATGGTGGTGACGACAACGCGACGGGCCTCAGCCCGACACTCGCCGACCGGCTCCGAGCCCAACCCGGTGTCGACTTGGTCTCGCAGGCACGTACTGCGCCAGCCGTGGTCGACGGGACCGCCACAGATGCGTTCTATGCGTTCGACGCCACCACCGTCGACTCGGTGTTCCGCATGGGTCACATCGACGGAGACCTCGATTCACTCGGTGACGACGGCATCGCCGTTTCGGCAACGTATGCCAGAGACAATGCCTTGACGATCGGATCGAGCGTGCCGGTCACCTTCATCGGCAGCGAGTCCACGTTCGTCGTGACCGCGATCTACTCGGCCGGCGCCCTCTGGGTCGGGGACAACTTCGTCGATCTCGATGCGTTCACGGCGAACGGGTTGGACGAACTCGACTACCGAATCTACGTCTCCGGCGATTCAGAGGCCATCGCAGCAGCGGCGGCTGCGGATCCCTCGGCCGTTGTGCAGGACCGAGCCGAGTTCCTCGACAGCAAGAACGCGAGCATCGATCAGGTCCTCGGATTGTTCTACGTGATGCTCGCCCTGGCGGTCTTCATCGCTCTGCTCGGTATCGCCAACACGCTCGCTCTCTCCATCGGAGAACGCAAGCGTGAACTCGGCCTGATGCGGGCGGTCGGCATGGCCCGAGCCCAGACCCGGTCGATGGTGCGCTGGGAAGCAGTCATCGTCGCCGTGTTCGGCAGTATTCTCGGCCTGGCAATCGGAACCTTCTTCGGGTGGGCAGTGGTGCAAGCACTCGCCGATGAAGGCATCGACACGCTCAGCGTGCCGATCACCCCGCTTGCGGCGATCACCCTCATCGCCGCTGCTGCAGGGGCAACTGCGGCGATCCTGCCCGCACGCCGGGCCGCCCGACTCGACGTGCTCGCTGCGTTGGCGAGCCAATAGCCAACTGGCCCGACAAACGTTGATCGGTTCCGTTGCCTGCCGGACGCCCCGCAGTGTCGGCAAGGTCGGCAAGGGCGCCCTTGCCGACATCCACCGACAACGTCTGGCGGCCTCGACGCGCGACACTGGACCAATGAGTTACGAACATCTGCTGGTGACATCCGACGGGCCGATCACGACGATCACCCTGAATCGCCCGGAGAAGCGCAATGCACTCGCGATGAACGTGATGCTCGAACTCACCGAGGCATTCCGTCACGTCGGTGCGAGCGCCGCCAACGGCGTGATCCTCGCTGCAAACGGGCCGGTGTTCAGCGCCGGACACAACTTCGGTGACATGGCGGGCGCGACGCTCGACGAGGCCCGCCAGTTGTTCACGGTGTGCACGATCATGATGGACGCGGTCCAGTCGATCCCGCAGCCCGTGATTGCCAAGGTGCACGCATTGGCGACCGCAGCCGGGTGTCAGCTCGTCGCGACATGCGACCTCGCGATCGCAGCCGACACCGCCGGGTTTGCGATCCCGGGCGGCAAAGGTGGCCTGTTCTGCCACACCCCGCTCGTTGCTGTCGCCCGCAACATCGGTCGCAAGCGGGCGATGGAGATGGCGCTCACCGGTGATGTCGTCGATGCTGCGACCGCGGCCGACTGGGGGCTGATCAACCGCGCGGTCCCGGCCGCTGAACTCGACGTGGCGGTCGACGATCTGATCGGGCGTGCCACGCGCGGCAGCGTGCTGTCGAAGGCAATGGGCAAACAGGGCTTCTACGGAGAGGTCGATCTGACACAGGCGCGTGCGTATGAGTTCGCGATCGAATTGATGGCGACCGCGGCGATGACGTCTGACGCTCAGGAAGGCATCGCAGCGTTTCTCGGCAAACGCCACGCCGAGTTCACCGAGCGCCCCTGAGTCACGATTGGTCACCACTCGTCACGCTGCACACGCGACCAACGTCCGCAGTCGGTGGACGATCGCGTCGCGATGGTTGCGAACGGTTCGGGGGGTGACGTCGAGCGCCACGGCGAGCTGCTCCGGACGGCCGTGATTGATCAGCTGGCAGATGAACGCAACATCTCCCGGCATGACACCGACGACATCAGCTGCGTCGCGCAGCAGCTCGACGAGCTCTTCGATCGGTTCGACGCTGACGACGTCCGCCGGATCGTCGAACGCCCCGGTCTCGGTCGGGATCTCGCTCGCTCCGCGCCGTCGGGACGGCCGGACAATGGTCTCGAACGTGATGTCGCGCACCAAGTTGGGCACGACTCGGACCCGCCGCCGCTCGACCGGGTAGCGGCAGATGATCGGCCAAGCGTTCGCCACCAGTTCGTCCATCAGCTCCAGACGCTGCTGCTTGTTGTTCGTGTGTCGGCGGGCGACAGCGCACAGCGGAGGCAGGATCCGCTGGAGCACGATTCGTGCTGCGAGAGCCTCGCTCGGCGCCAACTCGAGCAACCGCAGCAGCACTTCGTCGCTCGCGGCGGATTCGACGTTGCGGTCGCCGCTGTCACGAGACTTCGCCTCGGCCGAGAAGCCGCAGCGAACGAGGACGTCGTCGAGACTGTCGACGAGCGACCCGGGCAGTGCCCACCGCCGCACAGCGCGGAGCTCGGCGGCGCTGATCGAGAGGTGTCGCCATTCGTCGTGGAGACGAATCAGGACGGGTGCGTGGCCGGCGATCGTGCCGTTGCCAACGCTGGGATGGTTGTGTCGCTGCGTCGTGTGATCCATGCCGACACCGTGCGGGTCAGACCTCTCCGGAGGGCTCACCGCCCGCCTCACCGGAACGCTCACTTGTGTCAAGAAACCGTCAAGAACCCCAGCGTGAGTGCCCTGATCCACTGCTTCGTTTTCCATTTCCCCGATCTCGAAGCACCCAGTGCAGGGTGAGCAACTGCGTCGATCACCACCCCGTCCACCAGATCCGTCGAGCACCGTTCGATGTCGCCCTCGACGGTGCGCGGCGGGTCACGGTCGGAGATGTCGGGGCTGAAACCACCGTGGCCGAACTCGTCCGCCGGCTCGACCTCGGCTCGGGCAAGGGGCGATTGGGCGGGGAGGTGGATCCGGCAGTGATCCTCGCCATCGACGGTCAGCCGGTCGCTGCGGCCCAGCCCGTCATCGGGACCGGGATCCGTCACGGCAGTCGGCTCGTGCTGATGCCGGTGGGCCAAACGCTCGAACCAACGGGCGGCGTGGTGACTGCGGTCTGGATCACCGGGCCCGACGCCGGTCGATCGGCAACGCTGGCCGTTGGACGGCACATCGTCGGGCGGGCTCCGGCGGCTGCCGTCCGCTGCGACGACCGCTCGATCGAGCTGCACCACGCGGTGATCGAGGTCGCTCCCGACGCGACCGTGACGATCGTCCAGATCGCCGGCCTCCAGCCGCTCGTCGTCGAGCACCTGTCGATCGACGCAGCGCCCGGGATGACGGACGGGATGACGGACGGGATGATCGACGGGATGATCGACGGGATGACCTCGCTCCGGTTCGGGAGTCGGGTGAGCCTCGGGGCAAGCGTGCTCGAGATCCGCGTGCCGCGCCCGAAGTCGAGCCCGCCCTCGAGCCCGCCCTCGAGCCCGCCCTCGAGCCCGACGAGCGCCGCCGAGGGTCGACCGGTCGTGCCGGTGGCAGTCAACCGCACGGATCCTTGGCGGTCCCCATGGGTCCGGCCGCCACGGCCGCTGCGCACCTTCGATCCGGCGCCGATCGAGGTGCCTCGGCCGATTCGCAGCTCAACGGCGTTCGGGGGAGCGATCGCACCAACCCTCATTGGTCTCGTGGGGGCCGCGGTGATGGCTGTGCTGTTCGACCAGATCATGTTCTTGATGTTCGGTGCTCTCGGCGCACTGGTCGCGTTCGGAACATGGGGTGCGCAGAAGCTCGGTGTGGTCCGGTCGCGCAAGGGTGCCGCCAAGGCCAACGACGAAGCCATGATCGACTTCCAGCGAGCTCTCGCCGAGCAGCGAGATCACTTCGAGTCGGTGCACCGCGATCTCGTGCCGACCGTGGATGCGGCGATGGCGACGCTCGCCGAACGCACCCCGGCGCTGTGGGCCGTCCGACCAACCGATCCGGCTGCGTTCACCGTCTCGATCGGCGAGGGTGAGGTGGCCTGGCAACCGCGAGTGTCCGGCGCCGACCGAGAGACGTCGGCCGCGACCTGGACCGCGATCGAACATGTCGGACGCATCGCGAACATGCCCGTCGCGGCCTCGCTCGCGAACGACACGGTGACCGCGTTCGTCGGTGGCGGCGACGCGTTCGCGGCGGCGCGCGCCGCGGTGGTGCAGCTCGCAGTGGCGAGCGGGCCAGCCGATTGGCAGCTCGCCGTCATCAGCGATCGTGCGAGCGAATGGGACGCGCTCGGCTGGTTGCCGCACATCGAAGACGTCGGGCGGGTTCCGCTGATCGGTGGAGTCGCCGAGTGCTCCGACGTGATCGCCCGACTCGACAGCGACCCTCGCCATCTCGTGGTCGTGATCGATCACCCAGAGCTGCTCGCGACTCGAACCAGCGCGCTCCGCCGGCTCTTCGCCGGCGAACGATCGACTGCGGTGATCGTCGTGTGTCGCAACGAAACTGCGATGCCCGCCATCGTGACGAGCGCGCTGATCCTCGGCCGCCGGAGCGCTCGATGGATCGCTGACACACGAGCCACCGCGCTTGCCGAGATCGTGCGGATCACCGGTATCTCGGCGTCGAGCGCGTTCGACGCTGCAGCGGCGATGGCGGGATTGACAGATCCCGAGGCCGGCGCCGAGAACACCGGGCTACCGAAGGAGGTCGGCCTGATCGAGTTGCTCGCTGACCAGATCGGACACGATCCGGATCGCTTCGCCCACCGGATCGCCGCGGGTTGGACCGCTGCAGGATCCGATCCTGCGCCGTCGACACCGATCGGGGTCGCCTCTGATGGGGTCGTCGAGATCGACCTCGTCGGTGACGGCCCGCACGGTCTGCTCGGAGGCACCACCGGCGCGGGCAAGAGTGAGCTGTTGCGAAGTCTCGTCATCGGCCTCGCGACGCGGTGCAGCCCCGACCATGTCACGTTCGTGCTCGTCGACTACAAGGGCGGCTCCACGTTCGATGCGTGTGCGACGTTGCCCCATGTCGTCGGCGTCGTCACCGATCTCGACGACCGGCTCGCTGCACGTGCGCTGCGCAGCCTCGAAGCCGAACTGCGCCGCCGTGAACATCTGCTGCGTGAGGCGGCGGCGGTGGACCTCGCGGCCTACCGGGTCGCAGCGGTGCTCCCTCGCCTGATCGTCGTCGTCGACGAGTTCGCTGCATTGGCTGTGCAGCAGCCGGACTTCATCGGCGCGTTGCTCGGCATCGCCCAGCGTGGACGAAGCCTCGGGGTCCATCT
>Ga0105048_10020130_pt1 | contig 10192 bp, 9 predicted proteins | sample MAT05_FD_78382 | JGI IMG/M metagenome (GOLD analysis project Ga0105048, IMG submission 78382) | Freshwater microbial communities from Lake Fryxell liftoff mats and glacier meltwater in Antarctica - MAT-05 | ecosystem: Environmental > Aquatic > Freshwater > Ice > Liftoff microbial mat | place...
AGCCGGGACGGAGTTTCAGGACGTCCAGCAGCCATTTTCGGGCGACTTCCTCCAGCACGGCCGCGATCGGCGTGGCGAGGAAGAGGCCGGCGTTCTGGTCCCAGGCGGTGGCCAGCCAGTTGGCGGCCAGCGAGGCGGGCAGCGATCCGCCGATCACGAATCCGAAAAAGCGTGGTCCGGCGACTCCCATGGTGGCGGGCGAGCCGAGTTCGTCCAGCATGCTGAGGACCGCTTCCGGGTCGGTAGGGCCTTCAGGAAGGGGCTCTGCGAATGCCGCGAGTGCGCTAATGGCCTCCGGGCCCGGGCCGACCCGGCGCTCCTGAATGTCTTCAAGGTATCGGGACGCGCGGGCGGCGGCCGACTGAAGGAGTTCGCGCATAGCTGCTATTGTCGCCGCTACAGAGGACGGACTTTGAGATTGCGGAACCACACCGTGGCGTCGTGCATCTGGAGCGCGATGGGCGAGGTCCGGCGTTCGTGAGCCACAAACAGGGCGGCCGACTGCTTGCGTCTGCTCTTATTAAAGGACACGATCACCAGAGGGTCGGCCAGGTTGACGTCGACCACTTTGCGGTCGTCCAGCCAATGCTCAATATGTCGCCCGCGGACCAGGATTTTGCCCGTGTGCCAGACGTTCGCACCGGCAAGGCTCAGCTTGTTCGCAGGCCAGTATTCGTAGATGGCGGCGGTGGCGTGCCTGGGATCGGAGACAGCGTCGGGATTGGCGTCGTCGTCGGCGATCTGGTATTCGAGGCCGGTGGGTTCAATGCGTCCGGCGGCTTCGTGGGGCTCGGGCTGGAGTGGTCCGGCGCCTCCGCCGTAGCCCTGCATTCGATATTTCACACCGCTGTTGGCCTTCGGGTCCGCCTTCCATTCGAAGGCGAACTCAAAATCGGTAAACGATTCGCGGGTAAGGAGATAGACTTTTTTGCCATCACCGGGGGTGGTGTGCAGCGTCCCTCCATCCGCGGCCCAGCAGGGAACGGGCGGACTGGCGGCCGTACTCCACATCCAGCCGTTTAACGTCTTACCGTCAAACAGCAGCTTCCAGCCCTCGCGCAACTCCGCCGGCGTGAGCGTGTTTTGCTGTTGCGCGGCAACCGGAAACACGGACGCGCAGAGGGCGAGTAAAACGGGAAGGATCGAGAGACGTTGCATAAGACGGTAGAATTCAGGTTAACTCCTATGAGGTTTCGATTCGCGGGTCTTTTATTTGCCGGGGCTATGTGTGCCCTGGCGCAGAACGGTCAGATCACGTCATCGCAGCAGGTGGCCCGGTTCAAAACAAACCTGGGTGACATCGACGTCGCCCTGCTGAAAGCGAACGCTCCCAGGACGGTTGATAATTTTCTGAGCTATGTCCGCAAGGGCTCCTACAACGGAACCTTCTTCCACCGTTCCGTTCGCGAATTCATCATCCAGGCAGGCGGGTACACCTTCCCAAGCGGCAAGGTGTCCGACATTGTGGCGGACCCTCCTGTGGTGAACGAGTTCAACATCGCCAATACCCGCGGCACCATTTCGATGGCGAAACTGGGGGCGGACCCCAACAGCGCGACGAATCAGTGGTTCTTTAATCTGAAGGACAACCGGGCCAACCTGGACCGGCAGAACGGCGGCTTTACCGTATTTGGACGGGTCGTGAATCAGGCGGGTCTGGATGTGATGGACGCGATTGGCGCGGTGCCGGCGTATGAGGCGAGCGCGGACTTCACCGAACTGCCGCTGCTGAACTACACCGCGGGAGCCACGGTGGCGGAAGCCAACCTGGTCATCGTGCAGTCCATCAAGCTGGTGCCGGGCATCAGCGGCGTGGTGACGGCGGGCTACTACGGGGGCTACTTCAATGCGGCTCCGGGTTCGTTCGTGGAAATTTACGGCGTCGGGATGGGCGAATCCACCCGGCTGTGGGGAGGCGGGGACTTCAGCGCGGGCAGGGCTCCCACGACGCTGGATGACGTCAGCGTGACCATCGGCGGCAAGCCCGCGTTTGTCAACTACATCAGCCCGGGGCAGATCAACGCGCAGGTACCCGGCGACGCCGGTCTGGGGACCCAGCCGGTGGTGGTGACCTGGAAGGGCGATCCCAGCCCGGCGGTAAATCTGACGATCCGCGAGCGGTCCGGCGGATTGCTGGCTCCCCCGGCGTTCCTGGTGGGCCAGCGGCAGTTCGTGGTGGCGGTACACGCGGATGGCACACTGGTGTCGCGCGGAATCAACGGGGTACCGGATTCCCCGGCGCTGCCTGGCGAGACGATCCTGTTCTACGGCGTGGGCTTTGGGCCCGTTTCGGGCTCGACCCCGGTGGCGGGACAGACTGTAACCGCGCTGAACAGCCTGACGACGGCCGTGGATTTCCGCATTGACGGGGCGACCGCGGAGGTTTCATACGCGGGGCTGACTCCGGGACTAGTCGGGCTTTATCAATTCAACGTCACGGTGCCGCAGAACGCGTCCGCGGGCGATCTGGAGTTGCAGGTCCGCCAGGGCGGCGTCACCACGGACCAGGGAATCCTGTTCCTGCCCGTGCGCCGTCCTTAAAGCTAAAGCTGCTTAAAGAAGATGGTGGTGGCGCACGGCCGCCCATCGGGGAACAGAGCGTAGTTGGGGATCCCACGGGCGTCCAGCCGAGGCGGGCATAGAGGCGCTCGGCGGTGCTTCCGGTTACGGTGTCCAGCACGAGGAGCGTTCTGCCCGCCTCCCGGCTGGCTTCCTCGACCTTCTCCATCAGGCGCGCCGCGATTCCCTGCCCTCGCGCCGAGCTCATGACGAGCAGCTTCGCGACGTCGGCCCGGTGCGGCTGGTTGGGCGGCGTGGCGAGCACGATCTGGACCGTCCCCACGAGTTGGGAATCGGCGAACGCCGCCAGCAGGATGCGATCACCCTGCTCCACGCCCTGAATCGCGTTGTCGAAAAACGCCTCCGCGGCGGCTCGGGGAAACGGGGCCATAAAACTGACTGAGGCTCCCCCTTCCACGCAGTCGAGGAGCACGGTGGCGAGGTCGGCCAGATGCCTGCGGCCTTCCGTTGCGCTCAGCTGACGAATCTCAATCATCGAAATTCCACGAGTGTATCACTTACCCGGCCGATTACGCGCTGGAGGGTCTCCCATTCGCCGGGCTGGAGGACGGCGCGCAGTTTCTCCTGCGCGCGCAGCCAGCCGGGTTTCGTCGCGGAGAGAACTTGCTCCCCTTCCGGCGTTAGGCGAAAACCCCGCTCACGCCCATCGTTCGTTTTGGCAGCAGGCTCGATCCAGCCGTTCCTGCGCAGGATCCGCAGATTGCGCGACATCGTGGTCTTGTCGAGCCCCAGGGCTCTCGAAATGGGCGTCTGACTGGCTCCGGGGTGGCTGCTCAGGGCGGAGAGCAGCGCGAATTGTGAGGGTTCCAGGTTCTCACCCATTTCGTGGCTGCCGTCGGAGATGCAGTCAATACTGCGTTTGTACCGGTCGCTGGGCGGCGGCTGGCAATAATCGTACGGCGAGGGTCCGGGCTACCCTAAAATAAAAGTATGCTCCGGACTGGCTCGTTGACGGTGTGTGCCCTATCGCTGTTCGTATCCACAGTTTTCGCCGCTGAGTTCGGTAAGGACATCCAGCCGGTGTTCGCGAAACGCTGCGCGGGCTGCCACGGGGCGGCCCAGCAGATGGCGGGGTTACGGCTGGACGATCCGGCGTCGCTGCTGACGAAGGGTCTGGTGATCGCCGGAAAATCGGCCGAGAGCCCGCTGGTGCAGAGGGTGATCAGCCCAAAGAAGGGCTTCCAGATGCCGCCGATGGGCGAGCGTCTGGCGGAGGCCGACATCGCCGCGCTGAAGTCCTGGATCGATGCGGGCGCGAAGCTGGACCCGGCTGTCACCTCGAAAGCGGCGTTTAAGGCGACCACGAACGTGTGGTCGTTCCAGCCGGTCCGCCGGCCAGCGCTCCCCTCGGTCCGGCAGCGCGACTGGGTTCGGAATCCGATTGACGCTTTCGTGCTGGCGCGGCTGGAATCAGAGAAAATCGAGCCGTCCCCCGAAGCCTCGAAGACCACCGCGATTCGCCGGCTCAGCCTTGATCTGACAGGCCTGCCGCCGACTCCGGCTGAGGTCCGCGAGTTCGTGGCCGACAACCGGCCGGATGCGTATGAGCGTGTGGTGGACCGCCTGCTTGCCTCGCCGCACTACGGCGAGAAGTGGGCCCGCCACTGGCTGGATCTGGCTCGCTATGCGGATTCCGACGGCTTTGAGAAGGATCTGGTTCGTCCGTGGGCGTGGCGTTACCGCAACTGGGTGATCGACGCGCTGAACAAGGACATGCCGTTCGACCAGTTCATGCTGGAGCAACTGGCGGGCGACCTGCTGCCCACCCCCACCGTGGAGCAGCGCGTGGCCACCGGCCTGTGGCGCAACGTGACCACCAACCGCGAGGCGGGCGTAGACCGGACTGAAGCGCGCTTCGACCAGAACATCAATCGAACCAACACGCTTTCCACCGTCTTCCTGGGGCTGACCGCGGGATGCGCGCAGTGCCACAACCATAAGTTCGATCCCATCAGCCAGCGCGATTACTACAGCCTGTTCGCCTATGTGGCGAATCTGGACGAGAACGATATTGAGGCTCCGATGCCGGGCGAAATCGGCCCACATATGCGGGCCCGGCCGGAATACGACAAACAACGCGCGGAAATTCTGAAAGAATACGGGGTCGCGGAGCTCCAGGCGAAGTACGAAGCGAAGCTAAAGCAGACGGTGGAGCGTCCGGGCGTGGATCTGGAATGGGATTTCCAGGTTACCGAATTCAAGGGTGGCACAGACCTCGCGCTGAAAATGCTCGCCATTCCAATGGAAAAGCGGAATCGGCGTCAGAGCCGGATCATGACGACGCGTTTTCTGCGGATCGTGGGGCCGGACTTTAATCGCGACAAGCCTCTGGCCGCGAAGATTAAGGAATGCCGCGAGAAGCTGGCGAAGCTGGATGCGACGCTGCCTCCGCTGACCGAAGCGATGGCGATCGCCGAGGACGGCACGCCCGCGCGGACCTACGTGGCGCTGGGCGGCGACTACAAATCGAAAGGACCGGAAGTGGACGCGGCGGTACCGGCGATCCTGACCGACAAGCAGCCTCGCAACCGGCTGGATCTGGCCCGCTGGCTCGCTTCGGCGGAAAATCCTCTGACCAGCCGCGTGACGGTGAATCGAATGTGGCAGGAGTTCTTCGGACTCGGTCTGGTGCGGACTTCGGAGGATTTCGGCGTTCAGGGCGACAAGCCGACACATCCCGAATTGCTTGACTGGCTGGCTACGGAATTCCGGGAGACCGGCTGGAGCACGAAGCGTCTGCACAAGACCATCGTGATGTCGGCCACTTACCGGCAGGCATCGCAGGTGCGCCGTGAACTGCTCACGCGGGATCCCGATAATACGCTGCTGGCGCGTCAGAGCCGGCTGCGGCTGTCGGCCGAACTGATCCGCGATACCGCGTTGGCGGCGGGCGGTCTGTTGAACACGAAGATCGGCGGACCCAGCGTAAGACCTCCGCAGCCCGCGGGTGTGGCGGAACTGGGGTACGCGAACAGCGTGAAGTGGAATGAAACCGAGGGTCCGGATAAATATCGCCGGGGACTTTATATTCATTTCCAGCGAACCACTCCGTATCCGATGCTGATGAATTTCGATTCGCCGGATTCGAACGTGGCGTGCGCGCGGCGGACCCGGACGAATACGCCGTTGCAATCGCTAAATCTGCTGAACGATCCGGTGTTCCTGGAGGCCGCTCAGGGTCTGGCCCTGCGGACCCTCAGCGAAGCTCCGGGAGATCGCGCCGAATACGCGTTTCAACTGGCTCTGGGAAGGTCCCCGAGCCCGCGAGAGAAGCAGCGCCTGCGGACCTATCTGGATCAGCAGGCCACCATCCTGGGCAAGGATCCCGACGCGGTGGTGAGGCTGGCTCCGATGACGCCCGAAGGGGTGAATCGCGTGGAAGCCGCGGCGTGGACCGGCGCCAGCCGCGTTCTTCTGAATCTGGACGAATTTATTACGAGGGAGTAGCCAATTATGCCGCACAGTGAAATGAACGATCCTGAAATCCGGCGAATTCTCGCGCGGCGCAGCTTCCTCCGCAACACGGCGGGCGGCATCGGCATGATGGCGCTGGCGGACCTGCTGCATGCCGGTGCCGGGGAGACCACTCCCGCGGGTCCGGTGAATCCGCTGGCTCCGCGGAAGCCCCATTTCCCGGGCAAGGCGAAGTCCGTCATTTTCCTCTTCATGGAGGGCGGCCCCAGCCAGATGGATCTCTTCGATCCCAAGCCGGAGCATCAGAAGTGGCACGGCAAGCCTCTGCCGCCGGAGATGACGAAGGATCTGAAGCTGGCATTCATCAAGCCGACCGCGGCGGTGCTGGCGAGCCCCCGCGAGTTCAAAAAGCACGGGCAAAGCGGCCTGGTATTCTCCGATTTTCTACCGCACACCTCGCAATGCGCGGACGATATCTGCATGGTGCGCTCCGTGTGCACGGACGCGTTCAACCATCACCCGGGCCAGTTGATGCTGTTCACCGGATCGCAGATCTTCGGACGTCCGACGATGGGCTCGTGGTCGGTTTACGGGCTCGGCAGCGAGTCTCAGAATCTGCCTGGATTCGCCGTGCTGAGCGCGGGCGTGGGCACCAGCGGCGGAGCGTCGAACTTCTCCTCGGGCTTCCTGCCGTCCATTTATCAGGGCACCATGCTGCGCGGCAGCGGCGACCCGATTCTTTATCTCTCGAATCCTCCCGGAGTTTCGAAGGAAACTCAGCGCGCGGGTCTGGACGCCATCGGCGATCTGAACCGCGAGCATCAGCTGGAGACGGCCGATCCGGAGATCGCGTCGCGTATCGCCAGCTACGAACTGGCGTTCCGGATGCAGATGGCGGGTCCGGAATTGCTCGATTTCTCAAAGGAATCGCCGGCCACGCTGGAAATGTACGGCATTAACAAGGAAGAGACGAAACAATATGGCACCAATTGCCTGCTGGCGCGGCGCATGGTGGAGCGCGGCGTACGCTTCGTGCAGTTAATGCATGCCAGTTGGGATCAGCATACGAATCTGAATAAGGGCCTGAAGAAGAACTGCGACGCGACGGATCAGCCGGTGGCGGCACTGCTGAAGGATCTGAAGCAGCGAGGCATGCTGGATTCCACGCTGGTGGTGTGGGGCGGCGAGTTCGGGCGCACGCCGATGGTGGAGATCCGCAACACGTCGGACCCTGATAACGGCGGTCGCGACCATCATCCGAATGCGTACACCATGTGGGTGGCGGGTGGCGGCATGAAGCCCGGCACGGTGGTCGGCGCGACCGACGACATGGGCTTCAACATCATTGAAGATCGCGTGCACGTGCATGATCTGCAGGCGACCATGATGCACTGCCTCGGCTTTGACCATACGAAGCTGACCTACCGGTATATGGGCCGCGACTTCCGCCTGACCGACGTCCACGGCGAAGTAGTGCGGAAGATGCTGGCCTAGCTAGCTAGAGGCTGGGGCCCGTCGGAAACCATATCTGTCATGCCGGCGTCAACGGGTGAATCGTGGTATCTGGATCCGCTGGTGGCACGTCAGAAACGGGACGTCCACCAGGCGTGGTTCCGTCGCGCCATGACGGGCCGGGATCCTGGCCGGGTACTGAAGACCGACCTGTTCGAGGAAGCAAACGGGGACGACCGCATCTTCCACGATCTCTTCCCGAGGGCCACACTTCCTGTCGGGATCGATATCGAGAGGATCACCGTGCGGCGAGCCAGCCTGCGGGATGGCAACGTGTTTGCCTGCCTCGCGGGCGATGCACGGAGCCTGCCATTCGCATCCGCCGCGTTCGACAGCGTGGTTTCTCCTTCCACGCTCGATCACTTCGATTCGGAGACCCAGATCGCGCTGGCCGTGGCTGAGCTGGCTCGCGTGCTGCGTCCTGGCGGCATCCTGATGATCACGCTGGATAATCCGTGGAATCCCACGTACCACTTATTGCGGTGGTTCACCCGAAACAGTGGTGCGACATTTCTGCTCGGGCGGACGCTCTCGCTCTCAAGCCTGGTGGCCTGCCTGCGAACGAACGGCCTGGAGGTCCGGGACACGGCGTTTTTGATCCACAACCCTCGGGGCATTTCCACGGCGCTCTTCATTGGGCTGCGGAGGATGATGGGACGCTCGGCGTCACCGGTCATTCGGATGCTGCTAAAGCTGTTTGCGCTGGCCGGCGAGACGCCCCTGCGGCGATTCACTGGCTGCTTCATCGCCGTAAACGCGGTTAAATCAGCGACAGATAAGGCCGGTATTTCCCGTTAGCTCCCGGCGGAATGTCGGAAACAATCTCGACTTCCACAGTAATTCCGGGCATGGGGGCGAACAGGCTCGCGATACCGGCTACCGCGTCGGGTCCGGGATGGTGACCGTCGATGGGCACAAGCTTCACGCGAATCGCGCTCACCGACTCCTGAACGATCTGGAAGCGGCGAATCCATGTGGCGGTCTTCAGCAGCGGACGGACCAGTTGACAGGGGTGGAAGCTGGTTCCATCCGCCAGACGGAAGCGTTCCAGCACGCGTCCCTGTATAGTCCGCAGAGTCGTGTTCGGGGCGCCGCAGGGACAGTTCTCCGGACCGCGCGTCACCCAGTCGCGGAGGCGGTAGCGGCCTCCGCCAGCGGCACTCCGCAGAGATCCGCCGCGGCAAGCGCCGCGAGCACGGAGTTGACCCAGTGGCGGCCCACCAGTTTCGTCCGCACGGGTATCTGAACGCCCGCGCGGCGGACCTGAAGCGAAAGCCGTTGCGGCCACGGGGAGCGGACATCGCGGGCCTGATGCTCCGCCTCATCGGAGCAGCCGAAGCGCACGACCTGCTGGCGGAGTCCGTTGGCCATTCCGGCGACCAGAGGGTCATCCGCGTTCAGCACAGCGATGCCTCGTGGTCCCATGGCGCGCACCAGGTTTGCCTTGGAAGCAGCCACCGCTTCGGGCGTCTTCATTTCCTTCATGTGCGCCCGGCCGATCTGAAGCACGATCACGACGTCCGGTCGAACCAGACGGCCGGAGCGGCGCGCCAGACCTGGCTCCTGTCCCGCGGTTTCCAGCACGGCAAACCGGTGCCAGGGCCGGACGCGCAGTATTGAACGAGGAACTCCGGAATAATCGTTCTGATTGAAGCGGGTCTTCGCCGTGGGATGCCTGGACGCGAGTGCGGCGGCCAGACACTCCTTCGCGGTGGTTTTACCAAAAGATCCGGTGATGGCGATGAAGGTGGTGCGGAACAGGAGTCTGCGCCAGATCCAGGCAGCCACGTACAGCAAAGTCACTTTGAAGTGCCACAAAACCATTCCGGCATTCTTCATGGTTTGGCGAAAAATGGTTTGGCGAAAATTTGATCGAGTATTTCCGGAATCTCAAACACTGCCCGGTTCTCGATGGAGGAGGCGTTTCTGCGCAGCCGGTCGAAATTCGCTGGCTCAAGCAGTTCCGTCACCGCCGGTACGATGTGGAGGAAGCTCTTCACCACGACGCCGACTTCGTTCTCGCGGACCCACTCGGTGTTGTAGCGCTCCTGCGGGAGGGTCCAGTTGTTGCGCTCCACAATTACAGGCAGATGCATAGCGAGCGCCTCGCTGATGCTGCCCGGTCCGGGCTTTCCGATGAAGAAATCGGACAGGCTCATGTAGTAGGGCACTTCCTGTGTGAATCCCACCACATGCATGGGGAGGCGGCTTTCCACGGCACTTTCCCGTAATTGCGCCTCCAGCTTCGCATTTCGACCGCAAATCAGGATCAGCTGTAAACGGTCTCCAAGCTCCTGGAGTTGCCCGGCGATCTTCAGCATCCACGGCGAGCCCTGACCTCCGAACAACACAATGCCCGTCCTGCGCGCGGGGTCGAGGCCCAGCTTCCGCAACTCGGCGTTGCGATCATGCGTGAATGTCTGGTAGAACGCGGGCCGCAAGATCATGCCGGAGGCTTCAAACACACAGCGGGGATCGTGGCCCAGGTCATGAGCCTGCGACGCGGCTTTCGGCGTTCCGCAGATCAGATACTGTTTCTGCTTCTCAATCCAGAAATGCGGGGGATAATCCGCCATGTCGGTAAGGATAGTGACAAAAGGAACGGATTCCGAAACACGTCTTAAACCCTCCAGTAACACGCGGTTGAAATTCGGCACCACGGACACTACGGCATCGGGCGTATCAA
>Ga0105048_10020131_pt1 | contig 10192 bp, 7 predicted proteins | sample MAT05_FD_78382 | JGI IMG/M metagenome (GOLD analysis project Ga0105048, IMG submission 78382) | Freshwater microbial communities from Lake Fryxell liftoff mats and glacier meltwater in Antarctica - MAT-05 | ecosystem: Environmental > Aquatic > Freshwater > Ice > Liftoff microbial mat | place...
GTGTGCTGACGCCGTTCCAGGCCGAACGACTGCTCGAAGGACGATATCGAGGTCTGGTGATCGACGGCTATCGTATTCGCGAAGTGCTGGGCTTTGGGGGCATGGGTTGCGTTTTTATCGCGGAAGATCCAAACGAAGATCGTAAGGTGGCGATCAAGGTTTTGTCCTCGGAGCACGCTCTGGATGCCGGAATGCTGGCCAGAATGAAACTGGAAGCGATCGCCGGGATGCGACTCAATCATCCAAACATCATTCGCACATATCGCATGGACACGACTGGTGCAGTCCATTATCTCGTGATGGAACTTTTTCGCGGCATCAGTCTGCATGAACTTGTCGCATTGTACGGAGCCCTCAAGTGGCCAATGGTCTGCGACATCGCGTTGCAGGCAGCGCAAGCACTGAAAGCTGCACACGCACAGGGCATAATTCATCGCGACATCAAGCCTGCGAACTTTCTGATTGATCAGGATGGCGTGACGCGGATTCTGGACTTTGGCCTGGCGATGATGAACGATGTACCGGAAGAAGAGTTTTCATTGTCAATGGTATTTGGCCACGACTGCCTGGGAACACCTGATTATATCGCTCCGGAACAATCGCTGGACAGTCGCCATGTCGATGCACGAGCCGACATCTACAGCCTTGGCGCCACACTGTATGTGGCACTGACCGCGCATGTCCCGTTTCCGGAAAAATCAAACAAAGCGAAGCTTGAAGCCCATCGATCGAAACGGCCGAGGAACGTTTGCCAGCTTCGTCCTGAGATCCCAGCAGAAATCGGTGCCATCATTGCGAAGATGTTGGAAAAAGATCCGGCAAAGCGTTATCAGTCGGCGGATGAACTTGCGGATGCTGTCAGGCCGTACGCACAGCGAAAGGCGATTCAGTTCGATTTTCGTGAATTGGTGACTCTGAGGGCAAAACAGGCAAAGGCGAAAGCAGAGCAGTCAGGGAAAAAATCGTCCGGGCAACGATCATCCATCACATCAGCGTCTGGCTGGCTCCGGGAAGGCAATTATCAGATTGCGGATGGAACCGACAGCTTCAGCCAATCGGAAACGCCTTCAATTCGACAGCCGGTACCTGATAAAATCCGAACTGAACCCGTGCGTTCGGCGACACCAGCTTCTTCACGTCCGCACGCATTCAAAGGCCCTGCACCGGCTGGCTGGCGACTGCAGATTCTGGGAACAAAGCGCAAGGTTGCCCTGATGAAGGCCCGTACTTCGATCGGTTCTGCACATGGTGCCGACGTCCTGTTACTGCGGGAAGATGGCGTTGACAGCGTCCAGTGCTGGCTGGAATACGACGGTCAGCACTGGAAGCTGCATCAGGAATCAAGAACACTCCCCACTTACGTCAACGGGAAAGTGGAAGCGCTGTGTGCCCTGAATCATGGATCGAAAATCACCTTTGGCTCAAAAATGGGTGTGCAACTTCTCAGCCTTCAGCAGGAGGCAAAAAACCGAAAGCGACTCATCTCGTTAGTGATCGTACTCATTGTGCTCATGTCCGTCGGAGGAATTGCCTGGTTGTTGCTGAGTCTGTTTCCGATCGGTTGAAGAATGGATGTCAGGCAGCACAGAGAATCATCATTCCAGCTTCAGTGGGCGTTGCATAAGTTCAACCGTTGCTTCGCGCGGGTTTTTGTTTTCGAAGAGCACACGATAAACCTGTTCGGCGATCGGCATGTTGATGCCGCGCTTGCTGGAAAGATGGTAAACGCTGCGGGCGGTAAAGACGCCTTCTGCGACAGCTGTCATAGATTCCAGGATCTCCTGAAGCGACTGTCCTCGTCCCAGTGCTTCGCCAACGAAGCGATTGCGACTGTGCGGGCTGTTGCACGTCGTGACAAGATCTCCCAGACCAGCCAGGCCAAAGAACGTTTCGCTGTTCGCCTCCATGGCGGTCCCGAAGCGCACCATTTCCGCTAATCCTCGTGTCAGCAATGCAGCCTTCGCGTTGTCGCCGAACTCTAATCCGTCACAGATTCCCGCGGCAATTGCGATCACATTTTTCAACGCACCCGCAAGTTCAACGCCTCGCTGGTCTGTATTGGAGTAAACTCGCAGTGTATCCATCGACAACAGTGACTGAATGTGTTCTGCCGCGTCGAGCGATTCGCAGGCAGCCACAATGCTTGCCGGTTTGCGTGCCGTGATTTCTTCGGCATGACACGGGCCTCCCAGCACAACGACCGGACGTTCACCGGCAATTTGCCGGATCATCTGACTCGGGCGGAGCAGAGTGTCATTTTCGATCCCTTTCACAGCGCTGACGAAGAGCGCCTGATCGGGGATCAGCGATGCCAACTGCTGCATGGCGTCACGGAGACCACGTGTCGGAACGCAAACCAACACGACAGAAGCCTGCCGCAGTGCCATTGCAGGATCCGCTGTCACTTCGATCGTAGCTGGTAGTTTGACGTGTGGCAACAGGCGGCTGTTTTCACGTGTTTCCTGGATGTGTCGGGCAAACGTCTCATTCCTGGCCCACAGGCGCACTGAAACGTCAGGGTTTTGCGCGGCAACCCATGCACATGCAGTTCCCATGGCTCCTGCACCAAGTACACTGACAACAGTCATGATGATTCCACTCTGAATTTGAGTCTTACTCTGTTTCTGGCGCACCGTGCGCGCATCCTGCAGGAAGCGAACAACGTGAGCGGTGTTTGGGCAACGGGCCGGTAGGCCAAATGGGTCAAGGGCTTTCAGCCCTTGTTAGGAAAACAACTGAGGTCCAAGTTGTGTATTTCAGCGGAGTGTGGCGTGAACGCAACAGACTCCGGAGTGAAAACCCGGAAACGTGGTAATCCGACAGTTTGGCGAATTCGGTAAAATCGCGCATCCATGCTCAGAGTTGCCTTCGAATCCCATTGACAAAATCGAAAGTCGTTTGCGGCCTGAGGAAACTCAACCAATGGTTGCACAGCTTCAAGTTCAGCGAAACTACTTCCAGACTTGCGCCGCAATGTCAAAGGTGAAACATACCATGAGCCAGCTGTCTGATATCGAACAACCGGGATCTCTCTTCGTGGAACGTCGTCTGCGCGGTGCCGGTACGGCCCCCACCGGGTCAGAACGCCGTCAGTTCCGTGACGGAGACCGATCTGCTCGCCCCGAGGTCGCTGAATTGGCAAATGCCGTGGACGACTATAAGATCGCCCGTCACCGCCGATTCATTACTTTTGAAGAACTCTTTGACGTGATGGCGTCGCTGGGCTATCACAAATAGTCCGACCGTTACTATCGGTTTTCTTCCACGATCGCTAATGTTTCTTTTTATGAACATACTTCAGCAATCGTTTTATTCTCCCCTGTCTGCCATTTGTGGGGAATACTCTACTGCCGGAACAAGGACGTACGCAGTGATCCGAAGGACTGAATCCGAGAACTGAATCATGTGGTTCTCGATGCATCCGGCGAAAGCTGTTGTAGCACCGACTGACTGCAGTCAGGCAACAACGAGTCTCGTTTCGTCCCCGCAAACGTGAAGAGGGTGCATTGCTATGTCGGATTATTCTTCCGATCTTCTCGTCACTGAACGACGCAGAACAGGTCGCAGACGACTGACTTCAAGCCGCAAACCTGCGGTCGTTGAAGAAAAGGTCACAGAAAGAAAAACTACAAGAGCTGTCAGGCCCGAGCTGGAATCTGTCCAGACAGCATCGGAAATCACGATCGAAGAGCGCCGCGAAATCATCGATCGTCGCCGCCTGGATCGCCGCCGGCAGATAGATCCGACGACCTGCGAACGCGACTATTCAGACAACGAGATTGAATTCATGAAGTCAATGGACGACTACAAACGCAAGAGCGGTCGACCGTTTCCCACCTGGAGCGAAGTACTGGAAGTCCTGATGAGCCTCGGATACCGCAAAGTGGCTGATCCTTCCACAATGGAATGGCGCACCTTTGGAGAACACATGGGCTCGCTCTGACGAGCTTGGCCTTTACAACTGCAAACCGCACTTCAGGGGCACAGCGTTGCCCGTGGTGCGGTTTGCGGGTTTTGCCGCTGCTGGAAAAGCATGCAATTTCCCGCAACCAGAATCAGCGCAGACGACCGAATGTCATGATGGTGATATCGTCGTTCTGATCACGGCCATTGGCATGGATGCGTACATCGGCAAGTAAGGCTCGTCCCAACACTTCGGGATCGGGCGAACCGGCAGCCACAAATTCGCGGACGCGTTCCTTCGTGTACAGATTGCCGCCCGGATCCATAGCTTCATCGACACCATCCGTGATGAGCACAAACATTTCCCCGACCGCAATATCCCGTTCAACAACTTCGTAAGGATATCCGTCCACAATCCCGACGGGAATTCCAATCGTCTCCTGATTGAATTCCTCAACCTCACCGTCAACCTTGCGGATCAACGGCGACATGTGTCCGGCGTTGGCCATCGTAATGCGGTTCGTGTCCAGATCGATCACGCCCAGGATATAGGTAACAAAACGTCCCTCAACCATGCTGTGGCACATGTGAGAATTGATACGCTGGATGGCGATCTGCACGTCATCAGTGAAACTCATCGTGTTCTGCACGACGCTCGCAATGCGTGACATGATCAGCGCGCCGGGCACGCCTTTGCCGGCAACGTCACCAAACGAAATGCAGACCTTCCGGGAACCGATCATGAAGCAGTCAAAGTAATCGCCTCCAACAGCCTGAGCCGCATCGTAGGATGCAAAGAAGCGATAGCCTTCAACGTCCGGCATCTTTTCCGGCAGGAGAGCTTTCTGCACACCGCTTGCGATCTTCATTTCCTTGTCCTGCTTCTGCTTATCGACATGACTTTGCAACAGCCGGACATTTTCGTACGAATGCGCGGACTGGTTGGCCACCGCCAACAGCAACTCCAGATCCTCTTCCGTAAATCGCTTCATCGGGTTCTGCGTATCAAGACTGATGATCCCAAACACTTCGCCTTCCATATCAAGCATCGGCACCAGCATCATGGAATGGATTGTCAGACTGGAAATCGATTCACTCGCGCTGAAGCGTGCATCGCTCGCTGCATCCGCCGACAGAATCCCTGACTTGTCGTTGATCACGCGTTCCAGAACCATGCGACTCAAACGAACAGATTCATCACTGCCTTCTGTACGCTGTTTCTGTGCGATGGGAATGAACTTCCTGGAGACCGGATCCTTCATCAGAATCGCGCCACGATCGGCCTGAGGGAAAATCTCGAACAGAGTGTCCAGAATCTTCGGAGCAATGCTGCTCACTTCAATCAGCCCGGCAAGGCTCTGATTGATCTTCAGGATCCCCCGCAGTTTTTCCTCCGGGCGAACTTCAAATACGCCGAAGCCGCGCGCTGCCGCGCTGCCCATGATCGTAGATGAAGTTCCGTCGTTCAGATCAATTCCCTCGGTCATTCCGGAGTCGGTCGTACTGTCGTCCTTGTCATCTTCATAGCGAAATTTGATCGGCCCCAGCTTGATGCGGTCGTTATGACGCAGCGGCAGCGGCGTGTTTTTTTCAAGTTGTCGACCGTTCAGGAATGATCCGTTGCCACTGCTCAGATCCTCCAGCAGAATCTTGTTGTTGATGTTGACGAGCTGTGCGTGGAATCGAGACACCATGTTTGAATCCACCTGCACATCACAATCCGGATGGCGCCCCATCCGCGCAGGAAAATTGGTCAATTCATAGGGAAACGACTGACCATCCTTCAAGAGTACGATGCGTGCCATGAAATCCAGTCCCTCTACATTTCCTGAAATCAGTCGCAGGGAAATCTGTTACTTCGTGTTCAAAACGTTAATCACATTTCCCGAAGATCGCCTCGATATTTCCCCGGAGAACGGTTTTCCCGAGTGAAACGGCTTTCTCAACACTCCAGTGACGCCCAATCACGAAATCTTCTGCCAATACCTTCGCCAGAATCCTGCGATACATGGCGAATTTTGGCAAAGCAAACTCGAGCTTGTACATATCACTATAGTAACCAATCTGCTTTGTCTGTGGAACCGCCTGCAATCGCCCTCGCGTATCACGCTCAATGTAAACCGGAATGTTCGAGTACCACCAGTGTCCACATGTCACGACATTTGGGAAAATCCACGAATAACTTACCAGTTCCTGATTACTTGTCTCAGACAACACTGAAACCGGAAACACAACGCTCGGAAACGCATTGAACAATGCTTTGTACTGAATCAGAGACACGCGACTGTCGAACAGGTCCTGCCCCTGAAAAACCCCGCCTTCGTAGACTCTTCGATTCACTCCAATCATCAGGTCGAACGGCAACATGTGTTCAACGCAGAACTCCGCCAGCGACCAGAACACAAACCGGCTGAGCACGCTCGATTCGTCGACCGTGAGGTCACTTCCACGGAATACTTTTGCAATCACCGAGTCCGCTGCTGACGCAGTGACGGACGACGGTGAGAAATCCGGTGGCAACGATATCGCACATGCGCGCACACCATGCGCCTTGAAATGATCGAAGAGTCTCCCGATGGCCTGTTTGAGTGAACCTGAACTGCAGGGACTGACATCGGTCGCTTTCTGCAGGCGCTCCCGAACGGAAAGTTTTGTCAGATGAAACACCAGATCATCGGTCCTGAGACACGGGACAAACTTTCGCGTGTTAAAGCCATTCAGCGCATCGTCGAAGTCGTTCGTGAGGTACACCTGATCCAGTCCGGATCGATCGAGTACCGTCTGTTCCCAGTCAGCGCTCTGCATCTTCTGCAACGAACGATCATAGAGCGATTCCCAATTTGCTTCCGTGATCCGATCGTCTTTGAAATCAAAAAACACCTGACACATTTCCAGTAACCAGCTGTACTGCGCAGTATTTTCAATCGTCGCCAGCCACGGCACGAGTCGTCCGACTTTTTCCTTCGCGGAGATTCCGGGCTCCTCGATCTTTGATTTGGGCAGTCCGGCTGAATGAGCGAGTTCGGTGTAGTAGTGATAGCCCAGAATATCCGCCAGGGTCGATGATGCCGCATGCAGCGGGTTAATGTGCGTATGTGGATCGATGAGCCGCATTGATTCCAGCGGCTCAAGAATTTCAGCGATCAGACTTTGCGTCATCGTGGGGAAACTTTCGACGGAGATTTATTACCTGGAGTTGTGGCCCAGCCAGGATTGCGCAATGCTGACACCGGGTGGCGCAGTAACTCGACTTTTGAAAAAATCCCGTATCGCATTGAACTCGCCGGAGACCGATTCATACATGATAACATGATCACGATCCCGCCGATCAATTCCGAAGGGACTCACTTGCGTTTTTGCCAGCAATCATCGATCGTTTGCACCTCCCGAGAACCCCGTGCTGGCTTTTCCTTACGGTATTTTCTATGCAGGCAATCGACTATCTTAAGGAACTCATCCCATTTCCAACTGTCAGCAGCGAATCCAACAGTGACATCACGGATTGCGTTGCCGCCTGGCTGGTGCACCTGGGTTTTGACACAGAACGCCTTGATTATTGTGACGAAAACGGTATCAGGAAATCCTGCATTCAGGGTCGCAAAGGCCCGGACAGTGGGTGCGGGCTGGCTTATTTTTGTCACACTGACGTAGTGCCTGTCAATTCGTGGAGCTTTCCGCAATCCGGCCCCTGGACGCCGCTCGTGGCTGATGGACGAATTTACGGACGTGGTTCGTGCGACATGAAGGGATCTCTGTGCTGCATGTTGGCCGCCGCCGCCGCATTGCAGACGACCGACCTGAAATCTCCTCTCTATTTTATCGCAACTGCTGACGAAGAAATCGGGATGTCCGGTGCGAAGAGAGTCGTTGAAAAATCAGCTATCTATCGTGAGATCGTCTCGACGCAGACGCGGGCGATTATCGGCGAACCCACACGTCTCGAAATTGTACACGCGCACAAGGGCGGTCGGGCCATCCGTACAACCTCAATCGGGCGGGCCGCCCATTCCAGTACAGGCCTTGGACTCAACGCGAACTTTGCACTCATTCCGTTCCTGAATGAAATCGGCAACATTCAATGCGAAATGGAAACTTCACCAGAATGGCGCGATGATCGTTTTTCGCCGCCGACACCAAGCCTGAACATCGTCGTTAAAGATTCTAATACGGCACTGAATATCACGTCAGCCAAATCCGAATGCATGGTCTACTTTCGCCCCATGCCTGGCCAGAACGCCGACGGCATGGTGCGACGTATTAAGGCTCTTGCAGAATCAAACGGACTGCAATTTGAACTACTCTTCGCCGGCACGCCACTTTACACCGACCCTGAGACACCATTCATCCGCGAATTATTGGAATTGACATCTCGGCCCGCGTCGCGAACGGTGGCCTACGGCACTGATGGAGCCGTATTTACGGAACTCCGCAACATTGCAGTCTTCGGCCCAGGCGATATCGCACAAGCCCACACTGACGACGAATGGATAACGCTTGACCAGCTTGAAAAAGGCACGGCCCTGTATCAGCAAGCGATACGCCGTTGGTGTTGCTGACGGAAAGCAGAAGACAATACTGCCGTTCGTACGTCTTCCCGCCGAAACACGCAGTGAGAACACGACTGAAATTACTTGACACTATCCGCACGGACTGATAGCGTTCCGTCAGTCCGCACTCAACGGACCAAATTTGGGGGATTAGCTCAGTTGGGAGAGCGCTTGCATGGCATGCAAGAGGTCATCGGTTCGACCCCGTTATCCTCCACTTGTTCTTAAAACGATACGCTGAAACGATTTACGTTACCTGACGAGTAAACATTCGCCGCAGGTGTGGGCAGGAACAGCGCAGCGTAAAGATCGATTTCGAGCAATTTGCGATGCGGATATGGCGATGACGGCCCGGAAACTTGTGGATGACCGCGAAAGCGGACAAGCGGCGTCAGTAGGAATTCACGGTTCACGTAGCTTTTTGACAGCCAGCTCGGCATCTTTCTGAGCAGCCATGGCGGCCACATGTTGCTGCAGAGTGGATTCGGCTGCAACTCGCTCCTTGGTCACTGGGGCGCGCCGAAGTCGTTCGCGATTGAGGCAGTACAACTCGCGAATTCGCAGTCCGGTCGAGCACATAGACAACCGTGTCGTCGCCAGCAAACAGCCACAGCCACCAAAAATGTCCAGTTTTTCCGGCTTTCTCTATGAAAACATGCCATCGAGTCTCGTCAGCATGCAATCACTTCTCGACGTCATGATCCGACTGCACGACCACGGACTCCCGCTTGCTACATAAAGTCATGCGCGCCGTGCGCTTATGAAACAGAGTATGCGTAGCTCGTGCGCGTCCGTAAATGGAATTGAGTTATAAGAACGCAAAGTGAGAAACGAAAAAACTCCACGAAGATCACGACTGAAATCTACGCAGATGGTTTAACTGTTCAGCATGTTCGAACCACACACGCAGCTTTACAAACGCGGCAAAGCCGGAGAACCGGTGCAGTTTGGGCGTCAGGTTCTGGTGTATGAAGACGCTGCGGGTTTCATTGAGCATCACAATTTGATGCCTCGCGAGCAGGGCGACTGAGACGTGGCCGTCGAGCAGACAAAGATCCTGCAGAAACGCTTCAACAATCGGATTCGTCGTCTGTCGTTTGATCGTGGATTTCATTCGCCCGACAACCAGACTGAACTGTCCGACACTGTGCCGAGCCTGTGTCTTCCGAAACCCGGCGCAAAGCAATCTGTGAAGCAACTGGCTGATGCCAACGAAGATTTTCTCGCCGCACAACAGAATCATTCGGGTGTGGAATCTGCGATCGGGGCACTCCAGTCGGGCAACGGTCAGCAGCAATGTCGCGTCGATCGGAGCTCGGATTTGAGCGGTACATATCACTGGGAATTCTGGGCCGCAATCTGCACGTTTACTTGAGCACTACGGCAAGGAGATCTCGATGCAACACCAGGTAAATTTCCTTACGTGATGACACCACTGCACGGAAGATAACTGTTGCGTGTTGTCAGCGCTGTCAGCGCCACTATTTTTCAGCGCCCGCCGAAACCCTCGCGCGCGTTTACCCTGTATTCCTGCATACTTGGTTTAACTGGTAAATGAAAAAGGTCAAAACCGTTCGTCTTCGCCTCGATGTAACGAGAGAGGCGAAGAGACGAAGCGGATTTTTGATAGAGAGAAAAAACACCCTGTATTACTTTATACCGCCGACGAGGTATCGGGCGAATTGCAGCTGCATGGCGGGAAGTGCAGGCGTGAAGCTTTCTACCGGCGCATGACAGGTTCA
>Ga0105048_10020135_pt1 | contig 10191 bp, 8 predicted proteins | sample MAT05_FD_78382 | JGI IMG/M metagenome (GOLD analysis project Ga0105048, IMG submission 78382) | Freshwater microbial communities from Lake Fryxell liftoff mats and glacier meltwater in Antarctica - MAT-05 | ecosystem: Environmental > Aquatic > Freshwater > Ice > Liftoff microbial mat | place...
CGCCGCCCGCCCGAGGAGGCACGCAGGTGTACGCCGAGGGTCGATCCGCTGCCGCGCTGTTGTCCTGTCCGCGCTGCGGCGCCAACAGTGAACCCGGCATGCGCTTCTGCCGGGAGTGCGGCTGCAACCTCGAGCAGCCGGTCAGCCGCCCCGCGCCTGCTGCCGCACCCGTACGTGCGGTCGTGCCAGCCGCGTGTGGACGTTGCGGCAGCGAGCGCGAACCCGACTCCCACTTTTGCCGCTACTGCGGGGCGTCGTTCAAGGAAGGGGGGCCGCTCAGCGGCTTCACCCCGCCCCAGAACGCGCCCTCGTTCGGCGCCGTCGCGGCGGCTCCCTCGGCGGCACTGGGTATCCCGCGCCTGGTGACCCTGCTCAAGGACGGCTCCGAGGGGCGCTCCATCCCCCTGACCGACAAGGACCAGGACATCGGTGGCGGCGAGGGCGACATCACCTTCCCGGACGACCCGTATCTCTCGCCTCGCCATGCCCGGATTGCATGTCGGGCCGGCACATACAGCGTGCGCGATCTCGACAGTGTCAACGGCGTATACGTGCGTTTGCGTGAAGACGCCGAGCTGCGTGATCGGGATATGATGCTGGTCGGTCAACAGGTGTTACGTTTCGAGCTGCTAGCAGATGGAGAGCTACCCTTGGGCCCCGGCTATCAGCGCGGGGTGATGGTGTTTGGCACCCCCGAGGCCGCCCGCTTCGCGCGGCTTGTTCAGTACACCACCGAGGGGGTAGCTCGCGACGTTCACTACCTTTTTCGTGACGAAACGATCATAGGGCGCGAAAATGGGGACATTGTCTTCACAGATGACCCATTTCTGTCTCGCCGGCATGCCGCACTCCGCGTGGATCACGCGGGGCGTCGGTTTACGCTGCATGACCTTGGCTCTTCCAATGGGACCGCGCTCCGTATCCGGGGGGAACACGTGCTGAAAGATGGCGACCAGTTTCGCATTGGCAGGCACCTGTTCCGCTTCGAAGTCGGAGTTGCAGGAGGCCGTGTCGCGAGATGACCGAGGCGCAGTCGAAGCGAACGCAGGGCAACGGTGGACCCCGGGATTCAGATCCCGGTTCGGCCACTTTGCCAGGCCATACCAGCCCATCCGATGTGGATAGAACGTCGCGCGTGCCGCGCGGCTCTCTCGCGGACGAGCGCGAGACTTTTGTGCCCGCGCCCCCAAAGCGGGCCTCGATGAGCGGCGCGCCCATCACAGTGCAGGTGGTCGGCCGAACCGACGTCGGCCTGGTCCGCGAGCACAACGAAGACAACTTCCTCCTCGCAGACTTGGCCACGGGCAGCCGCGACCCGAGTACCTTTCAGGCGGTGTGCAACGCGGGCCTCGTGCTGGGCGTGTGTGACGGCATGGGCGGAGCCGCGGCCGGCGAGATCGCCAGCCAGATGGCCGTCGACACCATCCTCGAGATGATGACGCGCAGCGTGCCCTGCTCGGACCGCGATGGCCTGGCCCGTGCGCTGGTGCGATCCATCGAGGAGGCTGGTGAGCGCATCTTCGAGGCCGCCCGCACCGATCGCAGCCGGCGCGGCATGGGCACCACCGCCACCATCGCCTCGCTCATGGACAAGACCTTGTTCGTCGGCCAGGTCGGCGACAGCCGCGCGTACATCTTGCGTGCGGGCGAGCTCAAGCAGATCACCAAGGACCAGTGCCTGGTTAACCAGCTGATCGAATCCGGTCAGCTCACCGAGGACGAGGCCGAGGCCTTCGAGCACTCCAACATCATCCTGCAGGCGCTCGGCACCACCGAGCAGGTCAGCGTGGATCTGACGTTCCTGGAGCTGCGCGCAGGCGATCGCTTGCTCATGTGCTCCGACGGCCTGAGCGGCCTGGTGCACGGTGAGGTCATCCGCGAGGTCATGCAGGAGTACCGCGACCTCGACGCATGCAGCATCCGGCTGATCGACCTGGCCAAGGCCGGCGGTGGCCACGACAACGTCACCGTGATCCTGGCCGAGTTCGACGGCGAGGGCCTGGCTGTCCACCAGCCCGGCGATCTGGCAGGCTACCAGCAGTATCCACTTCCGCCCGACCACGAACGCTCGCCTGGCGCCACGAACAGCGACGTGCCCACCATCGCGCCTCCCTCGGGTCGCGCTCCGGCGGCCTCGGGTGCGCCCGACCACCGCGCGCACGGCGACAGCAGCTCGGCGCGTCCGGCGCGCACCATCATCCTGGTGCTGCTGGCCTTGATCCTCTCAGGCGGCGTGTACTGGTACACCAGCATGCGCCACAGCGCGTTGGGCGCGCAGGAACCCGCCGAGGGCGTGAAGGTCCTGCCCGAGCCTGCTGCCGAGGCGCCGCGCGTCGAGGTGGTGGTCCGCACCGACGTCGAGGCCGGCGAGCTGATGGTCGACGGCGAGTCGCACGGAGCGGCCGTCGAGGGACGCTGGGTGCTGCAGCTAGCACCGGGGCCGCACAAGTTGGAAGCGCGCGCGCTCGGCACCACGGTTACCTCGTCGCTGGTCAGCGTCCGCGAGGGCGTACCCGCCACCGTCCTGCTCTCCTTGCCGGAGGGCGCCGACGAGCTGACCCCCGACGCGGGAGAGTCGGTCGCCGGCGACGCTGCATCTGTTAAAAAGCGCGCCGAGGCAGACGCGCACGAGGCACGCCGCGAGCGCCGCCGCCGGGAACGCGACGAAGGAGCACCCGTGTCGGCCGGCCCCAGCGAAGCGCGCGACGCAGGCAGCCCCAGCACGCCCTGAAGCGCGAGTGCGGCTCGCGCACGGACTTGCCGTTCGAAAGCAGGGGCCATGTTCCGCGCTTTTTTTGACGGCGCAGGGTGCGCCCGGATACGACCAGTGAACGCAGAACCGAGCGAGCATGCTCGGCTGCGCCTGGAGGATGGATGACTGCAGGAGCGCGGATCACCGACGCGGTGAGCCATTTTCGCAGTCGCGGCAACTTGAAGAGCGCAGTCAAGTTGGTGCGCACCAAGGAGCCCGAGCGCCTGCGCTGGCGGGCCGCCGTCGGCGCGCTGACGCTCGACGCAGGGAAGCTGCTGGGTGGCGATCGCATGCGGATCGAGGAGCCGATCCGCGAGCTCGTTCTCGATTTGGGGGACAACATCCTGCAGCGAGAGGTCGTGCTGGACGCGCGGCTGCATCGCGTGGACCTCGATCGCGGCGAGATCTTGCCGCGCTGGTCGTTTGGTGATCTGCGTCGGCTGTCGTTTCTGGCGCGCACCGATCTCGATCTGTTGGCGCGCTACGTCCGCCTGCCCAGCGAGTTCGAGGCCCCCATCGACACCGCCGCCGTCGTGCTGGCGGGACGTGCCTTCTCGCACATGTTCAGGCAGCGCGCGCAGCGGCTGTGGCTGAGCGTGCCCGACCAGGACGGTCCTGACCTCAAGATGAAGCATCACGGCTACCTGCTGGAGCGCGCCGAACAGGATGCAGAGCGCAGCCGGCGCTGGGGTGCGCTGGCCAAGACGCTCACGGTCCTGAAGACGACTGTGTAGGCGCGAGGACCTGCGTGTGCAGGCGTGCTGCCAGGTCGCTCAGGCGCCGCTCGGCGCGAAGCCTTGCCGCTGCCACGGGCTCGCCGTCGCCGACCTCCTCGCGCACGTGCAGATAGAGCTTCAGCTTGGGTTCGGTGCCGCTGGGACGCACGCAGATGCGGCTGTCCTCGGGCGTCCGAAACACCAGCAGCGGCAGCGGTGCAGGTGCACGCTCGAAATCGTCCAGCACGGCGCCGGCGCCCGCGATGTCCGCAGGCGGAAGCGCGCGCAGGCGCTGCATGATGGCGGCGATTTGCGACTTGCCCGCCTCGCCCGCGGCAGCCACCGTCAGCTGCCGCGATACGAACAGTCCATGCTCGCGGGCCAGCTTCGCGAGCCGGTCCGTAAGCGACAGCCCCTGCGCGTGCAGGCGGCGCAGCAGCTCGCACAACACGTAGAGCGCGGCGATCCCGTCCTTGTCGTGGGCCATCGAAAAAAACGCGTAGCCGATGGCCTCCTCGTATCCGAACAGCAACTGCAGCGAGTCGCGCTCGGCCAGCTCGTGCCCCCGCTGGGCGATCCACTTGAAGCCGGTGGGGGTGCGCAGGAAGTGCGCGCCGTGCGCTCGCGCGATGCGCTCCAGAAGGCCGCCGCTAACGTACGTGGAGACCAGCAAGCTGCGCGCCGCGTGCGGCTGCTGCTCGAGCAGGAAGCTGCCCAGTAGCGCGCCTACTTCATCGCCCGATAGCGCACGCAGCGCGCCGTCCTGATCGCGCGCCAGCACGGCCAGCCGGTCGGCGTCGGGGTCGTGCGCGAAGCCAACCTGGGCCTCGGTGCGCTCGCACAGGGCCAATAGCTGGGCCAGCGCGAGCGGATCCTCGGGATTCGGCGAGGCGAGCCCGCCAAAGTCGGCGCGCGGCTGTGCCTGCTCTGCAACCTCTTCCACATCGTGAGCAGCCAGCCGGGCCAGCAGGGCGCGGGTGGTGGCCGTGCCCACGCCGCACGTGGCCGAATAGGCCAGCCTGGGCAACGGTAGCTCGGGGCGGCTGGGCACCAGCGCCACCACGGCGTCCAGGTAGGCCTCCAGGTCGTCCACCGGCAGCGCTACCAGTGGGCCGTGGCCCCGTGCCTCTTCCTGGCTGCCCGCCGCTATCCGCGCGGCGATTTCTCGATCATGGGGCGCTGCGACTTGTCGTCCCCCCGCCAGGTACAACTTGATGCCGTTGTCCTGCGCAGGGTTGTGGCTGGCGGTGATCATGACACCGCCGATGGCGTCGTTACGGCGGGTGGCGAAGGCCAGCACGGGCGTGGGCACCGCCTCCTGGAATGCCCGTACCAGGAAGCCGCGCGCCCGGGCCTGCTGCTCGACCTGGTGCGCAAAGCTGCGGCTGTCGGCGCGTCCATCGAAGCCCAGGCACAGGCCCCGCTCGCGGGCATCGGGCGCCAGCGTGGCCAGGTGTTCGACAATGGCGATGGCGATGGCGCGCACGGTGCGCAGGTTCAGCTGGTCGTCCCGCTCGCCCACCTGGGCGCGGATGCCCGCGGTACCGAACGTGAACTGCAGGCTCACGGGCAGCTCGCATGGTCAACGTGAGCGACGTCAAGCGAGCGCATCGTCCACCTCCACCTCGATGCCGGCCATGCTCAGCAGGCGCAGCGCATTGCTGGTCTTCACCACGCCCTCGCGCAGCTTGTAGTCGAACAGCATCTCACCATGCTCGAAGACATCGGTGAAGTGCACATTGACGGCCTTCATGTGCGCCCGCGCCCCACGGGACGACTCGACGCCGGGCAACTCGTCCGAGAGCTCCGAGAGCGCGATGTCGTGGGTGGCCACGATGCCCATCGCGTCGTGCTTCAGAAGGTGCAGCAGCACGGCCCGGGCGCCCTGGTGGCGCGCACGCGCGTTGGTCCCGCGCAACAACTCATCCAGCAGGAACAGGACTGGCGCGCCCGTGCTCAGCTCAGCCACCACCATGCGCAGGCGCGACAGCTCGGCGTGGAAGTAGCTGGCGCCGCGCTGCAGCGAGTCGTCGATGCGCATGCTGGCGCGCAGGCGCACCAGTGGCAGGCGCAGCGCCTGTGCGCACACGGGGCCTCCCGCCAGGGCCAGCGCCACGTTCAGCCCCAGCGCGCGGAGCAGCGTGCTCTTGCCCGCCATGTTGGAGCCCGTGACGATCAGCACGCTGCCGGGGCCCGGGATGTCCACGTCGTTGCCCACGCGCGCGTTGCGAGGCAGCAGCGGGTGGGCGAGGGCGAGCGCGCTCACGCCGGTGCCCGCCTCGTCGATGTCCGGGTAGCAGGTGGTCTCCTCCGCGTGACGCAAGGTAGCCAGCGAGCTGAGCAGCTCCAGCTTGCCCACCACCTCGAACCAGCGCTCGCACTCGGGCCCCACCTGCGCCGCGAAGTGCTCGATGCGCTCGAGACAAAACAGATCCCACAGCGTGAGCACGTTCAGCACGATGTACAGCGGCCCCTGCGTACGCAGCTGCGCGAATCCCTCGTAGCGCGACAGGCGCGCCAGGTGCTGCGAGGCGGCCACGCCGTGGAGCGTGAGCTCGCGCTGAAGCTCTTGCAGGTAGGGCGCCTGGAACCTTTGACCCTCGATGGCGCGGAACATGCCCTCGTAGGCCTTGGCAAAACCTAGCCGTGCCGTCACCAGGTCGAGCGTCTCGTGTACCGTATCGCGTAGCGACCACAACAGCCCGGCCTGCACGAACGCGCACAGCCAGACCACCGAGCTGGGGACGATGTCGAGCGACGACAGCACCACCAGGACCAGCGTGATGCCCACGATCACCAGCATGGCGGGCCACAGCCACGGCTTTTGCTTGAACAACGAAGGGCGCGCGAACAGTTTCATGAACGGACGGTGATCCAGCCGCTCGCCCTTCAGCTGATGCAGCGCGCCCAGCGTCTCCAGCTCTTGCCGAAACTCGGCGTTCTCGAATAGCTCTTGCACGGCGCCTTGGCGCGCGCGGATCAGCGTGGGAGCCGCCGCGGCCCCGAGCGCGGACGCCAGGGCCAGCTCGCCCTCCAGCGTCTGCGACACGTCCATACGCTGGATCAGCGAGCCCGCGCCGCTGAGATCGATATCGCTTGCGTACGGGTGCTCGGGGGGCAGCCGTCCGGCGGTCGGCTGCTTGAGCTCGTGCCAGGTGCCCAGCATGCGCTTCACGTGGCGCTGGTGGACCGCACGTCGCACCTCGAGCGCGTGCATGCGCGACAGCGTACGCGCGTGCAGCACCACGCCCACGAAGAAGCCGGCCGCCAGCACCAGGAACAGCAGCAGCAGCAGTGGCCGTCCCTGTGCCACGCCCACCGACACCGCGATCACCGCCGACAGGAAGGTGACCAGCCGGAACAGCGAAATGCGGTTGGCCCCCCGCTCCTCGCGTGCGTGCTCGAGGGTGAGGCGTTCGATCTCTTTTTGATGCAGCGCACAGCGTTCTTCAATGGAGCTCACGCTGGCGTTGTAGCGCACAAACGCGTGCGCTCCGCCTGGCCGTTTCGGAATAGCGCCTGCAACCTCTGCGTTCCTGTGCCAACGGGGAATCCTGCTATGTTCGGAAGTATCGATCCCATGGTCACGCAACGCTCCACCACTGTCGCGCGCCGCATCGTGCTTGGGCTGAGCGCCCTCACGTGTGCATTCGGCCTGTTTTGGATCGGCCGTGCGTTCCTGGTGGATGGCAAGCTGCGCTTCGGCAACCCCATCAGCGCAGAGCAGCGCGAGCCGCAATCGCAGTCCGCGCTGGGCACGCCGCCACTGGCCGTCAAGGCCGAGGTCACGCGCGTCAGCGGCAACAGCGGCGTGCGGGCCGGCCAGACCTGTGACTTCTTCGTCGAGCGCCGGCTGCGTGGCGAAAACGACTTCTATTGCAGCGCCGAGGTCGTGTGCGGAGGGAAGCTGCTCTACGGCGGCACCGATCGCGGCTTCTTTCCCTGCCGCTTCTACGAGGGCGACCGCCGAGACGTGGTGGGCGGCGAGGCGCAGACCACCCGCGAAGACAAGGACGGGGCCCTGCGCATCGACACACGGCAGGGCGTGCTGCGCGTCTGGGACGATCAAGGCGGCACACTCGGCGAGTTCGACGTCGAGGCCGAGGTGCTCTCGGTTCAGTGAGTTGCGTGCGCCGCGTCGGCCCGCGTCGTCATTCGCTCGCGCGGGCGCGCTTCGCCATGAGCTGCTCCACGGCATCGGGGCTCTTCACCAGCGCTTCGGTCAGTACCTCGTGGCCCGCCTCCGTGACCAGTACGTCGTCCTCGATGCGGATGCCGCGCACGTCGGCAAACTGCGAAAGGCGCGTCACGTTGAGCGCACGCAGGTCCAGCCCAACCAGCTCGGGCTTCGCGCGTAGCAGCGGCACCTGATAGAAACCCGGCTCGATGGTCACCGCCATGCCGGCCAGTAGGTCGCGGTCCAGGCGCAGGTACGACAGGCCAAACTGGGCCGCGCGTTGCCGGCCCGGGGCGTAGCCGGCCCGGTCTCCCAGGTCCTCCATGTCGTGGACATCGAGCCCCAACAGGTGGCCGATGCCGTGCGGCATGAACAGCGCGTGACAGCCCCGCTCGAGCAGCCCATCCACGGCGCCTTCAAAGATGCCCAGGTCGACCAGGCCCGCCGTCAGCACACGCGCGGCGGCCATGTGCACGTCGCGGTAGCGGATGCCGGGCCGCACCCGGTCGATCGCCGCACACTGGGCCTCCAGCACCAGCGTGTAGATCTCGCGCTGCGTGGCGCTGAACTGGCCGCTCACCGGCCAGGTACGCGTGATGTCCGAGGCGTAGCCCGTGTCGCTCTCGGCGCCCACGTCGGCCAGCAGCAGATCGCCCGAGGCCAGCAGGCCGCCGTGCTCGTGGTTGTGCAGCACCTCGCCGCGGGTCGTCACGATGGAGCCGTAGGCGGTGCTGAAACCTTCGCGCGTGAACACGCTCTCCATGGTGGCCACGATGTCGCGCTCCAGCAGCCCGGGCCGCGTGGCCTGCATGCCCTGCTGGTGGGCACATACGCTGGCCTGTGCGGCCCGGCGCAGCTCACCCTGTGCGGCTTGGTCGTGACGCAGCCGCAGCGAGATGATCGCCTCCAGCAGAGCAGCGTCGACATCTTCACGGTGGCCCAGGTCGGCTGTCGCGCGCCCCAACAGCGCCGCGAAGCGCTGACGATCGCTGCCGCTCAGCAGCGGGGGGCAGGCCACCGCGCGGCCCTGCGCCAGGGTTTGCAGCCGCGCGATGTTTCCCATTCGCAGGCCAGTGGTCGCCAACAGTTCTTCACTCACTGCCGGCGCATGCCAGAGCGCGTCCAGCGGATCGCTCTCGGGCAGCAGCAGGCGTTGGTCGTCGCCGTCGAGCCAGAGCGCTGCGCCTGGCAAAGACAGCCCCACGAAATACAGGAAATGGCTGGACGCACGGTACGGATAGGGGTTGCCGGGGTAGTTCCGTCCGCGGGCGGTGCCGGCCGGGATCAGCGCCGGTCGGTCGCCCAGGAGCGTAGCCAAAACACCCCGTCGGGTCCGTGCCGCGCTGGTGAGATGCGTGACCGTCATGCCCCGAGTATGGCGCCAGCAGGGGCTTTCGGGGCGACATGGTCTACAGAGCGGCTGCTCGCGATCCCGCCAGTATCTCATTTGTTTCGTAATCGTAAAAAGCGACCGGGGACATACCAAAACGCACCTGGAACCAATGAGTCGATTGACTGCTTCTGAATAGACCCCATACCTGTTTGGTTCCGGGAGCCCGGTGGCTCATGAAATTAGGCGACACCCAACTCGACGACATCGACCGCAGGATCCTTGCCCAGCTGCAGGAGGACTGCAAAGCGCCGCTGGCCCAGGTGGGCAAGCGAGTGGGGCTCTCTGCGCCTTCTGTCATGGAGCGCATCCGCAAGCTCGAAGAGGCCGGCATCGTTCGGGGCTACCACGCGCTGCTGGATTCGAGGAAGGTCGGTCTGGATGTGACCGCCTTCATCGGCGTGTCCATGAGTCCGCGGGGCATCGAGCGGCTCGAGGAGGTGCTGGGCTGTATCGAAGAAGTGCTGGAGTGCCATCACGTCACCGGCGCCTATACCGTGCTGCTCAAGGTTCGAACCGCCAATACGCAGGCGCTCGAGCAGCTGATCAGCCGTGTGCGCCTGCTGGACGGGGTGCTGCGCACGGAGACGCTGGTGGTGCTGTCCACGCAGCTGGAGCGAACGCTCATCCCGCTGGGGGTCAAGGCCGACGGCCAACCCCCGGCCAAGCGGGCCAACGGCCAACAGGCCGGCAACGGCCAGTCCAACAAAGACAAAGTGTCCGACGCGAGCGAGCCGGCAGACGGACGCAGCGAGAGGAGTGAGTGATGGAAGCGCGATTGAAGCTCATCCGTGAGGCCACCGAGAAGGGCCTCTACCGCCCCGAGACGGAGAAGGACGCCTGTGGCGTCGGGTTCGTCGCCAACATCAAGGGAGTCCGGTCGCACTCGATCGTGGAGCAAGCCCTGCAGGTGCTGGCCAATCTGGAGCACCGAGGCGCCTGTGGCTGCGACCCGCTGACCAGCGACGGTTCGGGCATCCTGTTCCAGATCCCGTTCCGCTTTTTCAGCGAAGAGGCGACCCGTCTTGGCTTCACACTGCCGCGCCCCGCGCAGTACGGCGTGGGCATGTTCTTCCTGCCGCAGGACGAGGACAAGCGCGAGCACTGCGAACAGCTCATCGAGCGCGCGATCCGCAAGCAGGGGCAGACGCTGATC
>Ga0105048_10020137_pt1 | contig 10189 bp, 8 predicted proteins | sample MAT05_FD_78382 | JGI IMG/M metagenome (GOLD analysis project Ga0105048, IMG submission 78382) | Freshwater microbial communities from Lake Fryxell liftoff mats and glacier meltwater in Antarctica - MAT-05 | ecosystem: Environmental > Aquatic > Freshwater > Ice > Liftoff microbial mat | place...
ATAGCATGAGCAATCAATCCAAATACAATGCAATAATTGCCGGAAGTTTGTTTGCTTTCTACTGCCTGCTGAAATGAAATAATGAGATTGTTTTTATACGCAGGGTAAAATATTTTCATCAACCTTGTACCTAATTTCTGACTAGCCTGCCGCATTTCCCTTGGTAGTTTTACTGCCGTGCATTCCTCATCAAGCTTTACTATATTTTCCATTTCATTTTCCTTTGCTGCATCAAATACCAATGATACAAAAGCAGCATCAGTATAAAACAAATTGCGGCTCAGCATTTCCGTTATAAATGCAATGGCTGTTTTTTTATCTTTTACAATTTGCTGCTGTACATAGGTTTCCAGCCCGGCAGAATGAGAAAAGCCACCAATGGGTAAAGTTGAATCTGATAAATGGAGAAGATTCAATAAGGCAGTATTCATAGGGTTTAACTTTTTAATTTCATGATTTTAGAAAACAATGTTTCACCACCGCTATTGGCGGCGTGCGGCGATACGCTGGTTTTTAGCGATGTCAATAATTTTCTTTCTTCTTGTTTTACAATATAACCCTGTACCGATAATAGTTTAAACAATGGTTCTTCATACGGAACCAAAACGGCATTATCTTCAAAAAATAAGGGTAAATGTTTATTGCCAATTTCATAACAGACAGATGCCATTTCAAACATCGTTTTTGGATGTATTACAATACAATTGCAGGATAAAATTTCCACGGCAATAATTGATTGTTCATCTGCAAATAAAACATCTCCCTGTGTTAGTTCAGGGTTCTCATTTAAAAATTTAATGGAAATGTTTTTGCCCCATTTAGTTTGCTTTGTTAAAATTCTTTTTCTTGCTTCAAACCATTCAACAGGGAGCCAATCAATGGTTCGGTTATTTATTTCAAAAGAATTTAAATTCCCTGTTTTTTCCGTTATCAGCATTAGCTAAATTATTATTTAATTAAAATATTTTAAGGCTATGTTTTATAAAATAGATGCTTAAAAAAGCATCTTATTTACACTTTCTTTACCCCTTTTCATCTTTTTATCAAAATACCCTAAAACAAGAAATATCGTTGTGCCAATGGTAGCACTGCAAGTGGCTCACAAGTAATAGCAAGGCCATCAACTTTTACCTCATAGTTTTCTGGATTTACATCAATCTGAGGTGTAGCACTATTGTGTATCAAATCCTTTTTAGAAATATTCCTGCAATTTTTAACCGGTAATATCATCTTTTGCAAACCATATTGCTGTACAATATTTTTTTCTAAAGAAACCTTTGAAACAAAGGTTGCACAGGTACTAAACAATGCCTTGCCGGCTGCACCAAACATGTGGCGATACATAACAGGCTGCGGTGTTGGAATAGAGGCATTAGGGTCACCCATTCTTGCAGCTATAATCATTCCACCCTTTATCATCATTTCTGGTTTTGCACCAAAGAGTGCCGGTTTCCACAAAACCAAATCAGCCATTTTACCCGGCTCAATTGATCCCACATATTCGCTGATACCATGTGATATGGCAGGATTGATAGTGTATTTGCTTACATATCTTTTTACCCTGAAATTGTCGTTTGCATTTCCTTCATCTTCCGGCAGGCTGCCTCTTTGCACTTTCATTTTATGAGCCGTTTGCCAGGTTCGGGTAATAACTTCTGCCACCCTGCCCATTGCCTGGCTGTCGCTGCTCATCATACTAAATATACCCATGTCATGTAAAATATCTTCGGCGGCAATCGTTTCCGGCCGAATACGACTGTCTGCAAAAGCTACATCCTCCGGTACTGTTTTATCCAGGTGATGGCATACCATTAGCATGTCTAAATGTTCATCGATAGTATTTACAGTAAACGGTCTTGTGGGGTTTGTAGAGGAAGGTAAAACATTGGGGTACATGGCCGCCTTGATGATGTCTGGCGCATGTCAGCCGCCAGCACCTTCCGTATGAAAAGTGTGTATTACCCTGCCATTGATGGCGGCCATTGTATCTTCTAAAAAGCCGCTTTCATTTAAGGTGTCTGTATGTATGGCTACCTGGATATCCAACTTGTCTGCAATTTGTAAGGCAGCATCAATTACAGCAGGGGTACTTCCCCAATCTTCATGTATTTTTAAGCCAAGTGCTCCGGCTTCTACCTGCTCTTCTAACGGTGCCAACGTTGCACAACTTCCTTTACCAAAAAAGCCAAGGTTCATCGGATAAGCTTCTGCAGCTTCCAGCATTTTCTGAATGTGCCAGGCTCCGGGTGTAACTGTGGTTGCATTGGTTCCATCAGCAGGGCCTGTTCCCCCTCCAATCATGGTAGTAATACCGCTGAATAAAGCATGGTCAATTTGTTGAGGGCAAATAAAATGGATATGCGTATCAATGCCACCTGCTGTTGCTATCAGGCCTGCACCACCATGTACTTCTGTACTTGCACCAATTATCATATTGGGAGTAATGCCATCCATGGTATCGGGATTGCCGGCTTTGCCAATTCCTACAATTTTGCCATCTTTTATACCAATATCAGCTTTTACAATACCCCAATGATCTATTATCATTGCGCTGGTAATTACAAAATCCAGCACCCCTTCCTTTCGGGTAGCCGTGGCCGATTGTGCCATACCATCCCGGATGGTTTTGCCTCCGCCAAATTTGGCTTCATCACCATATACGGTAAAATCTTTTTCTATTTCAATAAATAGTTCGGTATCACCAAGACGAACTTTATCGCCTTTGGTAGGGCCGTACATATTGGCATATTTGGTGCGGTTGATATGCATAATTGAGATGAGTTATTTGGTTTTAAAATAGTTGATAATTGTTGAATTGATGTAAGCGACTAGAAACATCTAAAAAATATCGCTGTATTTTTATTTCGTATCCTTAAATCCTTTTTTATGAGCCAACTTAATGGCAATTGCTTTATTTTCTGTATTAATGGAATCATTTAAAAGGTTACTAAAACCAGTAATGTTTTTATTACCTCCAAAGGCTACAAGTTCAACAGTTTTTTCTTCTCCCGGCTCAAAGCGAACGGCTGTGCCAGCAGCAATATTGAGGCGCATACCAAACGCAATAGCTCTGTCAAACTGCATTTGTTTATTTACCTCAAAAAAATGATAGTGAGAACCTATTTGTACAGGCCTGTCACCGGTATTAACTACAGCAATGGTAACCGTTATCCGGCCAACATTTATTTCAATATCTCCTTTTGCAAAAATGTATTCGCCTGGTATCATACAAACAGAATTTAAGCCCGAATACCCCAAAGGATTTAAGGCAAGTTTCAAATAATTGTTAATTTAATTGTAAAAATTAATGCTCTTTCATTAAAAATTAGTGCATTACACTTCTTCGGGGTATGCAGGCCTGATTGGATCATGCACAGTCACCAATTTAGTTCCATCAGGAAAAGTTGCTTCAATCTGAATATCATGAATCATTTCAGCTATACCTTCCATTACATCACTTTTAGTTAATATCGTGGCTCCGTATTGCATCAGGTATGCAACGGTATTACCATCTCTCGCAGCTTCCTGCAATCGGCTACTGATGAGCGCAATTGCTTCAGGATAATTTAATTTAAGACCTCTTGCTTTTCTTTTTTCTGCCAGTTCGCCAGCTAAAAAAAGTAAAAGCTTTTCTGTTTCTCTTGGAGATAAGTGCATATCAGGTATTTTTATTGGTTCAAAATGCAGGCAAACAACCGAAGCAATAAAATTAAGTGTTCAAGATAATAAAAAACTATAACCCTTCTACAAACTTTTTTTAAGTACCTTGCAATAGAAAAACAGTTTTAAACGTTTCTATTTGGTAAGATTCTTACAAACGTTTGTAACAAAAACCCCTATAAATGTTGAAAATAATCCGTTATCCTGCATGCATTGCATGCGTTATCCTCTTGTTTTTTGCTATCAAATCTTTAACAGCAGTTGCCGGCGAAAATAATTTTTCCCCTTCAATAATTTCCCCGGAAATATGTAAAACGATTAAACCAGCTTCATATACTATAAAATATGATGAATGGAATCTTTCTGCAGCAGGTATTTCGTTTGAAGTTTTTAATTATGCTATAAAAGGTTATGAAATACTTTTACAAAAAAATTTACTCAATAATACCGAAATCATCTCAATTGTTGATTTTACAAAACCCTCTACACAACAAAGGTTGTTTATATTAAACCTCGTAAGTGGTAAAATTCTTTTTAGTACGTTGGTGGCACATGGAAAAAATACAGGCCTTCAATACGCTACAGAATTTTCAAATAAATTGTCGTCTTTTGAAAGTAGCCTTGGGTTTTATATTACCATGAATACCTACAATGGTAGCAACGGGTATTCATTAAAATTAAAGGGTTGTGAAAAAGGATTTAATGATAAGGCATTGGAAAGAAATATCGTTCTGCATGGCGCCCCCTATGTAAGTGATAAATTTATACAACAAAATGGATTTTTAGGCAGAAGCTATGGATGCCCTGCTGTGCCTCTTGAAATAAGTGATAAGATTATTAACACTATTAAGGATGGGGCTTGTCTATTTATTTATCACCCCACAAAAAAATACTTAACACAATCAGTTTTTATAAATCAATAATTGATTGTTACAAACGGTTGCTAATTTTAATTGTTAGGCACGACAGATGAAAGAAGAGCCCTTGCTGAAAAGTCTGGGCTTTTTCATTAAGTGCCCTTTAAAATGGTGAAGATTTAGTTAAAGAGTTTTAATTGATTGGAAGATTTTTCCACTTTAACATTTTTTGTACAATATTGATACCTAACTTCCGTTGGTACAATTAAAATCATTCTTTTTATGAAAATCAATTATCAAAAAATACCACTAGTGCGTTTTTTTAGAACGCTTTTTAATAAGTTGATACAACCAGCAGGGTTTTATCCAATAAAATATTACACCAAAAGCAATAAAATTCGCAAGAGCGGATATTTGTATGCAATTAAATAGTTTACTGTAACCCCCATATCTTAAAGGCCTTTGTAATATTTACAAAGGCCTTTTTATTTTTATATAAAGAAAAAAGAGGTAATCCGTAAAATTATTTTACTTCCTCAAATTCAATGTAGTCGTCATTGCTGCGTTTGTCTGCAGGCGTAGTTTTAGGGGCAGAAAATGAATCGGTTGTCTGCTGATTGTATTGTTGATTTTTTTTCTCCTGCATTTGCGCATTCATATTCGTAAACTGCTTTTTTACCTGCCTGGTTGTGTTTACCAATGGTATAATAAAGTCAAATATCAGCTTATACAAAACGTACAATGCAAAAAGTTCAAATAGTATTCTTATCAAATTCATATTACAAATGTATAACTCAAACTACAGCAATATTGTTAATAATTAAGAATAATTAATTACAGGAATCAACAAAAAATATACTGTTTTGGCTATTATACATTAGTTACTTACATTTGCAGCGGAAAAAAAGAAGCACTCGAAGGGAACGGAAAACGTTCCCTTCTTTATTATATATGTCTCAATTACCTGCTATACAGCAAATAACGGAATTAGTAGAAAAAATCATTGCAGAAAGCGAAGATGTATTTTTAGTGTCTGTTCGAATAAAGCCAGTCAATAATTTTAAGATATTTGTAGATGCTGATAATGGCATTAATATAGACAGATGCGTAAAAATAAACCGGGCAATGTATAAGGTTATAGAAGAGGAAGCCTGGTACCCTGATGGAAATTTTTCTTTGGAAGTTTCTAGTCCGGGTGTAGATGAACCATTACTATTACCCCGACAATTTAAAAAAAATATTGGACGAACAGTTGCAGTTACCTTATCAGACGATATTAAATTAGAGGGGAAAATGACAGATGCTACTGATGAGGGTATTTTAATAGAATATAAAGAGGGAAAAAATAAAAAAGCAGTATTGATCAATAAAGTGCTTGCTTTTGAAGAGATAAAGCAAGTTATAGTTCAAATATCATTTTAATTTTAATAATAAAACTCCCCTGCCTGCGGGGATATAAGTGAGGCTGGTAAGGTATATGGCACGAATAAATTTAATAGACTCCTTTCAGGAATTTAAAGATGCAGAAAACATTGATCGTCCTACCTTAATGAAGGTAATGGAAGATGTTTTTAAAACATTGATCCGTAAAAAGTATGGTAGTGATGAGCAGTTTGACGTAATTGTGAATGACCAAAAGGGTGATCTGGAAATTTTCCGTCGCCGTACAATTGTTGATAATGATGATTTGTACAATACCCTTACTGAAATTGAATATAAAGATGCTATTAAGATAGAGCCTGATTACCAGGTAGGTGAAGAGTTATATGAGGAAGTAGATATACAAAAGGAATTTGGCCGCCGTGCTATATTAGCTGGAAAGCAAACCCTTGCAAGCCGTATAAATGATTTAAAAAGAACCCTTTTAATAAAAAAATACGAAGACAGGGTGGGCGATATAGTAAGTGGCGAAGTTTACCAGGTATGGAAAAAAGAAGTATTACTGTTAGACGAAGAGGGAAATGAAATGATTTTACCAAAATCTGAACAAATACCATCCGATTATTTTAAAAAAGGCGAAACTGTACGAGGTGTTGTAAAAAAAGTTGAACTTAAAAACAGTCAGGCCGTTATTGTAATTTCACGTACAAGCCCCACTTTCCTCGAAAAATTGTTAGAGATAGAAGTGCCGGAAATATTTGATGGTTTGATAGTGGTTAAAAAAATTGTAAGAGATCCGGGAGAAAGAGCAAAAATAGCAGTAGAAAGTTTTGATGACAGAATAGACCCTGTAGGAGCTTGTGTAGGTATGAAAGGTAGCCGTATTCATGGTATAGTAAGGGAATTGAAAAATGAGAATATTGATGTAATTAACTGGACAAGTAATATCCAATTGTTAATACAGCGTTCACTTACACCGGCAAAAATTACCAGTATTGTAATAAATGAAGAAAAAAAGCATGCTACCGTTTATTTAAAACCAGATCAGGTATCATTAGCTATTGGCAGGCGAGGTGTAAACATTAAACTTGCCTGCGAATTAACAGGGCACGAAATTGATGTTTTCAGGGATAATGAAGGCGAAGAAGATGAATACGATGTTGATTTAGAAGAATTTGGTGATGAGATAGAACCATGGGTAATAGAAGCACTTAAAAAAGTTGGTTGTGATACTGCAAGATCTGTATTAGCTTTAAGTGCTGTAGAGCTTGAACGCAGAACAGATCTTGAAAAAGAAACAATAGCAGATGTATTGAGGATATTAAACGAAGAATTTGAAAAGGAATAGCATTTTAAACAGTGCTATTGAAAATTTATTAATAACAAAAAGATCAAAAAAAGCCTTTTATAGCATTTAGGCCCACACAACGAATGTCAGAAGTAGCAACAAATACACCCCGGTTAATGGCAGCGGCCAAGGAATTTAATATTGGGAAAGATACCCTTATTGACTTTCTGGAGTCGAAAGGTTTTAATAATGAAGATTTGAAACCAACCGCAAAACTCACGGAACAAATGTACCGTGTATTGCAAACGGAGTTTCAGCAAGACAAAGTAGCTAAGCAAAAAGCCGAAAAAATTGAATTGACCAAGGCTGCGCCACCGGCAGAAATTAAAAAGAAAAGAGATGAAGAAGATCTTTCTTTTAAGAAAAAAGAAACTACGCACCAACCGCCTGTTGTAGAAAAACAAGCTGAGCAACCTGTAATAATTGTACCCCCTGTGGAAGTTATTGTGCCTCCGCCAGTTATAGTTGCCCCACCGGTTGTTGTACCTGAACCTATCCCTGTGGTGGAAGAAGTGCAAATAGTACCGCCACCTGTAGAGGAGAAGCCTGCTGAAGCCAAACCAGAAGTAGTTTTAGCCAAACCAGAAGTAGTTTTAGCCAAACCAGAAGTAGTTTTAGACAAAATAAAAGTGAGTGATAATGATGGTATCACCAAAATAGAAGCACCAGAACTAGAAGGCCCCAAGGTAGTTAGCAAAATTGATTTAGATGCTATTGACTCTTCAACCAGGCCCAAAAAATCAATTCAAAAACCGGTAATAAAAGCTGTTGAGCCGCCAGTAAATAAAATAGTTGAGGCACCAGTACCCGAAACTAAAGAGGAAAAACCAGTTGAAGTTATAGCCACTGTTATAAAGGAAGCTATCGTTGAAGAACCTAAGACAGATCAACCAGCAACCATTGAAAATATTAAGGCCGACAGGTTAGAAGGGCCAAAAATTTTAGGCAAAATTGTTTTGCCTGTTGATAATGATACCCGCCCAAAAAGAGAAAGTGAAGATAAACGCAAGCGCAAGCGCATTCCAATGGATCGCAGGGGTGGTGGCGCACCGCCTCCGGCACAGCAAGCACCAGGCACAGGTGGAGCACAACCTCCAAGGCAGGGTGGTGGATTTGACCCTAATAGAAACAGACCCAACCAGGGAAGTAATATACAAGGCGGAGGCCAACATAGAACAGGCCCTGGCACAGGCGGCGGCCCCAACAGGCCGGCAGGTGGTGGTACCGGCGCCCCATCAAGGCCCGGAAATACAGGTAGCGGTGACAATAGGTTTAACAGACCAAACGCAGCACCTCCTCGCAGAGAAGACAGGGAAATTGATGACAAAGAAATTCAGGATAAAATAAAAGAAACCCAGGCTAAATTATCTGGCGGTGGCGGTAGAGGAAAAAGCCTGAAAGCAAAATACCGAAAAGCAAAAAGAGATGAACAGTCAACTCACAGAGATGATTCTGATGGAGGAGGAACAACCAAATTACAGGTAACTGAATTTATTTCTGTAAGCGAGCTGGCGGGTTTAATGGACGTGAGTTTTGCAGAGGTTATAGGTAAGTGTATGAACCTTGGTATTATGGTTTCTATTAACCAGCGGTTAGAGGCAGATGTAATTGAATTAGTAGCAAGTGAATTTAATTACGAAGTAGAATTTATAGGAGTAGAAGATGCAGCAGAACTGGAAGTAGATGAAAATGAAGATAGCGAAGAGGATAAAAGGCCACGAGCACCTATAGTTACCATTATGGGGCACGTAGATCATGGTAAAACTTCTTTGCTGGATTATATTAGAAATACAAATGTTATTGCAGGCGAAGCAGGAGGTATTACCCAGCACATTGGTGCGTATGAAGTAAAACTAAAAGATGGAAGAGCTATCACCTTTTTAGATACACCGGGCCACGAAGCTTTTACAGCTATGAGAGCAAGAGGTGCCAAGGTTACTGATATTGCTGTGATAGTAGTAGCGGCAGATGATGCAGTAATGCCACAAACTAAAGAAGCCATTTCGCATGCGCAGGCAGCTAATGTTCCAATGATTTTTGCTATTAATAAAATAGATAGAGACGGATCTAACCCCGAAAAGATTAAAGAGCAATTGGCCGGTATGAATATACTGGTAGAAAGCTGGGGAGGTAAATTTCAAAGTCAGGAAATAAGTGCAAAAAAAGGTTTGAATATTGATTTATTATTAGAGAAAATTTTATTGGAAGCAGATTTGTTAGAGCTTAAAGCCAATCCGGAGAAGCCTGCTAATGGTACTGTTATAGAAGCATCGCTTGATAAAGGAAGGGGGTATGTTGCAACCATCCTTGTTCAAAACGGTACACTAAAGCCAGGCGACATGATTGTATCTGGCCAAAACTTTGGTAAGGTTAAAGCTATGTACAATGAGCGCAACCTTAAAAGTGAAGTTGCGCCACCATCTACCCCCGTATTAATACTTGGGTTAAATGGTGCACCACAGGCAGGTGAAACTTTTAAAGTTTATTCTAATGAAAGTGAAGCAAGAGAAAAGGCATACCAGCGTGGCCAAATTTTAAGAGAGCAGGGCATGAGAGCTAAAAAACATATTACGCTTGATGAAATAGGACGAAGACTTGCTTTAGGTAACTTTAAAGAATTAAATGTAATTATAAAAGGTGATGTGGATGGATCTGTTGAGGCATTAAGTGACTCTTTGCAAAAGCTAAGTACAGAAGAGATAGTAGTAAAAGTGATACACAAGGCTGTAGGTGCAATTACCGAAAGCGATGTTACCCTCGCCAATGCTTCAGATGCAATTATAATTGGCTTCAACGTTCGTCCATCTATGCAGGCTGCTAAGCTGGCTGAAAATGAATCGATACAAATTAAATTGTACTCTATTATATACAACGCTATTGAAGAAATAAGAAGTGCAATGGAAGGTATGATGGAGCCAGGAGTAGAAGAGAAAATACTGGCTAA
>Ga0105048_10020138_pt1 | contig 10189 bp, 8 predicted proteins | sample MAT05_FD_78382 | JGI IMG/M metagenome (GOLD analysis project Ga0105048, IMG submission 78382) | Freshwater microbial communities from Lake Fryxell liftoff mats and glacier meltwater in Antarctica - MAT-05 | ecosystem: Environmental > Aquatic > Freshwater > Ice > Liftoff microbial mat | place...
GCGTGACCAACTCCGACGAAGATGGCCGACTCGACCTAGAAGATCGGGCTCGGGCTCGGGCTCCGAGCGCTTCGCGCTCTTGGCTCGGGCTCGTATCAACCGAGGTGATCTCTGGGGTTAGTAGCGTGGCGCAGCTCGCGGCGCACGCCCGGAAGCGCAGCAAAGCGCGTGGTTGTTCCACGCGCGAGCGAGAACCGGACGTACGTCGCGAGATGCCCGCGCTGCGACGGTCGCAGCCGACGGCGTGGTGCATTCTCCGGGCGAGCGTCGTCACCGCCATCCGGCGACCGTTCGTTTGACGTGGGGACGCATGATGTCGACGACCTCGCGGGCGGCGCGCGCGGCGAGCTGGTCGGCGGTGATGCCCTTGTCGCCGACGATCGTGTCCGTCGTGATCACGCGGTCGAACACGATGCCGACCGCGTCGGAGATCCGGACGCGGACCTTCGCGCGAACGAGCGGGATCGTGTCCATCTCGATCGAGAACTTCACGATCTCGAGCGCGATCGCGAGATCGAGCCCGCTGTCCTTCACGTTCTGCGTCGCGACCTCCTTCGAGAGGCGGGCGCCGACGATCACCGACGGCTCGCGCTGGTGCGTGCGCGCCCAGCCGGTCACGGCTTCGATCAAGGGCGCCGCCATGCGCTCGGTGCCGGCGCCGTTCGGCGTCACGGCGATCAGCAGCGGGCGCAGCGTCACGGTGCCGGAGACCGGCGGCACGACGAGAGGCGGGACGACCTCGGCCGAGCCCGTGCCCGGCGGCGCGGGCTTCCTGGCGGCGAGCAACGTGCGGATCGTGGTCAGCGTCTTCGCCGAGACATCGGCCGCAGCCTTGTCGATGTTCGCGAGCGTGGGTGCCGACGACTCCATCGTCGCGAGCACGGTGCCGTCGGCGGCCGCGCGGATCCGCACCGTCACGACGACCGAGGTTCCCTTGCCGCTCGCGATCGTCCCGTCGACGATCAGGCGCGCACGGTCGGGAACCGCCATCTTACGCCCGACGAGGACGACGTCGATCTTGCCGTCGCCGAGGACGCGCGCGAGCTCGGCCGCGACGGGCTGGCCGTAGATCTCGTGCTTCTGCGTCGAATCGAAGGGCAGCAGCGCGACCGTGTCACCGGTCTCCGCTCGCACGCTGCGCGCAGGTAGGGCCGCAAGGACGACCACGACCGCAACGCAGGTAAGGAACCGCAGCATGGCGCGATCCTACATCGTGCCGGGGTCCGGTACCGCGAGGACGAAGTCACCCGCTTGATCGGATGCCGTCTCTGCGATCGGCCGCTCGCGACCGAGGCCCGAGCAGGTGGCGCACAGGATCGTGACCGCGGCGCCCCGCAGCTTGTTCGGATTGCCCGTCACCGACAGCGTGCCGCTGACCGAGACGGCAGGCGGCAGGTCGTACGAGGACGCGAAGCTCGTCGCCGTGCGGTCGGTGACGATGCGCTGACCCTGGCGGCCCTGCGGATCGGAGAACACGGCGTCGTAGGTGCCGCCGTCGGCGATCGACGAGGCGAACTGGCCCGCCGAGTCGGACATCAGCTGGAGCGTCGGGGCACCGGCGAGGGCGAGCGCGTCGACGGGAACCAGATCGAGGCGAATGCCGTCGAGCGCGGGGCTCTGGCCGATCCCCTTGGTCGCGAACGGCTTCATGATCGGCGCGTCGATCAGTGCAGGCACCGCGGCCGACGTGTTGAACGCGGTGACCGCGAGATCGGAGTCGAGGACGGTGACCACCGCCGACAGTGGGCCAGCAGGTGCGAGCAGGCTCGGCAGGACGCCACTGCCGTTCGTCGTCGTCGTGACGCGCGCGAAGCCGCTCGCGTTGCCCGTGACACCGGCAGTGACGTTGCCGATCGAGCTCAGTGCGCCGACGAGCACGACCTTCTTGTTGCCGAGCAGCGCACCGCCACGACGAACCTCGGTGCCACCGATGTTCCGCGTCTGCAGCGTGGAGCTGTAGAGAATGTCGATCGGTCCCGTGACGGAGAACTGCGCCGTCGACTCCAGGCGCGGCAGACCGGACGCTGCAGGCGCGGTGACCTCGACCTTGACCATCGCACCGGCGGTCGCGATGCCGCGCACGGTGAACGAGCCGTCGCCCGCGGTGGTGCCGAGCGTCGTCGGGACGCCGCCGATCGTGAGCTGCACCTTGGCGCCGCTGACGGGCGTGACGCCGTGGCGAACGGTGCCGGTGATCGCCGTGCCGGCGCTGACCGTGAACGACGTCGTCGACGAGATCCAGCTGAACTTCTGGGGTGCGAGCGTCGGCGACGACGGGATCACGAGCACGTCGTGCGGCTGGTTGAGGAGCGTCACGTCGTAGATGCCGCTCGCGTTCGAGAACGTCTCGGTGATCGCGCCCGCCATCCCGAGCGGTGAGATCCGCATGTACGCGGGGACCCCGGTACCGCCGCTCGTACGGACCATGCCCGTCGCCGGAATGCCGGGCTCGAGGACAACTGCGCCGAGATCGTAGTCGGCGCCGCCGTTGACGCGGATCATCCGATCGATCGGCGGGACGTCGAGATCGAACGGCGCCGTGACGTGGAGGCGGACGTCGACGAGCATCCCCGTGGGGTCGAGCACGTTGATCCGCTGGGTCTCCTGGTTGCAGGTCTTCGACGGTGCGTCGACGTCGAGCGTGACCGTATACGTCCCCGGATCGAGCGCGGTGAACCGGATCGCCGAGTTGTTGGCCGCCGCGTTCGTGAACGGCACGCTGCCGCCGACGTACGTCACGTCCCAGGTGTATGCGAGGACGCCGGTCGTGTTCTGGACGCCGGCCGTGACGGTGATCTCGCCGGCGGGACCTGAGTACGGCATCGATGGCGTGAAGCCGAGCGAGACGCGACAGCCGTCGTCGTCGCCACCCTCGATGTTGCCCGCGCAGCCAGCGATCAACAGGACGATCAGCAGTGAGAGACGCGCGATCATCGGACCTCCACGCGCCAGGTCTGGCGCTGGATGCAGCTCGGCGTCGAGGTGTTGACCGCGCACGTGGCGTCGGTCGCGACGCAGTTGGTGAGGAGGTCAGGATCGCGATCGAAGATCTCGACGCGAACCTCGAGGAGATCGCCCGGCGTGTAGCTCGCCGGATCGATCGCGTAGCTGTTGCCCGTCGCGCCAGCAACCTCGACGTGGCTCGACTGCCCCGGCGCCATCACGTACCACTTGAAGTCGGTGGTCCCGAGGAATGCGTCGCCGACCTGCGGCGGATAGACATCGAGATCGTCGACGACGACCGGCACCTGGAACAGCGTCGGATCGGTGAGCGGCAACAGCGCGCCGACCGGCGGAACGATCGGCTGGACCTGCGCGAGGCACGGCGGCGTGCCGGGAGAGACGGTGATCATCGTGTCGACGGTGACGATGCCGTCGAGTGGGTCCATCGCGGTGACGCGGATCGTCCACTCGCCCTCGACGTTCGCGGTGAACACCTTGCCGTACTGCAGATGCGCCGGATCCTCGGCGTCCTGCAGGATCGTGAGATCAGCGAGCGCGTTGCTGGTGTTACCGGTCGCCGGCCCGAACACCTCCCAGACCAGCGGCATCAGCGCGGCGGGGCCGTCGTCGACGTCGCCGACCTTCGCGTAGACGTTGATCGGCGAGTCCTTGATGAACGAGTAGCGACTGCTTCGATCGAGCACGAGCGTCGGTGCGCGATTGACGACCGGCAGCAGCAGCTCCTCCTCGGGACGAGCGGTCGCGCCGAGCTCGTCCTTCGCCTGGAGGACGACGCGCAACAACGTCACGGGCGTGACGTCATCACGCAGGCGGATCGGCACGTCGAAGTCGAACGTCTCGAGCAGACCATCGGCGAACGGATACTGATCGCAGCCCTCCGCGATGATCGCGCCCGCGCACGCATACGCGCGCCACTGGAACCGGACGTAGTGACCGTCGGGGTCCTCGGCCGCGGCCGCGAGCGTCAGGTGGTCGGCGCGATGCACCGCTTCGGTCGGCTCCCCGAGGATCGTGACGGACGGGCGCTGGTTGATCGGGTCCGAATAGAAGCACCCGGGCACCAGCCCACCGGCAACAAGAACTAGAGCGAACCGACTCACGTGGGATCACGGTGCTGCAACCACCCTGCCACGCGCAAGTACCCGGATCACGAGGCGTCGCGGGGGCGCTACTTCGGGCGCCGGGCGGCGATCGCGACAGCGCTGTCAGGGATCCAGAAGATCTGCGCAAGTCACCGATAGCTATCGAAGTCCGGCTAACGTCGCCTCATGAAGCTCCGTTCAAGGCGCGGTCGCTGAGCTGCGTCGACCTGTGAAAGGTCCTCGATGGAACGACCCACGCTTGCGACGCGTGGTTCTACATGAGTGACAGCGGGACGATCTTCAAGGCGGGCACCACCGACGCGATCGCCGAGGTCATCCACGCTGCGTTCGAGTGTGGTGACACGGCGAAGGCGGCTCGACGAGCTCGCTGACGTCAGCGGTAGCAGTTGAGGTCGGGCTTGTCGCGGATCTCGCAGGGGCCCGTGATGGTCACGTAGATCTTGGTGTCGTCCTTCTGCAGGAGGACGCGGCCCTTGAGCTTGGCGGTGGAGCCCGCGCGGTAGGCGACGCCCTCGATCGTGACGTCGGTGGCGATCGCGATGTCGATCGCCGGCAGGAGCGAGCCGGTGACGGTCACGGTCTTGCCGGCCCCGACGTCGATCTGCTTGGTCCAGCGCTTGTCGGCGCTCTGCGCGCACACAATCGTATGAGGACCCGCGGGCACCGAGATCGGCTTCGCGCTCAGCCGGCCCTTGGGCTCACCGTCGATCTCGACCTCGCACCACAGATCGCTCTTCACGATGATCGCGCCCGGTGCGGGCAGTGCATCGACTGCGGTGACGAGCGGCGCATCGATCGGAAGACCTGCGTCGATCGCGAGCGCCACGGCGGTGCCGGCATCCTTCTTCGGCGGCTTCACCGCGCCGGCGTCGAGCTTCGCGATGACACCCGCATCGGCCGGATCGCGGACGCCTGCATCGTCGGGCGTGACCACCAGCGGCGCTGCGTCGCTCCCACGCGCGACGAAGGCGTCGGCACCGGAGTCGGCGAGCGCGACGACGGCCGCATCGGGTGGAGCGTCGCCGCCACCGGTAAGCAGTGCGTAGCCCGCCGCCGTGCCGCCGCCGGCGAGGCCGACACCGAGCAGCGCGAGGAGCACGACCTTGCGGCGACCGCGTGAACGGCCGCCCTCGGCGAGCTCGTCGATCAGCGCGGTGACCGCGGAGTCGCCCGGTGCGAGTGCGCTCGCACGATCGGCGAGTGCCATCGCGCGAGGGAGCTTGCCATCGGCGTTCGCCGCGCGTGCGGCGGCGATCGTGTTGGTGAGGATCTTGGGCAGGCGCGCCGCGACGAACGCGGCGGGATCGGTGAAGTAGGCGGAGAGCTCGTCGGTCGGATCCCCGAGCCCGGCGGCGGCGACGATCGCACGGAGCTCGGCAGCGACGGTGATCGCGCTGTCGGTGCGGAGCGCGGCGTCGGTCGCCATCATTGCGACGATCACGTTGGAGAGATCGGGGCCGACCGCGGCGCGCTTCTTGTGCGGCGGCACCATCGTGCCGCTGACGATCTGCGCGAGGATCTTCGCCGAGCTGCCCGTATACGGTAGCGCGGCGGTCGCGAGCTGGTAGAGCGTCGCGCCGAGCGAGTAGAGATCGCTGCGGGCGGTGGCGACGTCGCCCATCGCCTGCTCGGGGCTCATATAGGCCGGCGTGCCGAGCAGCGCGCCCGTCTTGGTGACCAGCGAGTCCTCGGTCTCGAGGCGCGCGACGCCGAAGTCGGCGAGGAGGAGTCGGCCGCCCGGTGCGACGAGGACGTTCGCGGGTTTGATGTCGCGGTGGACGATCGAGCCCTTGTGCGCGCAGGCGAGCGCCTCGGCGAGGAGGATGCCGATACACGCGACGATCTCGGCGAACATCGGCCCGCGCTGCTCGGACTCCTCGAGCAGCGAGCGACCGCGGATCATCTCCATCACGATGTACGGCGGATCATCTCCCTCGGCGCCGCCGACGTCGTAGATGCGGAGGATGTTCGCGTGCTCGAGCTTGGCCGCCGCGCGCGCCTCGCGATGAAAGCGGTGAACGATGTCGGGGCGGCGCGCGAGGTGCGGGAACAGGACCTTCAGCGCAACATCGCGGCGCAGCTCCTTGTCTCGCGCGCGGAACACCGTCGCCATGCCGCCCTCGCCGAGCTCGTCGCCGATCTCGTACCGGCCGAGCGTGTCGCCCGGGCGGATCGCGCGCGGGCCACGGCTCCCCTGATTCGTGATCGCAGCAGAGCTGCCCGATGACACCTCGTTGGTGTCGGAGGATTGCGTGTCGGCGACCGCAGGGTCGGTATAGGCGTGCTGGTCAGCGTCGTCGTCGGGGGACGCCACGATCAGCTAGCAGACCACACCACGTGGCCGGTCTTGCCCGCGGCCTTCGCCACCTTCATCGCCTTGCCGAGGCGACGGCCGAGCTCGTCGGCGCCGGTGTTGAGATTGAGTCCGTTGGTGTGCGCGACGCCCGCGACCAGGTGCAGCGAGCTCGCGTCGCCCGGCAGCTCGGTGCGCTTGCTGTCGAACGCGAGCTCCGCGCCGGTGAGGAACGGCTCGACATGCTCGGGCGACAGCACCGCGAGGAAGTCCGAGCCACCGATGTGACCGACGAACGCGCCACCACCCGATGCCGCACGCGCGGCCTCGAGCAGCCACGCGCCGAGGTTCTTCACCGTGTCCTCCGAGCGCGCGATGCCGATCGAGTCGGAGTACGAGTCGAAGTTGAGGATGTCGATGTGGACGGCGGCCGTGGGCTTGCCGCTCTTGAGCGCGCCCTCGATCTCCTCGTCGATCGCGCGCGATCCGGGGAGGTTCGTCGTCGGGTTGCGGTTGCGCTCGCGGCGCGCGGTGCGAACCATCGCCTTGACCCGTGCGCTCATCTCGCGCAGGTCGAACGGCTTGGACATGTAGGCGTCGGCGCCTGCCTCGAGACCGGCGACCTGGTCGTCGGTGCTCGCGAGCGCCGTCAGCATCAGGATCGGCGTGCGCGACCACATGACGTCGGCCTTGAGGCGCCGGGCGACCTCGAGTCCGTCGACACGGGGCATCATCACGTCGAGGACGAGGAGGTCGGGGTCATGCGCCTTGACGAGCTTGAGCGCTTCATCGCCGTCGCGAGCGCGCAGGCAAAGGAAGCCCGCGTCACCCAGGGCCATGTTGACCATGTGCGCGATAGCGTCGTCGTCCTCGGCGATGACGATCTTCTTGAGAAGCATCGTTCTTACGAGGTGATACCGCCGATCCACCAATGGCGTCAATCAAAGCCATGGTAAGCCTTCCACGTGGTGCTGGATCCGCTCGTCGAGACGACGACCCTCGACAACGGGCTGGCTGTGACAACGGTCGCCCTCCCCCACCTCCACACGGCCGTCTGCGGCCTGTTCATCAAGGTTGGGTCCCGGTTCGAGACCCCCGAGGACAACGGCCTGTCCCACTTCGTGGAGCACATGCTGTTCCGGGGCACCGCCGGCTATGCGACCTCGCTCGCGCTCAATACGGCGGTCGAGCGGCTCGGCTCGACCCTCCACGCCGAGACCGGTCGAGATTACACGCTGTTCCAGATGGCCCTCGAGCCCGAAAACGTCCCCGCGGCGATCGCGGTGCTCGGCGAGCTGCTCGGCCAGCCCCGGTTCTCCGACATCGAGCTCGAGCGCCAGCTCGTCCTCGAGGAGATCAACGAGGACTACGACGAGGACGGCGCCGAGATCAACGCGGACGACATCGCCCGCGGGCTCGCGTTCGAGGCTCACCCGCTCGGCCAGCGGATCATCGGACCGCGGTCCAACGTCGAGCGGTTCGCCGTCCATGACGTACGCCGCCACTTCACGACGTTCTACGGCGCGCGCAACGCGAACCTGTGCGTCGCGGGTCCCATCGAGCACGGGCGCGTCGTCGAGGCTGCCGCGAAGGCGCTCTCCTCGATGCCCGCCGGCACGCGCGTCGACGTCCCCGCCGCACCGCCGCTCGCCAAGGGCCCGCTGATCCGCCACGTCCCCGACGCCGGATCGCAGACGTCGCTCGCGGTCCTGTTCCGCGGCGTCCCCGAGCTCGACCCGCAGTACGTCGCACTCGTCGCCCTGCTGCGCGTGCTGGACGACGGCATGTCGACGCGACTCCACTACACGCTCGCAGATCAGAAGGGCCTCGCCTATTCGATCCACGCCGCGATCGAGCCGCTCGCCGACACTGCGCTGTTCGAGATCGCCGGCGCGACCGCCAACGCCAAGGTCCCGTCGCTGGTCAGGGAGCTGCTCGTCCTGCTCGACGGCCTCCGCAACGGTCAGGTCACCGACGACGAGCTCGCGAAAGCGCGCGTTCGCTATCGCTACGAGACGCTCGCGTCGATCGACGACGCCGCCGCGATGGTCGGATGGTTCGGCGGAACCGCGCTCTACTACCCGCCGCCGTCGCTGTCGCAGAGGCTCGCCGCGATCCAGGCAATTCAGGTCGACGACGTCGTACGGATCGCAAAGGAGGTGCTGTCTCCGGATCACCTCGTGCTCGCTGCGGTCGGAACGCTGTCGCGCGCTCGGCTCGGCGAGCTGCGCGAGACCGTCAACGACTGGAGATAGCGTCTGAACTCGGCGCGCGGGGGGAGAGTCCGTTCCCCGCGGTCGTGCCTAGCGACGGCAGCTGAACCGGCTGTGCGTGGACGAGCATGGCACGTCCTGCCACGAGCCCGACGACGCCGAGTACGCGCACTGCTCGGTATTGTTCTCGATCGCATCGCCGTCGTTCGGCTGGCCGACCGACCAGTTGATGTAGAACGCGAGCATGGTGCCGTTCCATGTCCAGCCAAGGCCGGGGAGCCCGGAATTCGGCGCCTGCTCGAGGCCGAGCGCGATCGCGCCGTCGATCGTCTGGCGAAGGCAGGTCTCCTCGAGTGGATTGGTGATCCAGCCCAGCTCGCCGCCCCACGTCGCGCACAGGCCCTTCGCGGCGGCGTAGTCGACGGAGCTACCGTCGCGGCAACCGACCCAGCACTCGCCGGGGAACGCGCACGGGATCAGGTGCGGGGTCGTCCCGCCTGGACAGACGAGGCCCGTGGTCGTGCACGGGATCGGTGCCGCATCGATCGGCGCGTCGATAATCGTCGGCCCATCACCGATCACTGACGCATCGATCCCGCCGGCCGCATCGAGTCGCGCGTCACTGCCGGTCGCGGCGTCGCGGCCCACATCCGCCGAGATCTGGAACGAGCAACCGCTCGCCAGGATCACAAGGATGGCGCCGCACCTCACGCGCCGGAGCATACACGCGGCCGCGAGGGGCGGCCTTGCGATCTGTTATTGTATGACTTACACTAAGAAGAATGGACCTCGCCCGCTACCGCAACATCGCTGTCCTAACCGGCGCCGGCGTCTCGCACAGCGCGGGTCTGCCGACGTATCGCGGCCCCGGCGGTCTGTGGGCGGATCCGCGGCTCGCGGAGCTGTCGGACGTCAACGCTCTCGTCGCGGACCGCACCGCCGTCACGGATCTGTTCTGGAGCTTTCGCCGCGTGATCGAGAAGGTGCAGCCGACGGCCGCACATCGCGCGCTCGCCGCGTTCGAGCAACAGCTACCGAGCGGCACGAAGTTCCAGATCATCACGCAGAACGTCGACGGCCTGCACCAGCGCGCCGGCTCCAAGAACGTCTGCGAGTTTCACGGCAGCCTCCGGCGCTGGCGCTGTGACACCTGCACCACCGAGCTCGAGCCGCCCGACGGTGAAGCGCCGATCCATTGCGGTCAGCGCATGCGCCCTTCGGTCGTGCTGTTCGGCGAGATGATCCCCGTCGACGCCGAGCGCACCGTGAAGCAAGCGCTGCGCGACTGCGATCTGTTCGTCGCGATCGGAACCTCGGGGACAGTCGAGCCCGCATCGAGTCTCGTGCGCTGGGCCGAGCTCAACGGTGCGCGCCGCATGCTGCTCAACCTCGAGGTGTTCGATGGTGCGCGCGCGCTGTTCACCGAGTGTCACGCCGGCGCGGCAGACGAACTGGTGCCGCGGTGGTTCGGCCAGCGAGACGCCGGGTCGCACGCTGGCAGCTAGTACTTCCCCACAGAGGTTTTGACCGGTTGGAGGCTGGTTGTTCGAGCACGAGCCCGACGTAGCAACCCGAGTTGATGGGGGCCGATAGGCTCGGCATGAATCAGTTCGAGC
>Ga0105048_10020139_pt1 | contig 10189 bp, 10 predicted proteins | sample MAT05_FD_78382 | JGI IMG/M metagenome (GOLD analysis project Ga0105048, IMG submission 78382) | Freshwater microbial communities from Lake Fryxell liftoff mats and glacier meltwater in Antarctica - MAT-05 | ecosystem: Environmental > Aquatic > Freshwater > Ice > Liftoff microbial mat | place...
AGCGTGAAGGCCGGGCCGACCATCGGTGGCAAGTCGCGGCGGATGGGTCGCACGCCGCGAACGGCCACGTTGCGCAGGCCGCGCCGCACGAGCTGCGTGCTCAGGCTGGCGGACGAACACAGCATGAAGGTGGTCCGAAGATCGGCGCTGAACGGCTGGTCGGGCATGGGCTGAAACTGAAGCGATGATTGCAGATTCTATATAATACGTAATCTACACTCCCGTCCGCGACTTGATCCGCAGTGACATCAATCCGGAGCTGCAACTCCGGCGTCCTTCCTTCACCTCGTTGCGCTCCGACTCTGTGGTTCGATCTGCGGTGATGGTTGTGGAGGATTTCTGCAGGTGACCGAGGGGCGATTGCGACGCGTTGGGTCGCCGATAGGCATGTACTTCGCCGCCACTCAAGGCCAACTTGCTTGGCCCGTAACTTGAGCAATTCAGAGGGCGGACCCGCGGTTCTCAATGGGCAGCCACGGCCTCGATCTCGGCCCCCAGGCCCAGCAACAGCAACCCCCAGTCGTCGCGCAGCGGAGCGGCCGTCCGCCACGCTGCTGGCATCGGCTCATCGTGTCCGGCAGCTCTGCAGCGGGCCAACACGTGCTCGCGCAACTGGCGCGTGAACAAGTCGAAGGGCTTGCCGTCGACGTCGCCGCGGCGCTGCTGCTCGGCCAGGATCTGCAACGCATCGTCGGCCCGGCCACGCGCCACGGCCAGCATCGCCAGCCCCTCGATGCCGTGTCGCATCCAGACCGAAGGTGGGTGGTTGTGCAGCGAGTGGCGGTGCGTGCGCAGCGCTGCCACCGCCTCGTCGGCGCAACCCGTGGCGGCCAACGGCATCACCGCCGACAGGATTTCATGCAGTCCCAGCTGCCGCCGCCCCGCGTGCGCCAGCGTGCGCCGTGCAAGTGCTGCGCTCTCGTCGAAACGCCCTGCGGCCGACAGAAAGTAGCGCAGGTTGCTGGCGCTGGCGGCGCGTGCCGCCGCGACGCCCTCAATCTGCTCGAACGCCGCGTGCACCGCGTAGGCAGCCAATGTGGTCGCTTCCAGGTCACCCGACAGCTCCGCCAGTTTCAGCTCCAGCCCGAGCCTCGGGACGCGCAACGCGGGCGGATCGTGCAGCTGTTCGAGTGCCAGCGCTTCGGCCAGCGCTGCGCGCGCGGCCGGCGGGTCGCCGTCAGACGCCAGCGACCAGCCCAGCGCCGCCAGCGCCGAGTGCAGGCGCCGCCGCATGCCGGCGGCGCGCGCGCGGCCGACGGCATCCTGCTTCACGCGGAGCAGCTCGTCGGTACTGATACCCACGGTGCGCCCCAGGCTGCCCAGGCGCAGCAGCAGCGCGACCTGCGCAGCGGGCGGAGCGTCATCCAGGTGCGGTCGCAGCGCCAACAGCGTCGGCACCACCTCGCCCGCCGCGCCGACCTGGTGAAACACCGCCGCCGTGAAAGCCGCCAGCTGGATCGTCAGCCCACGGTCGTCGGCGGTGCGCGCCCAGTGCAGCGCGGCGCGCGCGTTTTCCAGCTCGGCGATCGCCGCCGGCATGGTGTCGCCGCCCACGGATTGTTCGCCGTCGCCCCACCGTGCGTCGTCGTGGCTGGCGTAAAAAGCGGCGATCGCGCGCGCGTGGCGTTCTCGTTGACGCTCAAGCTCACCGTGCTGGGCCAGCTGCTCGAGCGCGAAAAGGCGCATCGTCTGCAGCAGCCGGTAGCGCGCCGCCTCGCCGGCTTGCAGGGCCACCAGCGAGCGGTCGACCAACCCGCCCAGCGCGTCCAGCACCGCCCAGTCGTCCAGCGCCCCATGGCCGGCAGGCAAGGCCTGATCGGCCGCGACCTGCTGCGCCAGTTCGAGCGTGAAGCCGCCGACGAACACCCCCAGACGGCGCAACACCAACTGCTCGGCCGGTGCCAGCAGCGCGTGGCTCCATTCGAGCGCCGCCCGCAGCGTGCGGTGGCGCGGCAATGCCGTGCGTGTGCCGCCGCTGAGTAGCCGCAGGCTGTCGCCCAGCCGCTCGCGCAGCGCCTGCAGACCCAACTGGCGCACGCGCGCGGCGGCGAGCTCGATCGCCAGCGGCAGTCCGTCGAGCTGACGGCAGATGCCGGCCCCCGCCGCCGCATTGGCCGGGTCCAGCTCGAAGCCGCGGTCAACAGCGCGCGCACGTTCGACGAACAGTTGCACCGCTCCAAAGCGTTCGTCGGCCGCCTCGCCGGGCGGCGGCAGCCCCAGCGGCTGCAGCCGCAACAAGCGCTCCCCGGGCAGATTCAGCAACTCCTGACTCGTCACCAGCAGGCGAACGGCCGGCGCGGCTAGCAGCGCGTCGGCCAGCGCAGCCGCGGCACCGATCAGATGTTCGCAGTTGTCCATGACCAACAGCAGCCGGCTGCCGTGCAGCGCCTCGACCAGACCGGCCAAACCGCGGCCGGCAGGCAGAGGCACGTGCAGCGCCTGCGCCACCGCGGGCACCAGCTGCAGCGGGTCGTGCACCGCCGCGGCATCCACCCACCACACGCCGTCGGGCCAGGCGTCGCGTAACGCGGCGTTGTGCGCCGCGGCGGCCAAGGCGAGTCGGGTTTTGCCGATACCGCCCGGGCCGACCAGCGTCACCAGCCGCTCGCCGGCGAGCAGCGCCACCAGGGCGCACAGATCGTCGCTGCGGCCGATGAGCAGCGGCTGCGGCGGCAACACGCTGCCGGGCGACGCGTCGGCGGGAACCCCGAACGCGGCTGCCGCCGACACCAGGGCCTCGTCACCCGCCAGCGGGGCCGTGAAGCGGTAACCGTGGCCGGGAATCGTCGCAATCGCGGCCGGACCCAGCACCTTGCGCAGCCCGCTGATCTGCACGTGCAGGTTGGCTTCCTCGACCACGGTGTTGCCCCAGACCAGGTCGAGCAGTTCGCCCTTCGACACGACGCGGTCACGGTGCGTCATCAGCACCTGCAATACGTCGAGCGCGCGCGCCTTCAGCGCTGTCGGGACGCCGTCGGCAAGCAACTGACGCTGTGCTGGCCGCCACTCGAAGCGACCGAAAGCAACGGGGGAATTGCTTGCCATTTGTCCATCGTGCCACAGCGCGGTTAAGAACGTTTTAGTCACGCTTAAGGACGCTCTCGACACGGGCCCCGACAGTTCGTCATGCCAATACATCTCGGAGCCCGCCCCATGATTGCCATGTCGCAACCCATCACGCCTTCCGGCGCCACGCCGAGGTGGACACCACGCAGCATTTACCTGTTGCTGCTGACGTGGGCCTTCACGCTGTTCAGCTCGCTGCGGATGGTGGCCTACCTGCCGACGCTGTGGGCCATCTACAGCACCGGTGACTCCAGCCAGCACTCGCTGTGGACGTGGTGCAGTTGGTTGGGTGCGAACCTGACGATGGCGGCCTGGCTGTACGAACGCGACGGCGGCCGCGTCGATAGCGCGGTGCTCGTCAGCATCGGCAATGCCGCGATGTGCCTGGCAGCGGTGGTGCTGATCGCGGGGTATCGGCTGTGAGGCGGCTGCTCGTCTGCGCCGCAGCCGTCTTGGCCATGGCCGCCAGCGCTGCAGCCGCCGCATCGCCCGGTGCGGCAGCGGACGCCAGCTGGGCCGACCGGGCCCACGCGCAGGCGGTGCAGTTGCTGCACGGCGGCCGCCCGGCGGAGGCCTACGGCCGCTTCGTGGAACTGGCCAATGCCGGCCACCCCGACTCGGCGCGGATGGCCCTGACGATGTGCCTGCACGGCCTGCGGCTGTACGGCCGCGACTGGGATTGCGCCAGCCACGAGATGGAAGAGTGGGCACGATTCGCCAGCCACCCGAAGGCAGGGCCGCTGCCGGCGCCACAACGACGGGCCAAGACGCGGCCGGCGTCCGTTTCACTCGCAGGAATCACGCCGTAGCCCACCCTGTGACGGCGGGACAAAGTCACCCAATTTGAGAGGCGCAGCCGCGCTCGACTGTGATGAGGGAGCTTGATCCTTCGCGAGCGGGTCCGAGTCGAGGGCAGGCCAATTCCAGCGCCACTGTCGACCGTGTGCTCGATCCTGAAATGCCCGGTCGGCGAGTACACGCGCGAGTCGTTGCCCTTCCTGCTGGCGGTGGCCCTGGTGGCCGCACTGCTGATCTTCGTGCCAGCTGTCGTGCTGTTCGCGCCCGACCTGATGTTCGGCAAGGATTTCTGATGCGCTCCCCGCTCAGAACACCGACTTCGGGTTGGCCACCGACGCCGCATTGTCCTTGGTGATCACCACCACCGGGGTGATGGTGTCCTTCTCGACCTTCTTGCCGGCCATCAAGTCCATCAGCCGCTCGAAGCCGATGCGCGAGATGGCGTCGGGCGAGTTCTGCCCTGTGGCAATGTAGTTCGTGCCCTTGGCAATCTGCTCGACCGCCGCCTTCTGCCCATCAAAGCCGACCACCGAAATCTCCTTCTGACGCCCCGCGTCGGCAATGGCCTTCTGCGCGCCCAGGCACATGGCATCGTTCTCGCAGAACACGACGTTGATGGTCTTGTGCTTGGCGAGCATGTCCTCCATCACGCGGATGCCGCCGTCTTCGCCCCACTTGCCGAATTCGGGTGCCACCAGGACTTGAATGCCGGTGCCCGTGACCTTGGACAGCACGCCGTCACGGCGGGCGTTGCCGGTGCTGTTGTCCTCGGGCCCGCCGCGCATCATCATCAGCGTGCCCTTGCCGCCCATGTGCTTGACGATCTGCCCGCCGACCCCGGTGCCGATGGCGTAGTTGTCCACGCCGACCCAAGCGTCGTATTCGCCGCCCTTGAGCTTGCGGTTGACCAGCACGACCGGCTTGCCGGCCTTCTTGATGGCCGCCATCGGCCCGGGCAAGGCTTCGAGCGGGCTGATGTTCATGATCAGGCCGTCCACGCCCTTGGCCAGCAGGTCCTCGATGTCGCTGGACACCTTGGCCACATCGCCGCCGCCGTCGGCCACATAGACCGTCACGTTCTTGTGCCTGGCGGCCTCGGACTCCAGCGAGCGCACCATGGCGACGAAGTACGGGGACTTCATCTGCAGCGTGACGATGCCGATCTTGAGCGGCCGGTCTTGCGACTGCGCTGCCGCGGTGAGCAGCAGCGCGCCGGCCATGCCCAACAGCCATACGGAAAATCGTTTCATGATTCGTGTCTCCTGTCTTGACTGCGCCGCGCTGCCCGTGGTGTGGCTCAGGCCGTCCATGGGTCTTGTCGACACTTGCAGCGGCGGTTACGCAAGTGTCGAGTTCATGCTCTTTTTTTCCTGGCCACCAGCAGCACGGCGAGGATGATCACCGAGCCCTTGACGATGTCCTGGTAGAAACTCTTCACGCCCAGCAGGTTCAACAGGTTGTTGATGATGCCCAGCGTGAACACGCCGAACAGCGTGCCGGTGACGCTGCCGCCGCCGCCGCCCAGCACAGCGCCGCCGATCACGCATGCGGCGATGGCGTCCAGCTCGTAGGCCGCGCCCAGGCTGGGTTGCGCGATGCCCAGGCGCGACACCAGGATGGCTCCCGACAGTGCCGATAACAGCCCCGAGATGCCGTAGGCCACGGTGATGGTGCGCGGCACGTTCACGCCCGCCAGGCGCACGGCTTCGGCATTGCCGCCGATGGCCACTGTGGCGCGGCCCATGGCCGTGCGGTTGAGATACAGCCCCGCCAGCAAGTAGCACGCGAGCATGATCACCATGCCGATGGAAAGCGGCCCGAGCAAGGCGCTGCCGAGTGCACGAAAGTCTGCGTGCGTGGGCGAGATCGGGCTTTCGGTATAGATGTAGACGACGCCGCGCACGATGCCCATGGTGGCCAGCGTCACGATGAAGGGCTGAAGCTGGAAACGGGAGATGACGAACCCGTTGACCAACCCGGCCGCCGCACCGGCCAGCACGGCAACCAGCAGGGCCGGTACGATGCCCAGCGAATCGGTCAACCCGGCAAAGAGCGCGCCGCCCAGCGCCACCACGGCACCGACGCTCAGGTCGATGCCGCCTGTCAGGATCACGATCAGCATGCCCAGGCTGATCAGGCCATTGGCCACGGTCTGGCGCAGCAGGTTGCTGAGGTTGCGCTCCGTCAGAAAGACCTCGGTGAAAACCGAGCCGGCCAGCAACAGCGCCAGAAAGCTGAGCACCGGCACAAGACTCTGCCAGTTGGGCCGCAGACCTCCGCTGGGCAGCCATTGGGCGAGCAGCGTCTTCATCGTCGTCTACGCTGCAGCTTGGTTCATCGAATCCCCGCGGGCCGCGCACATCAATGCAGCAGGCCGCAGGCACAGCCCAGCAGCTTTTCCTCGGTGGCCTGCGATCGGTCGAAGCCCCCGGCGAGGCGACCTTCGCGCATGACCAGGATGTGGTCGCTCATGCCCAGAACCTCGGGCAGGTCGGACGAGATGAGCAGCACGCTGGTGCCGGCATCGACGAGCCGGCCGATGACGGCATAGATGTCGCGCTTGGCAGCAATGTCGACGCCGCGCGTGGGCTCATCCAGGATCAGCAGCCTGGCCTTGGCAAGCAGCCATTTCGCAAGCACCACCTTCTGCTGGTTGCCGCCGCTCAGCGTGGCCACGTCGCGCTCGATGTCGGTGGGCCGGATGGCCAGATCGCGAACCTGCTGCCCGACACGGTGGCGCTGGTGCGTCAGGCCGAGCAAGCCCCATCGACTGTCTGCCTCCAGACTGGCCAGTGCGGCGTTGTCGCGCACCGACAGGCCACGCACCAGCCCGTCGCCCAGGCGGTCCTCGGTCAGCAGGGCAATACCGGCGCGCAGCGCGTCGCTGGGCGAGCGCGCTTCGAACGCGCAGCCTTGCCAGGTGATGCTGCCGGCGCTCATGCGGTCGGCACCGAACAGACAGCGCGCCAGCTCGGTACGTCCGCTGCCCACCAGCCCATACATGCCGACGACTTGAGCCTCGCCGACGTCGAAGGAGATCTGCTCGAACGCGCCCTCGCGCGCCAGGTTGCGCACGCTGAGCGCACTGCGCGTCTTGCCGCCGGAGCGTTTGGGGAACAGGTCTTCGATGGAGCGGCCGACCATCAGGCGAACCAGGCTGGCCTTGTCGGTGTCGGCCACCGCGAGCGAGCCGGTCACCGCGCCGTCGCGCAGCACGGACACGCGGTCAGCCAGCTCGAAGATCTCGTCGAGACGGTGCGTGATGTAGATGATCGCCTTGCCCGCATCGCGCAGGCGGCGCACGAAGGCAAACATGCGCTCGGTGTCCTGCTGCGCCAGCGACGCCGAGGGCTCGTCCAGGATCAACACACGCGGTTCCGTCGACAACGCCTTGGCCATCTCGACGATCTGGCGCTTGGCGGCGGACAGGGTGTTGGCCATTGCACGCAAGTCGAAAGCGGGGTAGCCGACTTGAGCGAGCAGGACCTGCGCGCGCCGGCGCGCCTCGGCCCAGTCGATCAGGCCGCTGCGGCGGCTGCGCGGCAGTTGACCGAGCAGCACGTTCTCGGTGACGCTCAGGTGCGCGACGAGCGTGTCGTGCTGATGCACCATGCGGATGCCCAGGCGCTGGCCGTCCGCCGGGCCGTGCAGGATCACCGGCTCACCCTGCATCGAAATGCGGCCCGAGTCGGCACGCACCGCGCCGGTCAGGATGTGCGTCAGCGTGCTCTTGCCGGCACCGTTCTCGCCGGCGATCGCATGCACCTCACCGGCGCGAAATTCCATGCTCACGCCGCGCAGCGCATGCGTGCCGCCATAGCTCTTGCTGATGCCCAACGCGGCGAGCAACACGTGTGCGTCCGCCCGCGCCTTCAGCCCGGCCGTGTCAAGCCCACCCGTCTCGAACTCCATGCTTCACTCTCGTGCATTTTTTGTATGGTGTCAACAAATAATGCACCGTACAATCACAAACACCTACTCAGCGAATGGCGCTTCACAGGGGCAACGCCAGGTTCATGGCCGATTCGAACAAGAGCACGACCGCACTGCGCGCGCTAAAGGTCCTGGAGACACTGGCCGCGTCAAGGGCGCCGGTACCGGTGGCCGTGGTGGCGCAGCAGATCGGCGCTGACCGCAGCACCGCTTACCGCATGCTGCTGACGCTGATCGACGCGGGCTATGTCGATCGCGATGCGAGCGGCAAGCACTACAAGCTCAGCTACAAGGTACTGTCGCTGACCCGGTACCTGCAGCACGACGACCGGATCGCCGAGCTGGTGGTGGCATCACTGCGCAGCATCTCCGAACAGACGCGCGAGACAACGCACTATTGCGTGCGCGACCGTTTCGAATCGGTGCTCCTGTATCGGGTGCACGGCACGCAGCGTGTGGCCATCGACTTCAAGATCGGCGACCGAGCGCCCTTGCACTGCACGTCGATCGGCAAGGTGCTGCTGTGCCGCGAGGATGAGGACTTTCTCGAACAGGTGCTGGCGCGCGGCTTGCCCAGGTTTGCCCGGCGCACCATCGTCGAGCCGGACGCACTGCGCGCCGAGCTTCGGCGCGTGAGCCGCCAGGGCTTCGCCTACGACGAGTTCGAGTTTGCCGACGACATGCGCTGCGTGGCAGTGCCCGTGTTCGACAAGAGCGGCCTGCTGCACGGCGGCATCAGCCTGTCGGGGCCGAGTTCGCGCTACACGCAGGAGCGGCTGGTGGAACTGCGCGACTGTGCATTGCGCGAGGCCCGCGAGTTGTCGGCCCGATTGGGCTATGAGTGGCCGGCACCGTAGGCGGACACGACCGACGCCTTCCTGGGCGATGATGCCGAATCCCGCCCACAGTCGGCTGGGCCCCAGACCACCGCCGAGGCGTCCCACCCATTTCCGACCCGTCGATGCTGATCAAAGGCCTGAAGGGCACGGCCGACGCAAGCCGCTTCGAGCATCTGCCTGCCGGCCTGCAGTCGTTTGAGCAGGACCGTCAGGCACCCAAGGCCCTGCGCCGCCCGAATTCGGCGCTGACACTGTCCTACACCGCTGCACTGACGCTGGATGGGCCAGATTCCTTGCCCGACGCAAGCGCACTGCACAGACGCCCGTGCCGCCGAGCCAGAAGAAACATCCACAAGCCGATCGGCGCTGCGCCGACAAGGGGCAGCGTCAAGACGACAGCGAGAAAGGGCGACGTCAGCACGCTGCAGCGCAGCGTCTGCACCGCCGCCAGGCAACGCGCGGCTGCACCTTGTGCAGAAGGCCCGCCGCAGCCAGAAGCGCTCGAGTCGGCTTGTCGTAGAGGGTGCGTGCCGTACGTGTCCCTGTGTCGATGCCGGACCCGTCATTTGACTGGATGGCCAGTCGAGGCTAGCCGGCCGAACAGTGTCTTGATGGCTGCCATGTCCATCAGGTATGGATCCAGAATTTGGAACAGTTACGGTTCTGGGCACAGCAGTGACGGCCTCCAGTCGTCTGGCGACGGTGCTCGAGTGGGTTCAGCTTCGTCCTATGAGGCTGCGCCGCGCAGCGTCAGCGCGATCACCGCACCAGTTTCACCGTCCGCGCCGGCCGCTTCAGCGTGACTTTGCTCTGCCCCTGCGTGCCAGCCACCTGCACTTCGATGCGCTGCATGCGCTTGAAGGCGACGAAGAGGCCCAGTTCGAGCGTGCGCAACTGCTGCGGCTGGCCGCAGGTATATTCGTAGCTGGCTTCGAGGTCTGCATGTTCGTCCCCGGCCGCCTTGGCGGCCGCACCCGAAACCGGCGCCTTGCCGATTGCCGTGTTGGTCGGCTCCAGCACCGGCGCCGAGACCTCGGCCTTGCTCAGCGTGCACTGCGCTGCCGGATCGGGCTTGAACAGCTCGCCGCCGCTGCGCAGGCGCGCCAGCACATCGGCTGCGGCCTTGCGTTCGGCATCGGTGCGGGGCGCACGCTCGAAACCCAGCAGGCTGTCCAGCGGCGACTCCAGGGCCACCGTGAGCTTGTTGCCTTCGATGGCCACGTCCAGTTTCGCCACACCGTGCTCGTGGGCCTTGCCGGCGTGGGCCGACGGCAATGCAGCTATCACGAGCGCCATGGCGGACGTTGCCAGAGCAAACGTCAGGGCAGTCGGGTTCATCTTCATCGGTGATCTCCTTGGGTTGAAAGCTCAGCGTGGCGCGGTCAGCGCCGCCACCAGCACGCGGGTGTTGTGTTCGAAGAGCTTCAGGTAGGTGTCCGCCGGCCCGCCCGCTGCAGACAGTGCGTCCGAGTACAAGGTTCCACCCACCCGCACGCCGGCTTCCTGCGCGATGCGTTGAATCAGTCGCGGGTCGCTGATGTTCTCGACGAACA
>Ga0105048_10020142_pt1 | contig 10187 bp, 10 predicted proteins | sample MAT05_FD_78382 | JGI IMG/M metagenome (GOLD analysis project Ga0105048, IMG submission 78382) | Freshwater microbial communities from Lake Fryxell liftoff mats and glacier meltwater in Antarctica - MAT-05 | ecosystem: Environmental > Aquatic > Freshwater > Ice > Liftoff microbial mat | place...
ACCGCCATATTTGTCCGCGCGATCTTCACAGCCATCAAAACCCCCCTCGCTTCGAGACCAGAGAATCAGATTGCATGGGCCTTGGAAATTCACAAACGAGTCAGGCCAAGGGTCCGTTGGTATTATATCGAAGTTCGCGGCAATATTGGCCGGATTGGTGGACATGGTGCTCAGCGACACTCCCTTTTGCAAAATCCAGCGCAACACGAGCTGTGCCGCGGATTTGCCATAGCCGGTGCCGATCTCGGCAAAGATCGGATGCCTGAACACTTCACCCCGCGCCACGGACGAATAGGAAGACAGAGGAATGCCGGTTTCTGTGGCCGCCGCCAAAAGCTTATCCTGATCAAGCAGCGGATGGAATTCCACCTGATTGGCGACAATCGGGGCGTCCACGACGGCTATGGCCTCGCGCATCATCTGCACGGTGTAGTTCGAAACGCCGATTTCCCGGGCCAGACCCGCCTCGCGCGCCTTTTGCAAAAGACGCAACGACGGCGCGATATCACCGCCGATGGGCGGCCAGTGCGCCAAGAGCATGTCCACCTGACCCACGCGCAGATCCTTCAGGCTTTTCTCGACTGACGACAGGAACGCGGCATCGGTGAAATTGTCGGGATGCACCTTGGTGGTGATGCACAGATCGTCACGCGCGACCCCCGTGGCGGCAAGTGCGGCGCCAGTATCGGCCTCGTTGCCATACATCTGGGCGGTGTCAAAGGCGCAGTAGCCGACTTTGGCAGCCGCGAGGACGGCCTGCGCCAAAACATCGCCGGTCAAAGGGAAGGTGCCGAAGGCCCGCTGGTGTGTTTTTTGAAAACAGACGTTCATGCCGTCTCCCACTGTGTCCGTAAATTCTGGTATCAAGCCGATCAGGGAAAATGTTCCTTGATAGCACCGGCGAACCGTGATTAGTTTTTATAACTGTTTAGTTACTTAAAGTGCAACAGGAAGATGGAGATCGTCGCATGTCAAAGGTCAGAACCGCTGCGGAAGCCGTCGGGTTGATCCAGGATGGCGCAATGATCGCGGTCAATTCTTCGTCCGGTTTGTGCTGTCCCGATGCGGTGCTGCAGGCACTGGGCGCGCGGTTTGACGCCGAAGGCGCGCCGCGCAATCTGACGTCGGTTCATCCGATTGCTGCGGGTGACATGTTCGGCACGCCCGGCATCGACCACATCGCCAAACCCGGGATGCTGTCGCGCGTGATCGGCGGATCGTATCCGTCGGGGCCCACGAATGCGGCACCGCCGCTGGTCTGGCAGATGATCCTGGCTGAACAGAATTAAGCCTACAACGTGCCCTCTGGCATCATCTTCGACAAGCTGCGCGAAGGGGCCGCCAAACGGCCCGGTGTGGTGACAAAGGTTTGAATGGACACCTTCGTTGACCCCGCACAGGAAGGTTGCGCGATGAACGCGTCGGCACGGGCGGTGCCGCTGGTGCATCGCGTGCACTTTGCCGGAGAAAACTGGTTGCATTTCCCCGCACTTCACCCAGATGTCGCCATCAACCGTGCCGCGACGGCAGATGAAAAAGGCAACCTGACGTTTGAGCATGAAGGCGCGACCCTTGGCGCGATGGAAATGGCGCTGTCGGCCCGCAAATCGGGCGGGCTGGTGACAGCGCAGGTCAAGCGAGTGGCGGAACGCAGCAGCCTGCGCGCGCATGACGTCAAGGTGCCGGGCATACTTGTCGATGTCATCGTCCAGGCACCCGATCCGTTGCAGACCACCGCCACCGCCTATGATCCGGCAAACTTGGGCGAGTTGTTCCGGCCTCTGTCGTCGTTCCGCCTGCCCGAATTCAACGCGTCAAAGGTGATAGCCCGGCGGGTGGCGCAGGAATTGCAGGCAGGCTGGGCGGTGAACATCGGATTTGGCATATCAGCCAACGTGCCGCGGATCCTGTTGGAGGAGGGCCGCCACGGAGAGGTCACGTGGGTGATCGAACAGGGTGCGGTCGGTGGCATTCCGCTGCTGGATTTCAAGTTCGGCTGCTCAAGCAACGCAGAGGCGTTCGTCGCAAGCCCACACCAGTTCAGCTATTTTCAGGCTGGCGGCTTTGACTGCTCGCTGTTGTCGTTTCTCGAGGTTGACGCGCATGGGTCGGTCAACGTCAGCCGCCTGTCGGCCCCTCCGCACCGCGGCCGGTCCGGGGGGGGTGTCGACATCACTGCGCGGGCTGGAAAGATCGTCTTTTCCGGCAATTTCAATGCGGGGGCAAAGATGCACATCGAAGATGGCAAACTCATTATCGACAAGGAGGGGCGCGTGGCGAAGTTCGTGGAAAAGGTCGATCAGGTCAGCTTCTCGGGCAGGCGCGCACGCACGCAGCGGCAGGACATCACCTATACCACCGAACGCTGCGTAATCCGGCTGTACGAAGCCGGTCCGGTGGTCACCGAACTGGCACCCGGGATGGATCTGCCGCGGGACGTGCTCGATCAGGCCGCAACCCCGCTCAGGGTTTCTGGCGCTTTGAAGGCGATTGATCCGGCCTTGTTTGTCGATGCTCCGTTTGGGCTCGTGCTGTGACGGACCAGCCGCTCGCCCTCACGATGGATGCGGGCACCGCCCGCCTTGCTATCGCCCGAGTCGAAGAGCGCTGCAGATCGATGGAAGTTCTGGCGTGAACCATCCTGGCCGCCTCGTCCGAAAGGGGCGAAGGGCTGTTGGCCTGCCACGACAAACGCAAGCCGAATTTCTGGAAAGGACTGAACCATGATCCGACACATCGTTGCCTTGCGTTTCAAGCCGGGCACAACGGACGCGACAAAGGCAGCACTCTACTCCGGGTTGGCGGGCCTTTCGCGGCACATACCCGGCATTCTGGATTTCAGGACCTTTCCCAATGTCTCGGTCGAACTGCCGCTGGTTCGGGGGTTCAACGATGTCTTCTGGTTCGACTTTCAGGATGCGACGGTCCGGGATGCCTATCTGGTGGATCCCGTGCATCAGGACCTCGGCAGGCGCATCGTGGCCGAACTTGAAGGCGGCGCTGACGGTGTGTTCGTGTTCGATGTCAGCTTGTGACGAACGCGGACCGAAATCTTCGGGCCGCCCCTTTTTCGCACAGCGGTAAGGGCGGCTGATCCGGTAGCGTCTCTGCGCGCATCTGCCCGTGCGGCCAACGGGACGGATTTTAATGACCAGGGCAGCCTGGGGAGGGGCATAGCTTGCAGCCCATCGGACCGGCACAGGTGCTTCTTCGCGCAGGAGTCCCTTTGCCTTGCGGTCGGCCCAGAATGCCTGCGGAATGGGATGCGAAAACCACGCCAGGTTCTGCTTGAGCTGTTCAATCGTACGCGTGCCCGCACTGAAGGACGGGATTGCAGGATGTGCCACCACGAACTGCAACGCTGCCGCAGGCAACGGCACGCTGTGGCTGGCACAAACGGCTTCGATTTTTGCTACCTTGTCGAAAATGGCTTGAGGGGCCGGCGAATAGTTGTATCTCGCGCCCGGACTGGCCCCGGTGGCCAGAATGCCAGAATTGAAACCGCCACCCACAACGACCGCCGCGCGGCGCGCCTCGCACAGCGGCAGGAAGTCATTCAGCGCATCCTGTTCCAGCAATGTATGGCGTCCGGCCAGCAGGAAGCAGTCGAAGTCGCGCTGTTTCCAACGCCTCGTGGCAATCCTCCCGTTCGTTGACACCGACGCCGATCGCCTTGATCACGCCTTCCGTACGCATCTTGTCCAGCACATTGTAGCAGCCGTCCATCGCCTGCCTGAAAACCACTGGCTGGTCCTTGCCACGGGCAAAGACGTCGATATCGTGGATGAAACAGATATCCATCCGCTCCAATGCCAGGCGCTGCAGGCTGTCTTCGACCGACCGCATCGTGCCGTCATAGCTGTAGTCGAACTGGATGCTGAAAGGCGCGCCATTGACCCAAGGCGCAAAGTCGATGCTGCTGCGGGCTGCAGGCGTCAGCAGACGCCCCACCTTTGACGACAGCACATAGTCGTGACGGTTCTTCCAACGCAGCGTCTGGCCTGTGCGCAACTCGGCCAGACCGTGGCCATGCATCGGCGCGGTGTCGTAATAGCGCACGCCGGCATTCCATGCGGATTGATACATGGCATCTGACGTCAGTTCGACAATCTCGCGGAAGATGTTGCCGACCGGCGCCGTTCAAAAGCCGAAGGCCGTACCCTTCCAGACCAACCCCACCGAATTCGCGCGTCTGCGCGGGGTGCATGGTTGGTGTCCTCCCGAAAGGACCAATAAGTAACCGAACGGTGCATTGTAGCGATCATTCGACGCACCTGACAAGCTTCCTTGCGACGATTGCGGTTGTTTTCATCTTGACCGGGCACGGGATAGTTCATCGGTTTCGCGCTATTCCTTGGACACGCCTTGGATCTCGAAGGCGGAGTTCCCCAGGCGACCGTCTCGAAGAGGCGAGATCGCAGGGCCACGTTAAGCAAAGAACACAGAAAGCGGCATGACTGGCTGCTTGTCTTGGTGACCGACGAGATCACGTCCTGCGACGCACTCTAAAGTATGAGGCTGCCGGACGATCGCGAAACTGGTTGCGGGCGGAACAATTTGACGGAGAATTCTCATCAGCCGTTTTTACGACGGGAACGTGTCATGCACCGTATGGATCGGATGCGACCGATGCGGGAAAACTCTCATCGTCCATTCCTCAGTCCGCACCCGTTCAAGACTGGCCGCGCCCGCACCCTTGGGGACAGTCTCAATGTTAACCTCGCCACCGCTCGTACCAGGTGGTGTCTGAAACGCGTGGCTTGAGATAGCACAGGTTTGAACCATCGGATCCGGTTTGCATCGGCCTGAGCCGTCTTGCCTTTGCGTAAATGGAGCATGACTTTGGCGCGACTGCGTGAAACAAACGTTTTTACTTGCCTTGCCTTGGAACCCGTGGTTTTTTATCTTAATGGAACTTCTGACGGCGAAGATAATTGAAAGGGTCCCTGGACTGCCACCCCAGCTGGCGGCCGGAGCGCGGTTTTTGCTGGTCCATCCGGACCTTGTTGTCGTGCGTTCGATGCGAGACATCGCCGCCCGGACCGGCGTCTCGCCGGCAACGTTGGTGCGTTTGGCCCGCAACCTTGGCTTTGCCGATTGGACCGACTTGCGGGAAGCCTTTGTCGGGGCGTTTCGCGCGTCGCCGGGCATATATTCGCGAGGCGCTTCTGCGCTGATCCACGGAGACGGGGCGGCATCTTTGTTACCGCTCGGCAGCCGCGATCTGGCCGACAATGTCGCGCGTCTGATGACGGCGAACTCAACCGAGACTTTCGAGGCGGCTGTCGATCGGCTGGCACGCGCCCCGCGGATCATGGTGGCGGCGTTCCTGAGTTGTCGTGCACCGGGGATGACCTTCACCTATGTTTCGCGCATGTTCCGCGAGCATGTGTATCCGCTTGGATATGGCGACACCTCTGTCGTCGCGGATCTGGTGAACCTGACGGCTGAAGACGTGGTGCTGTCGATAAATTTCCAACCCTACGCGCGCCAGTCGCTGCTTGTGGCAGATGCCGTCCAGCTGGCCGGAGCGGGGTTGATATTGCTGGCCGACAGCCACGTCACGCCGTTGACGCAGGCCGCCGAACGGGTGCTGTACTTTCAAACGGCGGGTCCATCGTACTTTCCGTCCATCCTTGCAGCAACGGCATTGGTCGAGCTGCTGGCCGCAGGAATGATGCGGCACATGGGCGATGGCGCGGCACGGCATCTGGCGCGCGTTGAAGACGGTCTGTTCGCATCCGACGCCTATGTCACGGGCTTTGCCGCCGGGCAACGAAAGCCTGTCGAGATCAGGGAGCTGCCGTGACCCATGTTTTTCATCGTAACCTGAATGCCGCACTGCCGCGCATCGCCGGGGGCACGGGCATCTATCTGACCGACACCGCAGGGCGTCGCTACATTGACGGCTGCGGCGGGGCTGCGGTGTCCTGCCTCGGCCATGGCCATCCGGCGGTGACCGAGGCGCTGGTCGCACAGGCGCGCGCCCAGGCCTATGTGCACACCTCGTTTTTTACCTCGGACCCGGCAGAGACGCTGGCCGACCGGATCGCCTCGATGTGCCCGGACCCGTTGAACCACGTCTATTTCCTCGACAGCGGGTCAGAGGCGACCGAGACGGCGTTGAAGATGGCGCGACAGTACTTTCTGGAAATCGGACAGCCGCAGCGCGCCCGAGTGATCTCGCGCAAGCAAAGCTATCACGGCAACACGCTTGGCGCGCTGGCGGTCAGTGGCAATGTCTGGCGCCGCGAACCCTTTGCGCCGCTTCTGTTTCAGGCATCCTTGATCGAGCCCTGCTTTGCCTATCACGGTGCGCAGCCCGGTGAGACGCCTGAGGCTTACGGCCTCAGGATGGCCGAGACGCTCGAAGTGGAAATCCAGCGCATGGGCCCCGAAACGGTGATGGCCTTTATCGCCGAAACGGTTGTGGGGGCGACGACGGGAGCGGTGGCCCCGACCAAAGGTTACCTTGCCCGGGTGCGCGACATCTGCGACCGGTATGGCGTGTTGATGATCCTTGACGAAGTGATGTGTGGCTCGGGCCGTACCGGTACGTTTCTTGCCTGCGAGGCCGAGGACGTGGTGCCCGATATCGTCACCCTCGCCAAGGGGCTCGCAGGTGGGTATCAGGCCATCGCAGCCACAGTCTGCTCGGATCTGGTCTATGACGCCTTTGCGCAAGGCTCCTGCGCTCTGCAGCATGGGCACACCTATTCTGCTCATCCGATTGCATGCGCAACGGCGCTCGCAGTGCAGGACGTGATCCGGAATGAGGCCCTTCTGGCCAATGTCAGCGCACGGGGCGACGATCTTGCACAAGCCTTGCACGCCCGGCTGGCGCAACACGCCCAAGTTGGCGACATTCGCGGGCGGGGGTTGTTTCAAGCGGTGGAATTTGTGGCCGACCGGGACGCCAAGACCGCCTTTGACCGGTCGCTGAATCTAAACCAGCGCATCAAGGCCGCTGCGATGGCGCGCGGGCTGATGGTCTATCCCGGCGCAGGCTGCATTGATGGCAAGAATGGCGATCACATCCTGCTGGCTCCGCCCTATATCGTGACGGCCGACGAGGTGGCCGACATCGCTTCCCGCCTCGGCGACGCCGTTGACGCGGTTTTCGCCGAACTTCCCTGACCCCATTTCCTGCAACCGGAGGCTGCCCCATGTCCCGCGATCCGCGCTATGACATTTTGTTCGAACCGGTGAAGATTGGCCCAGTCACTGCGCGCAACCGGTTCTATCAGGTACCGCATTGCAACGGCATGGGCTGGATCCAACCGCAGGCTCTGGCGGAACTGCGCGCGATCAAGGCCGAAGGGGGCTGGGCCGTCGTCAGTACCGAAGAGGTGGAAATCCATCCCACCGGCGATTGTGAGTACTTCCACGAGGGCCGCCTTTGGTCCGATGCCGACCTGCCCGCCCTCGCCATGATGGCTGAGGCGGTCCATTATCACGGCGCGCTGGCTGCGATCGAGATCATGCATCATGGTGCTTCCAGCGCCAACTGGGCCTCACGCGAGGTGCCGATTGCGCCGTCGCATCGCCCGATCATCTATTACGCGCCGGTGCAGGCGCGCCGGATGGACAAATCCGACATCGCGGCCTTTCGCAAATGGCACCGTGCCGCGGCCCTGCGCGCCAAGCGGGCCGAGTTCGACGTGGTCTATGTCTACGCGAGCCACGACCTCAGCTTGCCGCTCCACTTCCTGCAATCGCGCAAGAATGACCGCAGCGATGAATACGGTGGCAGTTTCGAGAATCGCATCCGCCTGCTGCGTGAAGTGATCGAGGATACCAAGGATGCCGTGGGCGACCGTTGCGCCGTGGCCCTGCGCTTTGGCGTGGACGAATTGATGGGCAAGCACGGCATTACCGCTGATGGCGAGGGCCGCGGTGTGGTTGAACGGCTGGCCGAATTGCCGGACCTTTGGGACATCAACCTGTCGAGCTGGACCAATGACAGCGCCACCTCGCGTTTCAAGAAAGAAGGATTCCAGGAAGAGTTCACCCGATGGGTCAAGTCCGTCACCACCAAGCCGGTGGTGGGCGTGGGCCGCTATACCTCGCCCGACAAGATGGTCAGTCTGGTGAAATCGGGCATCCTTGATTTCATCGGTGCGGCGCGCCCTTCGATTGCCGATCCGTTCCTGCCCAAGAAGATTGAAGACGGACGCATCAACGAGATCCGCGAATGCATCGGCTGCAACATGTGCGTGTCGTCGGATTATACCTGCACCAATCTGCGCTGCACCCAGAACCCGACGATGGGCGAGGAATGGCGGCGCGGCTGGCACCCCGAACGGATCGCGGCAAAGAAATCCGACCGCACCGTGTTGATCGTGGGCGCCGGTCCTGCCGGGCTGGAGGCGGCGCTCTCTGCCGGGCGGCGCGGCTATGAGGTGCATCTGGCCGAAGCCGGCTTTGAACTGGGCGGCCGGGTCACGAAGGAGGCCAGGCTGCCCGGTCTGGCTGAATGGGCGCGGGTGCGCGACTGGCGCACGGGCCGGATCGCCACCATGCCGAACGTGCATGTCTACCGCGACAGCCGGATGACCGCCGAGGATGTGCTGGGTTTTGGCGCGGGCCATGTCGGGCTTGCGACCGGGGCCGACTGGCGGCGCGACGGCATCGGGCGCGAACATGGCACAGCGGTGCCGGGGTTTGATCTGCCCGGCGTGCTGACGCCCGATGACATGATGGCGGGGGCACAGCCCATGGGGCCGGTCGTGGTGTTCGACGACGATCACTACTACATGGGCGGGCTGATGGCCGAAATGTGCTGCGTGATGGGGCTGGAGGTCACCTTGGTGACGCCCGCCAACATTCCATCGGCCTGGACGGTGAACACGCTGGAACAGGGGCCAATAGCCAAGCGGCTGGCCCGGCTCGGGATCACGGTTCTGACCTGCACGTCCGTCACCGGCTTTGACGGGGCAAATGTCGCGCTCAGCTACGCCCTGCCGGGCACCACTGGCACTTTGCCTGCCGCCACGGTGATTTCCGTCACCGCCCGCCTGCCGCGCGAAGCGCTGTATCTGGATCTGATGGCCGCAGGCAGTGCGGTGGCCAATGCAGGCATCACCACATTGCGCCAGATCGGCGATTGCCTCTCGCCCTCGACCATTCAAGCCGCGACCTATTGGGGCCACCGCTTTGCCCGCGAGCTGGATGAAGAGGTGCTGGACCCTGCGCTGATCCCGCGCGAACTGCCACAAGCCCCGACGCTGCGGCGGCATTGGGGGGCCGCGCGGTAGGAGGCGAGATGCAGACAAGCGGCGAATATGTGCGATTTGGCCGAAGCTAATTCAACCTGTGAACTATTCAACCTATGAACCGACAGAGCATCTTTTCCATAAGAATAGGGCACTCTTCGACGTAGAAAACCTCCTTCACTTCACCATAGACAAGGCGGGCATGCAAAGGCTTCGCAGTCAAAGAAGCTGGCACATGTAGGGTCGCTATGCCCTTTTGGCGTGCCATGGCTTCCTGCTCTTGCCTGCGGCTCGCCTTTATTCCCGCCACTGAATGATTCCTAATCAAAAGATGACGCTCAAAGGAGGTGTGTGCGTCACGGTCTTTTAACCGATGACAGCAGGTTCTGCGCCGCGCACCGGAGCACTGAGGCATCGAGATACATCCCCCGTGCGCTCTGGCGAAGATCGGGGGTGCCAGCACGCCATCCAATCACGGGCGGCCCCGAACGAAACCAAGGCCAAGGCACGTAAAAAAATGAAGTGGGCTCGAAAGCAATTCGGGACACCGTCTTTCCAGCAAATGGATAGAATGCGTAAAATTAACGGGCCATGCCTCGTGGCTCGGGACTTTCACTGACATGTGGCTGAAATCCCAATCCATATCTCTGCGCCGAAGGGCTCTGTATTGCTTGGCATTCCTGTCGTGAAGGGCGAAGGTCAGGTTTGTCAGCGGCAGGGCAACTGACCTGCCACCCGCTCGTCCCTCGTTCATATCGAGAGTCCGTGGGCTTGATAATCGGTGGTTTCGGGTGTGGCAAGCGCGCCGGGCGCGGTGCCACCAGATAGCTCAAGCGCCCGGCGCGCTTCTGCTGGGGTTTTGTTGCCAAGCGATGAGTGCGGCCTGACGTTGTTGTAGTCGCAGCGCCAGAGGGCCACTGTCCGGCGGGCATCGGCGAGGTTGTCGAAGATATCTTCGTTGAGACACTCGTC
>Ga0105048_10020143_pt1 | contig 10186 bp, 9 predicted proteins | sample MAT05_FD_78382 | JGI IMG/M metagenome (GOLD analysis project Ga0105048, IMG submission 78382) | Freshwater microbial communities from Lake Fryxell liftoff mats and glacier meltwater in Antarctica - MAT-05 | ecosystem: Environmental > Aquatic > Freshwater > Ice > Liftoff microbial mat | place...
AAAGGTCGACCCCTACCTGCTTTTTCTGTACGACGCGCTCTACGACCTGATGGGTGTCGAGCGCGTGGCCAAGGCATTTGAGAAGCAGCAGATCGAAATCGCTCCGCTGGCCTTCATGCGCGGTCGCACCCTCAGCCACGCCTTTGTCATCCTCGATGAAGCCCAGAACACGACGTGCGAGCAGATGAAGATGTTCCTGACGCGCATGGGCTTTGGCAGCCGCTGTGTGGTGACGGGTGACGTCAGCCAGATCGACCTGCCCAAAGGCACAGCCAGCGGCCTGGTGCAAGCCGCTGAATTGCTGCGCCCGGTCAGCGGCGTGGCCTTCACCGATTTCAGCGTTGCTGACGTCGTCCGCCACCCCTTGGTGGCGCGGATCGTGCAAGCCTATGAAGACGCCAGCGCTGCAACTCTCACTGCAGTTCGCTGAGGCGACCGGCAAGAGCCACCGCCCGCTGCTGCCGCGCCACCACGTGGCGCGCTGGCTGCGCGCGGCCTTGGCCACGCCGGCGCAGTTGACGGTGCGCATCGTCGGCGCCGAGGAAGGCCTGGCCTTGAACCAAAGCTACCGCGGCCAGGACCACGCCACCAACGTCTTGACGTTCAACTACGCAACCACGCCCACGGTCGAGGCCGACCTGGTGTTGTGCGCACCGGTGGTGGCACAAGAGGCACTGGCCCTTGGCGTGGCACTGCCTGCGCATTACGCCCACTTGCTGGTGCACGGCGCCCTGCATGCCCAGGGCTGGGACCACTTGAACGACCACGCTGCGGCGGCCATGGAAGCTGAGGAAACGCGGGTGCTGGCTGGCTTGGGGTTTGCCGACCCGTACCCGCGCTGAGGAGCTGGGCCCTTTGGTCAATCACTTGGTGCCGAACAGGCGGTCGCCGGCATCACCCAGGCCCGGCACGATGTAGCCGTGTTCGTTCAACTGCCGGTCGATGGCGGCGGTGTAGACCGGCACGTCGGGGTGGTGCTGGTGGAACTTCTTCAAACCTTCGGGTGCGGCCAGCAGGCAGACGAACCGGATCGACTTCGGGCCCGATTCTTTCAAGCGCTCGACCGCGGCCACGGCGGAGTTGCCCGTGGCCAGCATCGGGTCGAGCACGATGGCGTCACGCTCGTGCATGCCATGCGGCATCTTGAAGTAGTACTCCACCGCCACCAGGCTCTTGGGGTCGCGGTACAGCCCGACGTGGCCCACCCGCGCGCCGGGCACCACATCCAGCATGCCGTCCAGAAAGCCACTGCCGGCGCGCATGATGACCACGAACACGGTCTTCTTGCCGTCGATCATGGGCGCCTGCATGGTCTCGAGCGGGGTTTCGATCTCCACCAGTTGCGTGGGCATGTCGCGCGTGACTTCGTAGGCCATCAACATGCTGATTTCATGCAGCAGGCGGCGGAAGTGGTTGGTGCTGCGGTCTTTCTGGCGCAGCAGCGTGAGCTTGTGCTGGACCAGCGGGTGCGTGATGTGGTGGACAACGGGTGGGGTGGTCATGGCAAGGCGCTCCGGTCGGGCATGAACTGGGGGTCTTGAGGATAGGGCGCTGGCGTTGAGCCCAGCTTCGATGCCGATGTCGATGCCGATGTCGATGGCGATGCCGATGCCGATGCCGATCCCAAGGTCTGCACCGTGTCCGTGGCTGTTGCCGTGCAGGCTGCGTCAATCGGTGGCCCGTTGCGGCGCAGCAGCAGGTGGGTGGGTGTGTGGCAGAACTCCAGGCGCTGGCTGGCTGGGAAACGGGCCACGGCGAAGGCCTCGATGGCCGCGGGCATGCTGACCTGGTACAGCGCTTGTTGGCGGTCCGCCGCGGGGTGATCGTCGTTGTGCAGCCAGGGGCTGAACGGGGTCAGCCAGACCAGCGGCCGGCCGACCTCAAAGCGGGTGGGCTCAAAGCCCTGGCGCCGCAGCCAGTCTTGTGCCACGGCTCGCAGGGATGCGGTGTCGGTGTCGGTGTCGGTATCGGTATCGGTATCGGTGTCGGTGTCGGTGTCAGTGTCAGTTCGGGCCGCAAGCCCGGCCCGGCCGGACCAGGCCAGTGCCAGGGTCTCGATCAACCACTGGTTGCAGTTCTGGTAGCGGGTGCTGAAGGCATGGGCGTTGGCGCTGTAACGCGAGCCCAGCAGTTGCAGGGCCAAGCGGTCGTTCAAGGCGCGTGTCTCGAGCGGTGCGGCGGCCTCAGTGGGCAGCAGCAGGGCCGAAAAAAAGCCCAGATCGGGGTCGTCAGCGCCAGCCACAAAACCAGCCAGGCCCTGGTCGAACAAGCGCGGCATGGCCTCGTCGCAGGCGTAGTACAGCTGGCGGACTGACCACGCTGTGTTGCCGCTGCCCAGGAGACTGACTCCGCCATGGGAATAACGCTGGCCAAAACGCGCCAGGTTCAGGCCCGAGCGCGCGACCAGGGCCACCCGTTGGCCGCTGGCGGCCAACTCGGCCTTGATGAAGGCTGCAAAACGCAACAGGCGGTCTTGCTGAGCGGCGGTGACGGACTGCGTGTTGTCGCACGAGCGCAGGCTGGCAGCCTTGGCAGCAGTGAAGGGTGCGGCCGTGGCGAGCAGGCCGGCTAGGGCAAGGGCACGGGTGCGGGCACGGGCAAGGGCAAGGGCAAGGGCAAGGGCAAGCCGAGCGCCCCAGCCGGGCCTCACATCACAACCGGACGCACCGCGCGCGCAGGCAGGTCCAACATCCACTCGTCGGCCAGCACCAGGAAAAATGCCTGGCGGCTGTCGGCCCGCGAAAACTCCATGCCGTAAGGGCGCGGTGTGGCGGCCACGGTCTGGCCAGCAGCCAAGCCGCTGCGATTGAAGGCCGTGGCCGGCAGGGTCAGGAACCAAGCGTCCGCCTGGCGTTCGTCCACGCCGGACAGCGCCAGCTTCACCATGCCGGGGCGTTCGGCCACTGCCAATACCGCCACGATGCGGTACTCGCCTTGGGCGACCTGCCTGGTGGTCGAGCTGTCGCTGCTTTTGTTCAGCGACCCCGAGACGCTGTTGGACACGCTGCCCACGCTGTCAGAGGCGGCCGACGAGGCCGATGACGCGGCTTGTGCGGAAAGCGGCAGCGCCAGGCTCAAAGCCAGCAAAAGAGGGTGAAGTTTCAGCTTCATGGGGGTTGGCTCCTCGATCGCTTCATTCAAAAAATCGTGCCGTCGCTGTCGATCTTCAGCGGTGGAGCGCCATCTTCGCGCAGCTCGAGCGCCAGTTCACGGCCAGCCGCCCAGGTGCCACCTTCGAGCACACAGGCCAAGGGCATTTCAGCCGCGGTCTTGCCCAGGCGCTGGCGGACCAGCACCGCCAGTTCGTCCAGCAGCACCACCGTCAATGCCCGCCATTCGATGATGAACGGGTCGGCCGGGGTCCACACCTTGGCCAGCCAGCGTGCGTCGCGCGGCACGATGACACCCCCATCCAGCAACAAGCCGCCGTTGCGGTATTCGGGCAAGCCGGTAAGGGCGTCGATGTCAGTCACCGTCAGGCCCGCCCATTGCAGCGGTTCGAGCAGCGAATACGTCAACCACTGGCTGAGTTTGTGGAATGGCACCCAGCCGCTGGTGGTGGCATTGGTGCTGGCCCCGCCGGGGCCGGCCACCTCATCGCCCGCCCACAGGTGCGGCCAGACGTCACCCGCCGGCAGACCCTGGACGCGGCTGCCGCTGGTCCAGATGGGGGCCATGCCTGCGAGCAGGCTGCCCAGCACCTCAATGGCACTGACGCTGGGGCCAGCCGCCGCCCATCGGTCAAAGAACAGGCCGGGTCGGGCCTGCCCGCCGTGCACGGCGGCTTCGCTGCGCAAACACTCGCCCAGCCTTTGCAGCAGCGCGCTTCGGCCTTCCAAACCCACCAGCGGGTTGCTGGCACTGGTTTGAAACAGCGGGCCCAAAGTGGCGGCGTCCAGGCCCATCAGGGCCGCGGCATCGACCCGCAAGGGGTCGTCCGCCTGGGCCGAAAAAGCCCCCGCCACAAACGCCCGAAAACTCGCCACGCCCAGGCCCTCGCTGCGCTGAAAGGCCACGCCGTCTTCGGTGTAGCGCCATTGCGGGCCGGCGCCGGCGTCCAGCAGCACGCTCACCATCGTCAAGTCGATGTGGGCGCGGGCCTGTTCGTGCGGGCTGCGGCCGGCAAGCAGCGTGTCGAGCTCGGCCTTGCGGTTGACGCCGCCGCTCTCGAAGTGGCGCCAGCGGCTGTGGTACGGAACATTCGAGTCCGGGAAGCGCTTGAGCGTGAGCGCGGCCACACGGTCGGCCAGTGCCGGCAGGGCGCGCCGTTGCACCTTGAAAAACGGGCTGACACCGCCTTCGACTGACCGCATGATGGCTGCGCAGCGCAGCCGCACGGTACCGGGGTGGCGCAATGGGGCAAGCGGGTGCGCAGAAGGCCTCACGGGCGTGGGAGAGTTCGGCGCCGCGCCCCAAGCCGAATCACCCCCGTCGAGCGGCGGTCGATGCGCAGCACCGGCCTCGGGGCCGACATTATTCAAGGCTGCGCCCTTTCACGCCAGCCAACTGGGCGCTGCTGGGGATGGCGGCATCGGTGTAATAACCCGCGGCGATCTTGGCTTGCATCTCCACGTTGGCGTCGGCCGGTACCAAGTTGTCAGGAATCTTCACACGTTCACCCACTTCCACACCGGCGCCAGTGATGGCGTCGAATTTGTCGTTGCTCATGCTCACCAGACGGTGAATCCTCTGCACGCCCAACCAGTGCAACACATCGGGCATGAGTTCTTGAAAGCGCATGTCCTGCACACCGGCCACACATTCGGTGCGCAAAAAATACTTGTCAGCGCTGTCACCGCCAAGCTGCCGCTTGCGGGCGTTGTAAACCAGGAACTTCGTCACTTCGCCCAAAGCCCGGCCTTCCTTGCGGCTGTAGGCAATCAAACCGACACCGCCGGCCTGCGCGCCGCGAATGCACTCCTCGATCGCGTGCGTCAGGTAAGGCCGGCAAGTGCAGATGTCGCTGCCAAAGACGTCTGAGCCGTTGCATTCGTCATGGACCCGCGCTGTCAGTGTCACGTTCGGGTTAGCCAAATCGGCCACTTCGCCAAAGACATACAGCGTCTGTCCGCCAATCGGCGGCAAGAAGACCTCGATGTCGCTGCGTGTGACGAGCTCAGGGTACATGCCGCCGGTCTCCTCGAACAGCGCGCGGCGCAACTCGCCTTCGCTGACCTTGAAGCGCTCGGCCACGCCGGGCAGCCACCATACCGGTTCGATGGCGATCTTGGTGACAGCCGCGCTGCTGTCGTCCTGAATCAATTTGCCATCAACCCGCAAGCGCTGGAAGGCCAGGGCTTGTTTGATCTCCGGCAGATGGATGTGCGCTTGGGTGATGGCAATCGTCGGCCGGATGTCGTAACCCAGCGCCAGTTGTTCGGCAAACACCGTCTGCACGCTGGCGCCCCAGGGGTCGATCGACACCATCTTGTGCGCGTCGCCCCAGGCCGGGTGCGGGCCCACGGCGTCGGTGGGCGCGGTGTTGGTGAGGTCGGCGCGGTGGCCCCGGGTCAGGTTGCCGGCGGCCACGGCCAAGGCACGGTACACGCCATAACTGCCGCTGTGGGTACCAATCACGTTGCGCTGGCTGCGGTTGGTGGTCGAGCCGACCACGGGACCGCGCTGTTGTGGGTCAGCGTCACCCCAGCGAATGGGAGGTGCGCCGCGGGTGCCTTGCCCCGGGTGCGAGGTCAAGCGGATGTGGCTGGGAGCGGCGGAATGGTTCATGGGCTGAAGATAGCCGAGAAAGGCATCCGCACTGTAGTGCGGGTGCTCGCCTGCAGTGAACAAACACTTGCATTCGGCCGCCGGCCGAACAGAATGCCGCGGCAGCGGCGGGTGGCCTGAAGCAAAGTGCGGCGGTTGTCGCGCGGGTTCTGGCTGGATCGCTGTGGCAAAAAATCCAGGAATGGGAAAAACATGAACAAGCAAGCTCTCAGGCGCGCCGTCATCTCGCTGTTCGGGGCAGCAGCCTTTGTCGGTGCGCCGCTGGTTTGGGCGCAGTCCGGCCCGATAGTGGGTGTGAGCGTTGACGCCGCTGGCAAGGTGCTGGTGGCGAGCACCGTCGTCACCAGCAGCAGCGGCCAGACATTGGTCAGTTACCGCATGACCACAACGGGGTTCGTGTTTCCGGCTGGCGGTGTCAGCGTAGAGGGCGGCGCCTTCACCTGCGCGGTGGTGGAAGGCGGCCGGGTGGCGCGGTGTCGCAAGGTCGGTGCGCACGAGCCGGGCAAGCGCTATGCAGTGCAGTTGCAGGTGATGGCGACGGGGGGCGGCAGCATGATGGCGCCCGGGGTCGACATCTGGATCCAGAACGATTGACTTCCACGCCTGGCCGGTTGGCTGGCCGCTTTGGTGGCCGCTTGGGTGGCCGGCCCCGACCCATTTGCCCCGTTCACTGACTGACCGCGGCGATGCCCAGTGCGCGGAGTCTGGCCAGTGCAGAGCCAAGTTCTGAATCAGCACCGACTCCGGCCACCTCGTAAAGCTGCTCCGCCGTCCGCCTTGCCGAAGCGGCTTGGAGGGCCTCACCGGCAAGCCATTCGGCTTCGGCCTGACTGCACAACAGCAACGCGAGGCTGAGGTTGTCCATCGACGCCAGCAGCAGGGCATGCCCCTCTTCGAAGGCCGATCGAGCGGCCGCAAACAGGGATTGCCTGGCCTGCGCCAAGCCGAGATGGCCCAGGATCTGACCCAAGGCATGGGTCAGCGAGGTTGCCCGCGCCAAGACAACGGCGGCTTGCAGGCGGGCCAGGGAAAGCTCCGATCGGTCAGCGGCGCCGTAGATCAGTCCGAGGTTGCAAAGCGCGGTGCAGACCAACGCGGTGTGGCCCAGGTCGCAAGCCACCGCGTGGGCTTGTTCTGTGACGTCCGCGGCTTCAGCCAGGCGACCTTGCAGAAAGTACAGCATGCCCAGGTTGCTCAAGGCGTTGCCTTCGCGCCGACGGTCGGCGAGCTCGCGCGCAATCAACAGCGCTTCTTCGTTGTGCCGGCGTGCATCATCCATGTTGCCCATGTTGGCGTGCATCGTCGCCAGGTTGCCCAACAGGCTGCCCTGCCAGCGCCGCAGCTTGGCAGAGCGGGCCACCGTCAAGCCTTGCGTGTAGTGCTGTTGCGCCATGGTCATGCGGCCCTGTTCGAAGGCGACCGTCCCCAGACGGGTCTGGACAGAACAGGTCAATCGTGCATCACCCAGCTCGGCTGCCAAAAGCAGGGCGGTGCTGAGTTCGGCTCCGCCTTGTGCTCCATGCAGGCTACCGAGATGGATGAGCGCTTCGGCTTCGGCGTGCTTGTTCCCGCAGGCGCGGGCCTCGCTGAGTGCCTGTGCGTAACTGGTGCCGCACAGCAGGCGCTGTCCCGACGACTCCAAGGCTTGGCCCAACACGGTTTGTGCCCGCGCAGCGGCAAGCCCGGTCAGCGTGGGTAGAACACACACCATCTCGGCCATGTCCACGCCGGCCTTGAACGGCCCTTGCAGACTGATCGCTGCCCAGGCACCCCGCAGCGCGGCTGACGCGGTCTCGGCGTCATCCATGTTTACCGCGCGGTGGCAGGCCGCAGCCAGGTTGTGGATCTCGGCGCAGCCGTGTTCCACCGCCCGCTCAGGGCCCAGCGCGGCAAACCAAAGGGCATGACGCAGCAGCGCAGCCTGCTGTGCTGGCGGCCCGCTGCCGGCAAAGCGGCCAGGCGTCTGCAAGTGCTCAGCGGCGTAGGCCTGGACGCTGACCAGCAGGTCAAATCGTTCGCCCACCAACGGCCGCACAAAGGACTTGTCGACCAGCGAGGTGACTGCGTTCATGGCCCAGGGTGCGCCCGTCACGGCCGACAGGTCCAGCACCCCTTCAGCCGCTTCCATCGTGAAGCCGCCTTCAAATACCGAGAGCTGCGCCAGCGCGGACTTCTCGGCCGCAGTCAGCAATTCCCACGACCAGTCAAAGGTTGCGCGCAGGGTGCTCTGGCGGTCCAAACGCCCACCGCCTGACGCCAACAACTTGAAGCGTTCGCTCATGCGGGCCAGCAAGGCCCGGGGCGACAAGGAACGGACTCGCGCAGCGGCCAGTTCGATCGCCAGCGGCAGTCCGTCGAGCAACTTCACGAGCCTCGTGATGGCCACCTGCTCTTCAGCACTGGCGACGAAGTCGCGTTTGGCAGAGGCCGCGCGGCGCATGAACAGCTGTTCGGCGTCGGCCGCGTTCAGTGGCGCCACACCCAGGGTCTCTTCGCCGGTGATGCCCAGTACCTCGCGCGTGGTCACCAAGAAGCGAGCCAACGGTGCACGTTCCAACCAGTGGCCGAGCGTGCTCTCGGCATGGCGCGCCAGGTGCTCGAAGTTGTCCAGTATGACCAGGCATTCAGCGCGCCCGGCAATCGCATGGCCCAGTTGCAGCACCGGGTCGTCTTTGCCCAGCGGCACGTCCAGGCCCTGTGCGACGGCATGTGTCAGGCCTTCCACGCTGCGCGCGCCGGCGAGGTCGCAAAACCAAACCCCCCCGGGAAAGTCGCCCAGCCACACCCAGCCGAATCGAGTGGCCAACCGGGTCTTGCCACAGCCGCCAATGCCCACCAATGACACCAGACGGGCGTCGGCCTCAAAACGCCTGGCAATCTCTTGCAGCGTGCTGCGCCGGCCGACAAAAGCATCGCGCTCGGCCGGCAGGCCGTGGCGCAGGTCGCGTGCCGGCAGCCACAAGCCACCTTGGCGCACCACGCGGTAGACCTTGTCACCGTCAGGCGGTGGCGCAAAGGGCGCAAACGGCGCCAAGGTGTCATCCAGTTCACCGACCTCAAACAACTCGATGGGGTCCTGCAGCCCCTTCACCCGCCAATGGCCGTGGTTCAACACCCGTTGCGGGATGCTGCCCAATGCCTGCACGGCGGGCGCGGTGAGCAGGGTCTGTCCACCCAATGCGGTCGACATGACGCGCGCAGCCAGCGGCTTGGCCAGACCTTCCACTTCCAGTGGTTTGGCGCCCAGGGCCACGTCATCGGCTGGCGTTTCGCGCAGCGTCACCGAACCGACATGCAGGCCGGCGCGCGCGCGCAGCGTCAGACCAGGGTGAGCGGCTTGCAATGAAGCTTCCAGCCGGGCCAGCAGGCGGTGGTAGTCCAGGGCATAACCCAGTCCGTCGTGTGGGCTGTCGAAGACCAGTAAAAAACCATCGGTCTTGTCGATCTCGCGCCCGCGCCACTGGCGCAGCAGATCCCGAGCCTGGCGGTCGTGCTGGGCGCCCACATCGGCCATGACCGTATTGCCCAGGCGTTGCGCTGTCGCAGCACTGTCCACCAGGTCAGTCAACAACAGCGCGACGGTCTTCTCCATCGCCCTGCTGCCTTGCTTCAGGCCTGCACGCGCGCCAGTTCGGCGTAGGCCGCTGCCAGCCACATCTTCAGGCGTTGGCGCTCCATCAACCCCAAGCCGGCGCTGTCAATGCCGCTGCCGTTCTTGGCGGCCCAGAAGCTGCTGTTCCTGGCGTCGATCTTCTGCATCACGGCGTCGTGCAGCTTGCGCACGGTGATGACTTGCGCGCCCAGGCCCACTGCGCGTTCCAACTGGCCAGAGGATTCCAGCTGTGCGAAGTCTTCGCCGCGCAGCTGGTTCTTCACCAACACATAGCGCAGGCGCTGGCCAAAACGGTCCAGCAAGCGTGTCAGCAGGTCGACCGAGTCGCGGCCTGAATCCATCACATGCCAGTAGTGCAGAGCGATATCGGAGAGGTCGGCCAGGTCGAGCACGCCGGACTCTTCCATCCACTTCACCAGCGGCTCATGGGTCTGCGCGGCCAGGTCCACCAGCACCCGCCGGCCAGGGTGTTCGACGGCGCTTTCCACCACCCGGTCCAGGGCCTCATAACGGTCCACCAGCACGGGGCTGGCGTAGTCGGCGTAAAAGCGCATCAAGGAGCCGTGGGACCGGTCGGTGTCATAGCCAACAAAGGGCAGTTCGTGGTCGATGAAGTACTGCGCCAGCAAGCGCGCCACCATCGACTTGCCGACACCGCCCTTTTCGCCGCCGATGAGGTGGATGCGCGAGGCGGGCGTGGTTTGCAGGGTGGGCAGGTTGGTCATGAAGGTAGCCATCGGCGATGGCGCGGGCTGAGTGTCAGTCCATTGTGCAGCGCCGGCGGCACCGAGCCAGCGACGCCACCAGCGCGGCGAATTCACACGAACCCGCGGGGTGCGACGCCAG
>Ga0105048_10020144_pt1 | contig 10186 bp, 9 predicted proteins | sample MAT05_FD_78382 | JGI IMG/M metagenome (GOLD analysis project Ga0105048, IMG submission 78382) | Freshwater microbial communities from Lake Fryxell liftoff mats and glacier meltwater in Antarctica - MAT-05 | ecosystem: Environmental > Aquatic > Freshwater > Ice > Liftoff microbial mat | place...
GGCTTCGAGATAGGGGTCCATTCCTGGGAAGGGTGAAGGCATAGTGGTTGGTTCCGCTGGCAGACTGAACTCAGAGATTTAACGGCGACATCAGGCCGCGATTGCCTGCAGCATTTCGTCGAAATCGGCGGCGGACACTCCCCGTTTGGCCGAAAGTTGCAGACGAATCGAGGCAAGTACAAAGTCGGGCACGCGATCAGTGGCACGATGAATGCTTACGATGAGGACCGTATCAGTTGATGGATGCTCATAAACGACCCCTTTGCCGCGGACGACACGCTTCGAAAAGCTCAGGTCAGCAAGGACTCTTTCGAGTTGCCCGTAGGTGATCCGATTTTTCATGGCGTTATATCCTGCCGGTAAACTGACGAAGTACATCGATCTTCAATTGTCGAAAGATCGAAGCGGACGCGTCAGTGAGTCGTTGCGACCTGGGGATATGTAACGTCATCTGTCCTTCCCTGCCGATTCGAAACCGTGACGCAGGGGAGAAGAAACCCTGCACATGGAGCCAATAGGCCGCATCGAGCGTTGCGTCGTAAACCACCAATATAACCGGCATCGGTTCCAATAGCCAGCGACGAGCATGCGAACACCAGATCCGACAGGGAATGAATTGCGAATCTCCGACAGTCGTTAAATGATCTGTCGCTTTTACCTGAATCGAGATGCTTCCGGATTCAGTCTCACCTTCGCTCGAAAAAGTCGTCACCATCAAATCGATGCCGTAGTCGTGAACCTGACGTTCCGCAGTGTAGCCGGCAAGCAGAATCTGTCGTTCGACAAAATTCACCGCCAGATCAGCGATCACGTGTTTGCGGGTTCGTCGCGCCATCAAGACAGTCTACATCACACCCGTCCCGCGTACAGCACCTCCGTTTTCCCGGTTCGCGAACGCAATAACAATCCTCCCTCTGTCCCATTCACGTCAACGATTGCCCCCGGGTCGCCGGTCGCGTGGCGGGCCAGGATCGCTTCCATCGCCTGCACGATGGCGACGCAATTGCGGTCGGCGGCGATGTCGTTGTACGTCAGTGCCTGCATCGCCGCGAGCCGCTCGGCGCGTTGCGGGGCAGGGCCGCCGTACTCGACGAATGCCACCTCTTCGAAGAACCGGCGCAGGATCTCGATGCCGTAGCCGCGCTGCGAACGCTCGCCCCAAGGTTCCACGAACGTGCCGTTGTAATGGTGGTTGGGCGTGTTCTTCATCTCATGCGGCGTGCGGCCTTCGATAGCGACTTCCACCCCGCGCTTGCGCTGATGTGCGAGCCAGATGGCGTTGTCGAAACGGAACTGAACTTCCTGCTCGACATAGCCGGGGAAGTTGTCCGGGTTCACCCAGTTGGTGTGGACATCGAACGCCGCCTCGCGCTGATCGGGATGGGTGTAGACGACCTGAAGCTGTGTCGAATCCCAGGTGTTGCCGTCGACCGGGCCGACAAGGCCGCGCTGGCCGGTGCAGGCGATACGCGTCAGCTTCCAGTCGGGCCCGAAGCTGAAGTCGATCAACTTCAGATAATGCACGGCCACATAGGTGCCCGGATTGCGGCCGCGGATCCACTCGGCAAACTGCCCGCCACTTATCGACTTCGGTTCGAGCAGGGAACAGTAGCCGTTGTTGACATGCTTCAGGTTGCCGTCGACATAGTGGGTGCGCAGCTTCTTGTGGTCCGGGTCGGCCAGCTTGTGGTAGACGATCTTGGCGAGCACGCCGCGCTCGCGGGCCAGTTTCTCGAGCACGTCGAGTTCGTCCAATTTCAGCACGCTCGGCTTTTCGATCAGCACATGCTTGCCGGCTTCGAGAGCCAGTCGGGCCGGCTCGAAATGGCGGTCGTCGGGCGTGGCGATGCAGACGGCGTCAACGTCGGATGCGAGCATCTTCGCGACGGAATCATCGCCTGCGAAACTCTCGAACCGGGGCAGGCGGGAGCGGTACTTGTCCGCGCGGTTCCCCGTCCGCGATGCGACTGCCGTCAGCGGCAGTTCGACCAGGCCGAAGTCGCGGCGGTACAGCCCGTCGCGTGCGGCCGCTTCGAACATCGGCAGGTACGTCTCTTCGAAGATCATGCCGAGGCCGACCATGCCGGCGCGAATCTGGCGTGAAGCTGGGTTCATAGGGTGTTGCCGTCATTTAACATAAGATTCATTATCGGACGTTCGAAGCAGCCATCGCGATCCGCCGAGGCAATCACACAACGTCCGATAATGGTTGTTATGTTAAATTGCCTCAAATCCTTTGGAATGCACGGTTTCCCGAGCTTTTCCGCGGTTTTCATTCAGTTGAGCCCGTCGCCGTGATGAACACGCCCATTGCCCGGAACTTGTCGTAGCGGGCGTTGAGCAACTCCTCGTTCGACTGCCCGCGAAGCTGTCGGAGATAGCGCTGCAGGTAGGTTTTGAGTGTGTTGGCCATCTCGCGCGGGTCGCGGTGCGCGCCGCCCACGGGCTCGGGAATCACATCGTCGATGACGCCGAACTTGGAGAGATCGCGCGAGGTCAGGCGCAGTGCCTCGGCCGCGCGCGGCTTCGTCTCTTCGTTCGCGACCTTCCAGAGAATGCCGGCGCAACCTTCGGGGCTGATGACCGAGTAGTAGGCATGTTCGAGCATGCTGACGCGATCGCCGATGCCGATGCCCAGCGCCCCGCCCGAGCCTCCCTCCCCGATCACGACGCAGATGATCGGTGTCGGTATGCGCGACATTTCGAGGATGCTGGTGGCGATCAGTTGGGCCTGGCCGCGCTCCTCGGCACCGATGCCCGGGAAGGCGCCCGGGGTGTCGATGAGGCAGACGATCGGCATGCCGAACTTGGCGGCCATGCGCATGCGGTTGAGCGCCTTGCGGTACCCCTCGGGGTGGGCACAACCGTAGAAGCAGGTCTGCCGTTCAGCGAGCGTGTGGCCTTTCTGATGGCCGATGAGCATCACCTTGAAGTCGCCCAGCCGCGCGAAGCCGGTGCGGATCGCGCGGTCGTCGCCGAAGGAGCGGTCGCCATGCAGTTCGACGAACTCTTCGAAGATGAGGTCGACGTAGTCCATGGTCTGCGGCCGTTCGGGGTGCCGGGAAACGAGGACCGTTTCCCAGGCGTTCAGGCTGCCATATTTCTTCTTCTTGAGGTTGGCGAGTTCCTTGCGGATGCGCCGCACTTCGTCGCCGGGCGCGCCCTCCCCCGCTTCGCTTTCGAGGCGGGCGAGCAGCAGTTCCATTTCGTGGATGTCGGTCTCGAAGGGCAAGGGGGCCGTCGGCATGGTCGCATACTCCTCGGAAGGTCCGTTTCCGGCGGGCTCGGGTCAGCCCATCTGCTGGTCGTCGTCGGCGGGGATCGGCTGCGAGTTGTAGATCTTGATTTTGCGCATCGCGATCATCACGTCATGGCAGGTCTGCGGGCGGTCTTCGGGCTTCTTGGCCAGCATCTTCAGGATGAGCGCCGCCATGTCCTTTGACACGTCCGGGTTGTACGACTGCGGTGATTCGGGCTTCGCGGACACCTGCTTGTTCAGCAGGTCCTGCTGCGTGGTGCCCCGGAACGGCGGCCTGCCGGTCAGCAGTTCGAAGTAGGTCGCCCCCAGGCTGTAGATATCCGATCGCGGGTCGGGCATCTTGCCGCGCGCCTGCTCGGGGGACATGTAGCTCGGCGTGCCCTGCGCCTTGGACTTGCGATAGAACCATTTCGCGAAACCGGTCGGCACCTTCCGGGAGATTGCAAAGTCGATGATGCGCAGTTGGCCCGAGGCGTTCACCAGAATGTTGTCCGGCTTCACGTCGCGATGGACCCAGCCGTTGCCATGCATGTACGCCAGGCCGACCGCCGTCTGCTTGAAGATCTTGCGCGCGAATTCCTTGATGAACGCGAGGTCCGCGGCGACGACGGCCGGGTCCTTCTTGTGCATCAATTTCGACCGCAGACTGCCGGAAGGGAAGTACTCCATCACGAAGAACGGATGGGCGATCTCCTTGCACACCTTCACGATGTGGATGACATTTTCGTGTCGCAGCCTGGCACCGACTTCGGCCTCGTTGAACAGCATCTGCCGTTCTTCGGGGCGTGCAGCGGCTTCGGGCAGAAGCAGCTTCATCGCGAAATGGCGATTGCTGCGTGTCTCCACGACTTCGTAGACCTGCGACCCCGCCGGCGCGTTGTGCAACAACCCGCGCAGTCGATAGCCATCGATGATCTCGCCGCCCGCCAACGCTGCCATGACCACTCCCCTGCCCTGTCACCAGTACTCTTCAAAGTGGATGTTGCCTTTGATCTTCTGCGCGTTGTTGTCAACGGTGAAGCCTCGCTCTTCCAGCAGTTGAATGACGCCGACCGGCTCCGGGTAGGAGCGCACGCCGGTCTTCGTATCCTTGACGGGAACACCGATCATCTTCGGATTGCCGCACAGGAACACGTGCGTCGTCGCCGGGCTGAGCGGCGCACCCATGTGCTGCTCCATCTGCCCGCTGGTGATCAGGTCCTGAATGTAGATCTTGTGGGTGACCGTGTCCGCTTCGCGCGTCGTCAGCGCCAGGTACTTGTAGTTGTCGAACTTCTTTTCGAGTTCCTGATGCGTGGCGAAGTAGCCCAGATCCTTGCGGAGGCGTACGCAACTGGCGGACAGGATTCGCCCCTTGTGCCCGCGATGGAGCAGTTCCCACACCATGTAGTTGTGGGGGGCCTCCCCTGTCCCGGTGCCGAGGAAAACGACGTTGTCGCCATCCTTGATGTATTCGAGGTTGTAATGCCCCGTGATCTTCTCGCCCATGGCGATGCGGTCGCCCGGGTTGAGCATGAACAGGCGCGGCGTCAGGGCCGGGGCCTTGCCGTCGGGTGCGCCTTCACGAACAAGCACGATGTAGAATTCGAGAAAATCGGTCGCCGCGATATCAACGAGTTTGCCGGTTTCATTCATCATCGAGCAGCTGATCGAATATGCACGACGTACCAGTTTGGGTTCATCTTCCGGTTTCAGCGATTCTTCCTGGCAGCCGGGCATGCGCGGCTCCCAGTTGCCCAGGCCCAGGGTGCAATACTGCCCCGCCAAGTGTGCGGGGCGCGGAAAATCCGACTTCACCCGCAGAATCATCAGGTCGGAATTGCACTTCTTGATGGATAGGACGGTGCCGTTGTAGCGCTTCGTTCGTTGCTCGGCAATCTGTTCCGGCAGCATGGAAGGGAATCCTCAGCTATGGAGGGGGGCGGCCCAATCCGCTCCCCTGCCTTATTGTAAGGATTCACCGGCAAAGTCGATACGTTCTGCGCCGTCGCTTGCGCTCGGGCTCTGTCGGCATTGTCGTTCCAGCCGCTACACTTTCTTCGCTGCTTCTTTCACAACGCCGACGCAGGCCTTGACGTCCTCGCTGGGTTCATTGGCCTTCGCTTCGTACTCGATGCTCAGCGAGCCGGTGAACTTCACTTCCTTCAGCGCTTTCAGCACTTCTTCCATGTTCAGCACGCCGCCGTCCTTGCCGAAGATGACGTCGGTCTTGCGTTTGTTGTCGTGGTCCTTCAAGTGCATCCCGAAGTTGCGTGCGCCCATCGCGCGGATCTGCTGGGCCGGGTCGAGCATCTCGCCGAGTTGCGCCATGCGGATCAGGTGCCCCGTGTCCAGGCAGGTGCCGATCAGGGCGTGATGATCCTTCACCGCCTTCATGATCGTTTCGGCAGACCACCAGCGGTGCCTCCCCTTCCCCGAGGGGCCGTGCGGATGAATCGCGATGGCGATCTTGTACTCTTCGCACAGCTTGTCGAGACTGTCGAACGCATCCGGGTTCGGGTCGGCGCTCAGCGACTTGACACCCAGTGCCGACGCGAACTCGAATTTCTTCTTGTTCGCGTCGTGCGCGTTGGTGAAGCTCTCGACCCCGAAAGCGATCGGTGTCACGCCGTTGTCCTTGCACAGCGACAGCACGGCCTTGATCTGTTCGGGAGTGCTGTTGAGCGGCACGTGGCCGTTGTAGAACTCGGCATAGGACAGCCCGGCATCAGCGATCTTCTTCACCGCCTGTTCGAGCTTGAAGTTGCGGAACGTGTAGCTTTGGCAGCCGACCTTGAAGCCGTTGAAGTCATCGGCCCGTGCAATCGCCAGGCCGGGCATCGCGCATGCGGCCACGGCGGCGGCACCAGTGCGGAGGAAGTCGCGTCGTGTCGTCTTCATCGGAGAGATTCCTGATTGAAAGGTTGTTCCTGAGCGGCTCATTGTGCCACCGCGAGCGCGGGAAGGCCAGCAAATGTCACTTCTTCCGCGTCCGTTTTCTGTACGGTTTGAGCAGCTTGTCGGCCCAGATTTCGTCATCGCCGGTCAGCGGCGGGACGGGCGGCCGGGAATAGTCGATGGCGCGATCGAATTCGACGTCGTCGTAAATCGATTCGATTACCTGCTGCAGATCGAGTTGGACATCGGCATCGCCTTCCAGAAGCGGAACTGGAACTTTTGGAAGAGGCTGCTGCAACAAAATCGGCCATACATCAAGCATGGGTCGTTGCTCGGCGCGGCTGAGGAACACGAAATAGGGAACCGGCGGCAGCTGTTGCCGCATCGGCAACCGTTGTCCAGCTCGTAGGAGATCAACTTCCATCAGATGGGCATTGCTGCGAAAGATTGCGTGACGTTTCTTGAGATATTCATCTCTGCCTTCGCCGAACTTGTTCGTCGGGGACAGAAACTCGATCACGGTTACCAGTTTACTGCTTCGCCGTTCCTTGATCTCCACGAAAGGCACCCGCACCAATTCCGGCATCTGCGTTGCCATTCGCAAGGGAGGTTCAGCGATTGGCGTTGATGTTCCGGAGCCGTTCCGTCGCCGACCGAAAACCGAAACGTCCGGAACTAACGGCCGCCAACTAGCGGCGGGATCATGTTCTCACTTCCTTGCGCTCGTTGGGAAGCACCAGATAGCGTGGCCCCAACTTCTTGACCAAATTTGCAACGGCCCACGAGGCCAGCGTCTGATGCAGTGCCGGCCAAAGGTCATCTTCAAGATAAGGGTCCATCCCCGGGAACGGTGAGCGCATCGTACTTCACTCCGATCGAATCGAAATTGCTCCGTTCATTCTACCGCTTAGGCCTCACTTCAAAACCGATCGACGTGAATTCGGCCTTCTCCGTCTTCGGGATCGGCGTCAGCACGTCTACCTCGAACTTGCGGCCGATGCGGTTGGCGGCCAGGTCTTCGAGGATGTTCCGCGCGACCAGCTTGTAGCCCGCCGCATGCCACTCGTTCTTCGGTGTGAATCTCCATCTCTTTTCCGCTTCGCCGATCTCAATGGTGCCGGGCACTCCCCTGCCCTGCTCGTCGGTCACCGTGATCACGCGTTGAAGCAAACCGTAATCGAGCGGCTCCGGAAACTTGACCTCCAGCGCGTCGCGCGACCCGGCCGCGGGTGGTATCAAGTTCCACAGCTTCGGGTCGATCGGCACGTCGTCGGGCGGGCCGGCCTTGAAGGCCTTGCGGTACTCCTTGTCGAGCAGCGCCCGGCCTTCGCCGTCACGCCACTGGCCGTCGACAACGAGGGTGTACGACTTCCCGTCTTCGAGAGTCGGGCCCAGGTCTTCACGCGGTTTCAGGCCGCGCTTGATCCGACCCGGATCGAACAGCAGCGTGAAACGTGTCTGTCCCGGGTCCCAAAGTTCCTCACCGATCTCAAGGAAGACATCGTCGATCGGTTTGCCGCCAGCATCGAGCAGTCTGATCCGGTCATAGGCTTCGCCTCGACTCATCGGATGGCTGAACTGGATGTAGAAGCGCAGTTGATTCTCGGGGAGAACGTCGGCCGTCGGATAGATCGCTGTCAGCTTCGCGACCGGTGTCAGGTCCTTCTTCGGCATACGGACGGTAAACTGTCGCGGTTGCGAGTCGGCCGCGGCCGGGTCGAGCAGGCGAGGCGGATCGACGGTCACGCGATACTCGACGCCTGCCGCGAACGGAAACCGCGGCTTGAAGTGCAGCGTCTGTGCCACGACATGCCAGCGGCCGACCAGCGGTGGCCGTTCGTCCGTGTCCTGTTCGCTCGATGCGACAACTTGAACGCGCAGGTGGGACGCGTCAACTTCTGCAATTCGCTTCTTACATGCAATGATGGTGGCGTTCGGCAATCCGCGGATAACGATGGCAGTATCGTCGCAGTCGAGAGCGACACGGATATCATCCGGCGGAATCGCGGAACAGACGAGCAGCAGTGTCTGCAGAATCAATTGCGACATAAGAGTTGCTCCGCGACGTGACGTTGAAGTTGCCGTCAAAGCCCGAGCGTCAGCGAGGTATCGCACCTCGCTGACGCTCGGGCTCTGCTTTCAGACTCGAAAACTAGCGCAGCGTCAAAGCTGAAACTTCGCGTTGGCCTCGTAGCCGCATTCGCCGGAATGCGGTCTTTTTTACTCGATCAACCCCGCATTCCGGCGAATGCGGCTACCCGAAAATGGAGCTTTGACATAGCACTACTGCGAAATGCCAGTTACGGCAGCGGTACGGTCTCGAGCGTCCCGGCAGCAGTCATGATCACCGCACGTTCGCCGTCGAGCTTGTCGAGCTGCACGACTTCCTTCAATTCAGCAATCGTGTCGTACTGCAGGCCGGTCATCGGCCCGGCGCGCTTGGTGATCGGTTCGACCTTGTCGGCCCCGTCAAGCTTGATCTTCATCACGCCGCGCTTGTTGTTGGCCAGCAGCAGGTAGTCCTTGCCGTCCTTCGTGTACACGATCATATCGAGCGGACGATTGCCGTTGCCCAGTTCGGCAATGGTGATGCCCGTCACCTTTTCGCCCGGCTTCAGCGAATCAACCGGCAGACGTACCAGCGGCGTGCAGGTGTATGCCGCCAGCAGGTTCGGCTTGCCGCCGATGTCGTAGATCGTGAAGGTACGCACCGGCGAGTTGGTCTCCATCTTGCCATGAGCGCCATGGAAGATTTCGACGCTGGTGCCCTTGTCCGCTTCCTTGAACGGGAAGCCGACCGCCCGCAGTTTCGACGCGAACTCTTCGTTCGACAGCCCGGCAATGATTACCTGGCCCTTGGTGTACGCCAGGCCGGTGATCGCTTCAGCCCTATTCTTGTCACTGGCGTTCGGCAACTTGACGCTCGAAAACGGCAGATCTTTCAGTTCGAGCGCGGTCAGTTTGCCCGCGCGATCGAGCTTCACGATCACCGGCGTACCGGGCGATTTGCCGCGTGTCACGGAAAAGTACAGGTTGCCCGAGGCGGGATTCACCTTGAAGTCGTTGATGGTTGTCTCGGCCGAGGTGGTTCCCAGCAAAGCGGCGATCTTCTCGGCGATCTTTTCCTGCTTGACGGCATCTTTTCCGCCAGTGGTCGTGTCGCCGGTGGCGATAGCGAAAATCGAGGCACCGGCCGGGTCGCCGACAAACAGGATTCCTTCCGGACCGAACGCGAGGGCCGTGGCCGACTTCAGGTCGGGGGTTCCCTTCTTCAGGCTGTCGGTCAGTTCAGCGGCGTTCGCCTGACTGCCGACGGTGATTGCCAGGCCAAGCGCGGCCGCGACGAAACGTGACGTGTAACGCATGATGTACTCCATAGACTTGGGAAACGCCAACAACCGGCTCCGGTATCTTCTACCGTCCTGCCCGCAATGCAAGCCGCAAATGGACGAAACCGGATCGTACCGCATTCGAGAAATGAAGAGTCGATGAGTCCGCTCAGCGTGATCGCGACATCACATCGTCGACGCTGGCCCTGATCTTGCCGCACAGGTCATCAAGTGGCAGATCGTCGCGATCTCTGCCGAACGGTTCCTCCACATCCTCGGCGATGAACTCGATTCCGAGAAGAAAATAGAAGACCACCGCGAGTACCGGTATGCCCAGGTATCCGTTCTCGAGGCAGATCGACCACGGGGCAAAGACAAGGTACAGGCTGATGCCGTGCCGCAGCAGCACACGATACGAGAACGGGATCGGCGATGACCGGATGCGTTCGCACGCCCCGCAGACATCCATCAGCGCGCGGGCATGGCTGTCGATCGGCCAGAGGGCGTCGTTCAGCCTGTCTTCCCGGTTCCAAAGGGCGATCATCTCGAACACTCGATCAGTGATATAGACGGGTGTATGGGGGACGGTCATCCCGGACTTCTCGAAGCCGGGGATGCACGTGATATCATCGTCGCCCCGCAGATGATTGCGCAACGCATAAGGAAACGCGGATACAAGCATGGTGAACTCGCAACGCTCCTCATCGGTGGCGTCGACGTA